>RCND010002479.1_pt1 | contig 10176 bp, 8 predicted proteins | sample 2041351 | NCBI WGS metagenome assembly RCND01 (sample SAMN09708230, study PRJNA481090) | Marine sediment metagenome, whole genome shotgun sequencing project. | biome: marine sediment; feature: ocean; material: sediment; isolation source: Sewage treatment plant 12B marine sediment (STP12B) ...
CCATGATGCAGGTCTGGAAACCATTGTCAATGGCTATTAGCATGGACATTATTGCCACCAGGGTTTTCCCGCTACCCACATCGCCCTGCAGCAGGCGGTTCATTTGTCGGCCCGAGCCCATGTCTCTTCGGATCTCCTTCATTACCTTTTTCTGAGCTCCGGTCAGTTCAAAAGGCAGGTGCTCCTTGTAGAAGGTGTTGAAGCTCTCACCCACGGTTTCAAAGATATTTCCGCGAAATCGCTTGTTTCGTTCGGTTTTCCCCTGCAGAATATTGAGTTGGAGATAGAAAAGTTCCTCAAATTTAAGACGTAGCTCAGCCTTTTTATACTGTGCGGTCGCATCCGGGAAATGGATCTGCCTCATGGCTGTGTCCAGGTTGACCAGATTCAGTTTTTGCAAAAGCCAGGCAGGCAGGGTTTCTTCGAATTTCCTGGGCAGACCTTTTATCAGGTTGGCCATCAGCTTACTGATGGCCTTGGATGTAAGGTAATTGTCCTTTAGTTTCTCTGTGGTGGAGTATACTGCCTGCAGTTTAGAGCTGACCGCATGTTTTTTTTCCGGGTCTTCCAGTTCCGGGTGAACCACATTCAGTTTTCGATGATAAACCGATGGCCTGCCGAATACCACCAGTTCTTTTCCTACGGGGTAATTTTCAGGAATCCATTTAGCGCCTCTGAACCAGACCAGTTCCAGGCGTCCGCTTCCATCGGTAAAATCGGCCACAAGCCGTTTACCCCGCCCTTTGCCAACAGAGGCATAGCCCTGGATCTTTCCTTTGATCTGGATAAAGGGCATATCCGATGTTACTTCCGATATCTTATAAAACTGGCTACGGTCCACATAGCGGTAAGGGTAGTGGGTAAGCAGATCCTCAATGGTAGAGATATTTAGCTCCTCCCTGAGCACGTCGGCACGTTTGGGTCCCACCCCCGGAAGAAATTGAATGTCCTGTTGAAGATATTGTTGCATGCGTGAAGCAATTTATGTAAAATTAAGCTTTTGCAGAAACCCACAGCATGACCTGGCGTATCTATCAATATATAAGGCACCTTTTTTATACCGGACATCGGAAGGGACACGGGATTCATTCGCCCTACCTCTTTGAGTTCGTAAACGGAGTACTTTTTAATTCACAGGGGACCATAGCTCCTGAGGCCGTTCTGAAGGAGCACCGCAAGCTTCGATCTGAACATAGTTTTGTAAAGCGCGCATCGGTTTCAAGGAAATATGGCTTTCTGCTCTACCGGATCAGCCTTTGGTTCCAGCCTGAGATGATCGTTGAACTGGGTACGGGTATGGGTATAAGCAGCCTCTACATGAGTTCCGGGTCGCCGGATACTCCTCTGCACTCCATTGAAAGAGACAAAGAGAGAGCTGCACTGGCAGCACAATTGATATGCAGGTCCTGCCAGGGACCGGTATCCATCCACTGGGGAGAGATGGGAGAAAAGCTGGAGGAGCTCAGCCCTATGATCCCTAAACGCTTCCTGGCTTTTGTGGATGGCAATCACCATTATGAACCAACGGTGGCCTATATGCGGAAACTTGTTGAAAAGGCAGGAGAGGAGGCCGTGATTGTAATGGACGACATCTACTGGTCCAGGGGAATGCAAAGGGCCTGGAAAGAGGTGGTCTCCTGGCCAGAGGTGCGAGTGAGTATTGATCTCTTCCATATGGGAATTCTCCTGTTAAGAAAGGACCTCCTTAAAACAGAAATTAAAATTAAGTTTTAAACCTTTTATAGAATTTATCTTCTTATTAATATGTATTTTCGTCTACAATTTATTTGAATATGGAAACAGTTATCAGTCTGGATAAAATTGTCAAGAACTACTATATCGGCTCGATTGTCGTGGAGGCTCTTCGTTCTGTGGATATTGATATTAAAAGAAATGAGTATGTAGCCATCATGGGGCCATCGGGTTCAGGGAAATCTACCCTTATGAATTTGATTGGTGCATTGGATACACCCACAAGCGGGGAATATATCCTGAATGGAACCGATGTAAGTAAGATGGACGACAACCGGCTGGCAGAGATAAGGAATCAGGAGATCGGATTTATTTTCCAGACTTTCAACCTGCTGCCAAGGTATACCGCACTGGAGAATGTGATGCTTCCGCTGGTTTATGCTGGTGTTTCCAAGGCAGAACGTGCGGAGAAGGCAACAAAAACACTTACTGAAGTGGGACTGGCCGACCGGATGGATCACAAGCCCAATGAGTTGTCGGGTGGACAGAGGCAAAGAGTGGCTGTGGCCCGTGCACTGGTAAATGACCCCTCCATTATCCTGGCCGACGAACCAACAGGAAATCTGGACTCGAAAACCTCGGTGGATATCATGAAGCTGTTTGGCCTCATTCACGATCAGGGGAATGCCATTATCCTGGTTACCCATGAAGAGGATATTGCCCGCTATGCTCATCGCATTATCAGGCTGCTGGACGGGGAGATTGATAAGATTGAAATCAATAAAAATCCTCGGAAATAAAAAAATCAGGTATCTATACCAAAGGAGGAGATAAGGGGGAGACTTCCCTTATTGGCGGCAGGCGTGTACCCAAGTATCACTCCCGCATCGAAGCTTATGGGACTGTTGACGAGCTGATGGCCCATACCAGCATGTTGCGGGATCTGGTAAAGGATAAACAACTCCGCGACGAGCTGCTTACCATTCTGAATATCCAGATGGCCACAGCATCTGTGTTGGCGGCCGATTGTGATGATTGTCCCCTGGAGATTCCCGTGGTGGGAGTTGAGCAGGTCACCTTTCTGGAGGAAAGAATCGATGAAATGGATGCTTCCCTGGAAGCGCTTACTTCCTTTCTTATACCGGGTGGAGACCCGGCTGTATCTCAGGCACATATTGCGCGTACGGTATGCAGACGGTGCGAGCGCTGTATTCTGAAACTTGCACAAGATGTTAATATTCAGGAAGATATTCTTCGTTTTTATAATCGGCTTTCGGATTATTTCTTCGTTCTTTCCCGTAAAATTGCTCTCCTGAACGGCGTTAAACAGGAAGCTTGGAATCCGGGCTTGTAGGAATTGATTTTTTTTCTATATTTGCGGCTTTTAAAGGCAGTTTTATTATTAATAAAGATTATAGATGTACTGGACCCTTGAATTAGCCTCAAAACTTGAAGATTCGCCGTGGCCTGCCACAAAGGATGAGTTGATTGACTTTGCCATCAGATCAGGTGCTCCCATGGAAGTAATTGAAAACCTGCAGGAGATTGAGGACGAAGGTGACGTTTATGAAAGCATTGAAGATATCTGGCCCGATTATCCCAGCAAGGATGATTTCTTCTTTAATGAGGATGAATATTGATCTATTTCCAGATAAAAATATCTTCCCAGGTGAGAGGACGCCACTCTTCCAACCATTTAAAATCACTTAAACGTGCCTCTTCGGGAGGAAACAAGGCGAGGGGAAAATAGGTTCCGTCAGGTTTTGACGTATATACAACCCTGGAAATTTTATTATCATTCAGATAAATGGTCAGGTCGGAAGCAAGGGTTTTATTGGCTCCTACAATGATATTCTGGTCTGTGGCATAGTAAATGGTTTGTCCGTTTCCCTTCACCAGGATGTGGTCCAACTTATTCTCCTTAAAAAACCCTGTCATTTCTTTGCCTCTCATCTGATCAAAACTTACTGAATCTTTCTGAGAGGTCACGAAAGCTACACCATTCAATTGCATTCGTTCCAGCTGCTGATCCACCATATATATCCTTATATGACTGGCAGTTAATTGGTTTTCTTCTGACCAGATCACTGGTTCCCCAAAGAAATCGAAGGCAGAGTCGGCCTCCACATATACCAGGGAATCGCACATGACCTGCAGATCTGTCCGGAATATCTTTACCTTGTAATAAGCCCTCAGGATTTTGCTCGGCTCTTCTATATCCGGATTCTGTAGGGTTCGAAGGGTATCAGCATGTACATACATGGTATCGGTACCGTCTATTTGTATCATAAGGGCGCTGTCAGTGACCATGGCCATTTCCTGTTCGCTGTAGTAGAGTCCGAAATTTCCCTTCAGGGTCATGTTCTGGGCCGTATCGATCAGCTCCACATTTGAGACTGCTCTTCCAAAGCCCTGTTCAGCCTCGTAATAAAGGGTATCTCCTTTCAGAATACGTCCTGCCTCCTCCATGTAGGCATGATCGGTCACGTAGGAGATATCCTGCAGCATATCGTACCATCCGTTTTCACAATAGATATAGCGGCCCTCACCTGTAATCTCGGTGGGACCACTGAAGTAAGAGATCTCCTCTTTGGTATTGTACCTCAGGCTATCGGTGCGGATGGTATATTCGGGGTTGACAATCACCACACTATCCATGAAATAGAAATCCTCCGTATCGAGAATATAGCGCCCCCTGCCGCTGGTAAGCCGGCTATCTACCTGAGTCAGGATACCTCCGCCAAAATAGTAGGCAAAGCCTGCTCCGCGGTCGTAATTGAGAGAATCGGTAAGCAGGATAATGTCCTTGTTTACCAGCTCCACATTGTTCCTGACCCGGGCAATCTTACTGATTCCATCATAGTAGGCCCGATCTCCTGTGAGCGTGAGGGTGTCGCCCTGTTGTACTCTAACGTTGCTGAAGGCGTCGACCGATTTGGTGCTGTTATAGAAGTAGGCTGAATCACAGGTCATCACCACATCTTCGTGTTTCAACCTTACATTACCGATCAGTTTCTGGGCACCATTGCCGATCTGTATATCATAGGCAGTAAGGTCGGCATTCAGGATATCAATTATGGTGCCCTTCTGCCCTGAAGCAGGATGCAAATAGAACTGCAGACACAGCATAAGCAGGCTAAGTCTAAAGATGTGCTTATGCTGATCCAGGATCATCTCTGGGAGGTCTGCTGGCCTGATTCAGGGCAATTATTGTAGGCAGGATCTCTGCGGATGTAGGTGTTCTCTTTCTTCTCAGCATACCAGCTCTTCATCACATCCATTTTTTTGTTCATCAAAGCCAGGTCCTGCAGCAGCATGTAATCCTGCTTCAGGTTGGCACGATGGGGTTCGGTCCTAGTTTTCAGGAAAATGAGCTTGTAACAGAGTTTATGGCTGTGATCGGTTGATTCATAGGGCTCCGAGATATCCTCAACCTGCATGTTCCGGATCATATAGTAATCTTTGGTTGGCAGTTGGTCCAGTTGAAAGGTAGATGCCTGGGTTTGCGGATTTACGAGCAAGCCCCCATTCACACTGGTCTCGCGATCTTCGGAGTAGCGTTTGGCAGCCCAGTCGAATGTAAGGGAGTCTGCCTCAACCACGGTTTTTAAACTATCCAGTTTGTAGAGGGCCTTCTGCTTGGCATTGGCATCGGCTTTGGGATTCATCAGGATATGCCTGGTATTGGCCATATCGCCCCTGCGCTCAATCATCTGTATGATATGGTAGCCAAAAGAACTCTCTACGATTTTTGAAACCTGTCCGGGTTTCAGGGCCCAGGCAGCGTTGGCGTATTCTTTATCCAACTGGGAGCGCATCATAAATCCAATTTCGCCTCTGCGGGCGGCCTCAGGTGCCTCTGAGTAAAGAATGGCCAGCGTTCCGAAATCTTCGCCATCCTGGACACGTTTGCGCAATTCAAGTAACCTTTCTTTTAAAAGAAAAACAGCCTCGTCACTGTATTTGGGATAAGCCACGATCTGCGCCAGCTCCACCTCCGTATTTATATAGGGAATACTATCAGTTTCCATGGAACGATAAAAGCTTTTCACATCAGAAGGTGTCGTGGACACATCTGCTATTATGGTCTGCCTTACATCATCGGTAATCATTTGTTCCTGGATGGCTTCCCTGAGGTCATCTTTGATATCGAAGATCGATTTATTAAAATAGTCCTGCATCTCCTCCTCACTGCCAAACTGACCCAGAAAATAACTGAGACGCGATTCCATCTGCATTTCTACCATATCGGGTCCCACCTCCACACTGTCTATCTTGGCCTGGGTCATTAGTAGTTTCCTTTCAATGAAGGAGTCGTAGATTTCGCATCGCGCAGTCGGGCCTACATACCTGCCCGACATTTTCATCTGAAGGTAATCCTGTTCTATATCAGACTGAAGAATATTAAAATCTCCCACAACTCCTATGACCCTGTCAATAACAAGCGGCTGAGCCACTGTATTCAATGACAGAAGTGCCCCAAGCAAAATATATGCAAATCTTCTTTTCATGATTATTATTGATAAATTTCAAACTGGTTCCTGCTTGCACCATCTGTATAGACACGATGCTCCAGGTCATTTATAAACTTTATTTTCCGCTTATTCAGTATAATATTAGTAATATCCTCTGTAACCAACTCCACAGGAGCTAGCCCTCCTTCAATGAGATAATCACTTATGTGCACCAGGTACCTGAACAGAGAATCGCTGTGTTCTATATTGCGATAGCTGTTGAGGTAGCCAACGGGATTGGAAATCCTCCTGGGTAACTGTTCCCTGATGGAGGCAAAATCGACCCACGAATCATTGAAATCGTTGAATTTCTCTGCGTAGGTGATACAGTATTTTTCCAGCTGGTCCAGATCCTGTTCGCGATTGTTCCAGGACCAGCGTCTCAGTTGATCCATGTTCGGGGCAGAGAGGGGTACTTTGATAAAGGTACCTTTGATCACATTCTGAGTCAGCACAAAGTTTTTGGAGTTTTCCTCGTAGTAGGAGTTTATTTCACCCTCACTTACCACGGTGTCCATCTTCTGCTGAAGCAGATTCAGGCGATAGGTATAGATCAATAAAGACCGGTGGTAGGCTTCTATTTGTTTTTCAAAATCCATCTGCTCCCCGGTAAGTGACTCTTCAGCCCTGCGTTTCATCAGCTGGTCCTTTACCCATGTGTCAATATAGCGTGTGGCCCACAGAATACTGTCCTCTGAGTTTTTGCTTATGGGTATGACCTTCTCCAGATCAGAAGGGTAGAGGTAGTGTTCAAAGACACGGGCCACCGGTTCCTCCGTTTCGTTTTTCTCAAACAGGGAACAAGCCTGTACCATGAGTAAAATAAGTGCTATAATAGAAATAGTGCTCCTCATCCGTATTAGTTTATCCCCTTGAGCAGGTCCTGGTTAATGGTCACCGGATATTTCTCCTTCAGGGAATTCAGCCATTCAGCTTCCAGGTATTCCTGGTAATCTGATGTGATCTGACCGCGCGCTTCATCCAGTTTTTTTGCTTCGGGCGACCTTTTCCCCTTAATGATTACAAAGGTATTTGTCCCCTCGTCTTCTATGACTGGTCCGGGTCCTGTAACACCCTTTTGTGCATCAATCAAAACATTCTCACCTTTTTCAACCAGAAGGTGTGTCAGTGTAATGCAGGGGACCGTATCATTGTTACAGTACGCTGCATTCAGCGCATCCTGATCAAGTTTGCCCTTGCTAATCTTTTTATGGACACGACGGACTTCAGACAAGCGGGAGTCTTCCGTGCAGCTAACCAGATAGGCATCCGTTCGTTCTCCCCACATATATGATTTCTTGTGTTCCTTATAAAATGCTTCCAGTCCGCTTGAATCGCTTATGGCCATTGACCATACTTTTTGATCCATAATATCGAAGAGCAGGATGCCATCGTGATATTCTTGATAAATATACTTGAATTCCGGATACTTTTCGGGCAGCATTTTCTCTTCGTAGTCAAGTATCAGTTCATCGGAAAAGTTACTGTATAGCTGGTCGACCCAAACCTTGGGGTCCCTTGCTTTTCCATGATACTGCTTCTCCTCCACATAGGATGCAAATTCACCGGTCAGGACTTCCCGATCCCCGATTTTAATCAGGAGGCTATTCAGATCCTTTAACTCGCCCGCTTCCCAGGTGCCGAGCCTCAGAGTTGTATCAACGGCCTGGTAGATTGCTTGCAACGCATCCCGGTTTTCACTGAAATGATACTCCGTTTTGAGTTTGGCTATGAAACTATCTGACCGGGCAGTGTTGCGGTCGCCGCGATCGATCTTCTGCTGCAACTCAGGCTTCATCTCCTCATAGCTGCCGATTTCCTTTTTGTCCAATAATTTAACAATATGCCATCCATAGAAACTTTTAAAAGGTTTGGAATAGTCCCCCTTCTTTTCAAGCTCAAAACTGGCATTTTCAAATTCGGGGATCATACGTCCTGTTCCAAACCATGGAATTTCACCCCCTGATCTGGCGGATGCTCTGTCATCGGAATTATGCATGGCCAATGCCCCGAAATCAAGACCCATCTGCAAACTGTCATAGACCATCTGTATTTTTTCATAGGCTTCTTTCTTTTCTTTCTCACCTATTCCGGATGGGGTACGGACAAAAATATGGGCCACCTTGATGCTTCCACGGGCAGGTCGCTTGTCCACCACCTGGAGGATATGATATCCATAGGAGGTCCGAAAGGGCATGCTTAACTTACCTACCGGCGTGTTATAGGCCACTTTTTCGAAAGGATAGACCATGGAAAAAACGGTAAAATAATTCAGGTCACCTCCATTTTGTTGAACCGAAGCATCTTCAGAGGTGGCTCTGGCAACCACATCAAAAGCTTCGCCACTCTTGATCCGGCCCCTGATCTCCATAATCTTATCATAAGCTGCAAGAGTATCCTCGGGTAAGGGGCTTTCGGGAAGTCTGATCAGGATATGACTTGCACGGATGTCATATTTGGACCACTCGTAAGCTTCTTTCATCATTCCTTCCTTGGCCTTCTCATCCACCAGGTAGGGTTTGGCCAGCTGTTTCCGGTATCCCTCCAGTTCATTGATGAAGGCAGCAGTTGTATCCATGCCCAGCGCTTCAGCCTCCTTTACCTTGAGTTTGAAATTGATAAAGAGCTTCAGGTATTCTTCAGGGGATTGCCGGTTTAAGGAGGATTCATTGTTATTTTTATTGTAGATCCGCACAAACTCCTCCTGGCTTACCTGCTCATCTCCAATGGTCATGAGGACCGGAGATCCCTGTCCCTTAAGTCCTGTTGTCAGTGCTGCAACAAGGACGATCAAGAGTATGCTCTTTTTCATAAGTTTTTTATGTTTTATGTAGAACGAGTGAGGACTCCATATATTATCTGCTATAATTGGGAGCCTCCCTGGTGATGGTAACATCGTGGGGATGGCTCTCCTGGATCCCTGCATTGGTGACGCGTACAAATTGCGCACGCTGCAGGGCAGGGATATCAGCTGCACCGCAATAACCCATACCGGCTCTCAATCCACCTATCATCTGGTAGATTACTTCGGTAAGGCCTCCTTTGAAAGGCACACGGGCTGCAATTCCTTCGGGGACCAGTTTTTTAATATCTTCCTCCATATCCTGGAAGTAGCGGTCCTTTGATCCATGCTGCATGGCTTCAAGGGAACCCATACCGCGGTAGGATTTGTACGTTCGGCCATTATAGATGATGGTTTCTCCGGGACTCTCCTCCACACCGGCAAAAAGAGATCCGGCCATAATGGAACAGGCCCCTGCGGCCAATGCTTTGACAATATCCCCGGAGTACCTGATTCCTCCATCGGCAATCACCGGAACTCCTGATCCTTTAAGGGCATTGGCCACATCGTAAATGGCTGTTAGCTGTGGGACACCAACCCCTGCAATAATCCTGGTAGTACAGATGGAGCCCGGACCTATACCAACCTTGACTCCGTCGGCTCCTGCTTCAACAAGCGCTAAGGCAGCTGCAGCTGTGCCCACATTACCCACAACCACATCCAGCTTCGGGAATTTCTTTTTTACTTTTTTCAGACTTTCAAGTACTCCAATGTGATGGCCATGGGCCGTGTCGATGACCACAGCATCAACACCTGCACCCGCCAGGGCAGTCACCCGTTCAATAATATCTCCTGAGACACCAACGGCAGCAGCCACCCGCAATCTTCCCTTGTCATCCTTGCAGGAGTTGGGACGGTCCTTTGATTTGGTGATATCCTTATAGGTGATGAGTCCAATCAGCTTGTGATCCCCGTCCACCACGGGGAGTTTCTCAATTTTATGTGCCTGCAGGATCATACCTGCTTCGGCCAAACCTGTATTTTTTCCAGTGGTAATGATATTCTCCACGGTCATCACCTCTTCGATGGCCCTCTCCATGTCCTGCTGAAACCTGAGGTCACGATTGGTTACAATGCCGATCAGTACATTGTCCTTGTCCACTACGGGGATTCCACCGATTTTATACT
>RCND010002483.1_pt1 | contig 10169 bp, 8 predicted proteins | sample 2041351 | NCBI WGS metagenome assembly RCND01 (sample SAMN09708230, study PRJNA481090) | Marine sediment metagenome, whole genome shotgun sequencing project. | biome: marine sediment; feature: ocean; material: sediment; isolation source: Sewage treatment plant 12B marine sediment (STP12B) ...
GAAATCATTTGGAGCACCTCAAGTCACTAAAGATGGTGTCACTGTAGCAAAAGAAATTGAGCTAGAGAATGAGTTAGAAAACATGGGAGCGCAAATGGTAAAAGAAGTTGCTTCTAAAACTAACGATTTGGCTGGTGATGGTACAACAACTGCGACTGTGTTGGCACAAGCCATCGTAAAAGAAGGGCTTAAAAACGTTGCTGCTGGTGCAAACCCAATGGATTTAAAACGTGGTATAGATAAAGCTGTTACTGCTATAGTTTCTGATTTAGATAAGCAATCTCAAAAAGTAGGTAGCGATTCTGATAAGATTAAACAAGTTGCAGCAATTTCTGCTAACAATGATGATACTATTGGTGATTTGATTGCCAAAGCATTCGGGAAAGTTGGTAAAGAAGGAGTTATTACTGTTGAGGAAGCTAAAGGAATGGAAACTTACGTTGACGTTGTTGAAGGTATGCAGTTTGACAGAGGGTATTTGTCACCTTACTTTGTAACTGATGCAGATAAGATGATTGCTGATTTAGAAAACCCTTATATTTTATTATTCGATAAGAAAATTTCTAACTTACAGGAAATTCTTCCAATATTAGAGCCCGTAGCACAATCTGGTCGTCCGTTATTAATTATTGCAGAAGATGTTGAAGGACAAGCTTTAGCGACATTAGTAGTTAACAAATTACGTGGTGGACTTAAAATCGCAGCTGTTAAAGCTCCAGGTTTTGGTGATCGACGTAAAGCAATGTTAGAAGATATTTCTATTTTAACTGGTGGAGTTGTGATTTCTGAAGAAAGAGGTTTCTCTTTAGAGAATGCTGATTTAACGATGTTAGGGACTGCAGAATCTGTAATGATTGACAAAGACAATACAACAATTGTAAATGGTAACGGAACGTCTGCAGATATTAAGGCAAGAGTTAACCAAATTAAAGCACAGATAGAAACAACAACATCAGACTATGATAAAGAAAAGCTACAAGAACGTTTAGCGAAGTTAGCTGGTGGTGTTGCAGTATTATATGTTGGCGCTGCTTCTGAAGTAGAAATGAAAGAAAAGAAAGATCGTGTTGACGATGCTTTACATGCAACAAGAGCTGCTGTAGAAGAAGGTATTGTTGCTGGTGGTGGAGTTGCTTTAGTGAGAGCTAAACAAGTTTTAGAAAAAATCACAACAGACAACCTAGATGAAACTACAGGTGTACAGATTGTAAATAAAGCAATCGAATCTCCTTTAAGAACCATCGTAGAGAATGCTGGTGGTGAAGGCTCTGTAGTAATCAATAAAGTATTAGAAGGTAAGAAAGACTTTGGCTACGATGCTAAATCAGAAACTTATGTAGATATGCTTAAAGCTGGTATCATCGATCCTAAAAAGGTAACGCGTATCGCTTTAGAAAATGCCGCTTCTGTAGCTGGTATGATCTTAACTACGGAATGTGCTTTAGTCGATATTAAAGAAGATGCTCCTGCGATGCCACCAATGGGTGGAGGCGGTATGCCAGGTATGATGTAGTCGAAAGCTTCGTCACGCTAGCACTGAATAGCGTCAGTTATAAATTAAAAAGCCTTTGATATATCTCAAAGGCTTTTTTTTGTTCTGTCTTTGGCTATTTATATGTAAAAAATCACTCTTGGCTGATATTCCTCATTGATATTTATTGAATTTGTTATCAACTTTGTTGACAATCTTAAAATTCAAAATTATAAAAACTATGGAAGATCCACGATTTATAGACAATGTTGTAGAAACACTTAGAAAGGCCGCAATAGAAATAGAAGAATTTCAGGTACAAGCTGCATTAGGCAAGGCAGAAATGCAGGACAAATATGAGGATGCCAAGAAAAAATTTAATCTGACGCTACACTCAACTATGGCTAAAATTAGCACTAGCAAGGAAAAAATCAAAGATATTGACACAAAATTTGACGAATTACGTGTTCAATTAGAATTAGGAAAAGCAGACAGTCTTGATTCTTTTAAAGAGCAAAAGAAAAAATTACTTCTTAAACTTCACGAAGTTGAGGTGGAAATTAAAACTAATAAACGCTTCAATGACACCTATGCTTTTGTATTAATCGAAATAGAAAAATTTAAAATAAAATTAGAGCTATTAGAACATAAAATTGAAGACGGCAAAGAAACTGCTAAAACCTCTTTCGATAAGGGTCAAATTGAATTGAATGCATTTATTGACAAAATAAAGGCTAAGTATAGTAAAAAGGAAGAAACCAAGTGGGAGAATTTCCAAGATGAAATTTCAGAAGCTGTTCTGCACTTAAAAAAGGCATTTACCAAACCCTCATAGGTTTTATAAAACTTTAGAGATCAAGTAAAGCGAGGTAAGACCTAAAAACCTTTCTTCGCTTCATCTTATAAATAGAGCTCTATACTATTTATAATATGAATACCACGAGTTGTATCTATTTTAGGGGCTCTACTCGTCGCGGTCTCCTTTTCTTATATCTCTTATCATTCCGATAGAGAGAATAATGATGATCACCATAAAAACAATCCCTATAATTGAAAACCCATCCCAAAGTGGTCCAATACCCGACACAATAAATAAAGATGACCCTATAATAAGTGCTGCTATAATAAAAGCGGTTACTAATTGTTTTGTTACACGATGGACCGTATGCATAATAGGATCTATGCCCTTATGAGTTAAATCTACCTTCACCTCGCCTCTATTTATTTTTCTTATCGCATTTTTTAAATCTCTTGGAAATTCCTCCATATAATTCCCAAGTTCATAAACTGAATTCATAGCCTTCTCCCCAAATTTCATTGGATCGAAACTTTTTGCTACAGCTTTAAATAAAAAAGGCTTAGCGATAGCAAACTCATCTAACTCTGGATCGAGCTTATGAACCACCCCTTCGAGGGTTACCATTGATTTGGCAAATAAGAAAAAATGTGTCGGCACTTTTAAACCGTGGGCAATGATTATATCCTTTAATTCCAATAGTATCGTGCTCATCTCATTTCTATGCACAGACCGAACATAGTACTTTTCTACAAACTCATTAATATCAAATTCCAAGGCTCTAATGTCGTCGATGTTGGAGTAATTGGATAATCGCTGTAAAGCCCTAATAATTTTATGAATATCCTTTCTTGTAATGGCCAAGAACAGCTTACCAAAGACTTCTATATCTCTTGGTAAAATACTACCCATCATTCCAAAATCTAAAAAACAAATATGACTATTAGGAAGCACTAATAAATTACCCGCATGCGGATCTGCATGAAAAAAACCATATTTAAAGATTTGTTTAAAATAATTTTTTGTTAGGCGTTGAGCAATAAGCTTTTCATCTATACCTTTGGCTTTTAACGCTTCAGAATTATCAATTCTAATACCAGACATAAACTCTAATGCTAAGAGTTTCGTTGTCGTAAATTCGAGATATACTTTTGGTGCCACTGCGCATTGCCCCAAGCTTTTATCGGCTTTAATATTATTGTAAAACCGTTGTACATTTATAGATTCGTGAATAAAATCAAGCTCCTTAGTTATAGCGTCTTCAAAATTTCTAACCAATCCTGTCGGATCAAAACTTTTAAGTGATGGGATGCGATTTTGAAGTAATTCAGCGACGCTATACATGACCTTTATATCTTCTTCAATAATTTCCTTTATCCCTGGACGCTGTATTTTAAGCGCAACACGTTTTCCATTTTTGAGGGTCACTTTATGCACTTGAGCCATCGAAGCAGAAGCAAAAGGTGCCGGCTCAAACCAAGCAAATAGATTTTCTACACGATCCTTTAGCTCTGTTTCTACCATTTCCTTTGCCAAATGCTCTGGCATAGGTGATACATTGTCTAAAAGCTTTTCTAGCTCAAAGGTTAATTTTAATGGAATTAAATCTGGTCTATTACTTAAGATCTGACCAAATTTGATGAAAGTAGGCCCTAGTTCCTCGCAGACTAATCGCATTTTTTCCCATTTGGTATACTTTGCTGCTTGAATTCGTGAAGCCCTAGGAATAATCTTCTGAAGTAAAGAAAATCGTTTTTTTTCTTCTAAATACTGAACCAAATCGTCAAAACCATACTTTATTAATACCCTAAGAATTTGATTGTAGCGTGTTACAGACTTATATCTATTCCCTATGTCAGAATAAAGGCTCATGTTATGATTTCGCTTCAATTTTATTTAATCGGGCTTCGAGCAAGGCGATTGTAGCATCTGCCTTTTCTAATTTAACTTGTACTGCTCTAATCTCATCGAGGTGCGCAATATTAATTTTTCTATATAATTTCACAACAGCGTCTTCAATTTTGGCATCAAGCTCCTCTTTTAAATGTTCTGCTTTAAGCTTAATTTTATCAATAAGTTCTAATTCATCGCCGTTTTCATCTGACATAGATGTAGATGCAACACCGTTAACATCTTTCACCATATCGTCTGACCATTCATTAAATTTTTCAAATAAATGAGTATCACGACCCAATACGTATAGACTTGACGAGAGTGTTATTAACTCTATTAATGTTTTGGTTTTCATGCCTTTTAACGATTATTATTTATAACACTACAAGGTATCGACAAACACAATCACCCAAAATGATTTTAATCAGTTGGTATGTCGAAATTCAAGCTTATTTTTGATGGTATAATCACCGGTTTGTAATTAAAAAAAATAGATTATGGCATCAATACCCATCTCATCAATAATGACTAAAAATGTCGTTTGCGTTTCACCAGAACAAAAGCTTTTGGATGTAAAGCGTATTTACGAAAAAAAGAAATTTCATCATCACATTCCCGTTTTGGAAAATGAAAAATTAATTGGCATTGTAAGTTTAATCGATTTTATGTATCACATAAAAGGAGCAGGAATGGATGACAATAACCCTGTATACAATGAACTTAAGGTAAAAGATATAATGACTTCAAACCCTTATTTTGTTAGTCCTAACACCAGCACGGAGAAGGTAGCTGAGCAGTTTACAAAGGGCAACTTCCGTGCGATACCAGTCGTTGAAAATAACACCTTGGTAGGGATTGTATCTACCGCAGATTTGATAAGGCACTATATGAAACAATAAGATGACTAAATAAAAACGCCTGAATATTAATTCAGGCGTTTCTAATTGTTAGTTTTCCGTTTCGTGGTCTTTCTTAACCTCATCATCTCTATACCTACAGCAACCATGTACAGATAGGTATTGCTCTTCTGTGGCTTTAATTTCTTTGGTATCATGACCAACCGCAGCTATATTTTTAGAGATCGTTTTTACGTCTGTTTTACGTTCATCAAAAATCAGCTTTAGCTGATGAGTTTCGATACTCCAAAGTGCAGATTTCACTCCTTTAGTTCTAATGGCTGCTTTTTCTATACGCTCTTTGCACATCCCGCAAATACCATCGACTTCGATTACCGACTTAGCATTTTTATTTTGAGTAAAAGCTAGTGTTGTTATGGCTAACGTCACTATTAAAATTATGTGTTTCATATTATTATAATTTTTGTCCTTCTGAATATCTTTCAGAATCTATTTAATTTAAGTTTCAATTATTATTCAATTCTAAAACGTAAGCCAGCATAGTACATACTTCCAAATATCGGACCATACACAAAGTTAGTGTCAAAATTTGCTCCAAAAGGATTCTCTGCACTAACAATTGGATTGCTTTGCCTTACATTAGTTACATTTTCTCCACCCAAATATACTTCAAATTTAGGAGAGAACACTTTAGTGACTTGTAGGTTTAACGTTCCTACGGTTGGAGAATAGTCCTCTAACTGAAATTCTGGAGTACTTAAATCCGTGTTAGGAAAACGCTGTGCACCCAACCAATTATAGGTCGCATCAAACTTCCACTGTGCACCATTGACTTTTTCTTGAGTTTCATAAGAGGTATTAGCAAACACGCGGTGATTGGGAATCAGTGGTTTTTCTAACTGACCAGAATTATAGTCTGTTTTAATATCGTAATACTTGTATGCCATTCTTAAATCGAACCCTTCAAACAAATTATAATTAAACTCAAACTGAAAACTATTCGCATAACTACTCCCTTGAAGATTATAAAAGTTGACTTCAAACGGGTTTTCCCAATCGACTACTATTTGATTTTGAAACTCAGTTCTGTAAAAATCAAAAGTGACATCCGCTTTTCTCTCAAATAAATTAAAACCTTGTAAATAACTGACACCATAATTCCAAGCAATTTCAGGATCTAACCCATAAATCTTCCCTCCAGAACCTAAGACATTAATCTGTCGAGAACTCGAAAACATATTTTGGTTTTCAGCAAAAATATTAGCACTACGCTTCCCTCTTCCTACCGAGAATCGCAACGCTGATTTCTCCCAAGGCGTATAGCGAACATGGAGTCTTGGTGTTACAAAAAAACCAAGCCTGTTATGCTGATCTACTCTTACACCTGCCGTCATGGTAAGCTTATCTAAATCATCATAATCGTATTCAAAAAAGCCTCCAACAGAGTTCTCTGTCCGTGCATAAACGTCTGTGTTTACCAACTCATCATAATTGTCGTAAGTAAAACTTAATCCTGTTTTTATTTTATGACGGGAATCTGTAATAATGCTATTATAGACTAAGTTGGAATAAAAACTATTATGCTCAATATCATAGTTATTCAATCCAAAATAAGAGTCTTGCTTGTGATAACTATACGAGGTCTGAAAACCTAAGCTTTGATAGGGAATTTCAGGATTTACCAAACCTAGTTTTGTTGTGACTTCAAAACGCTCAGTATTGATTTCACTACCCCAAAAATTGGTGGTTCCTCTATCGCTATCTGGGTTAAAATCTACTTGACCAGATTGTGTATTATCATTTAGATATCTTAAGTTTATAAAGCTAACGACTCCTTTTTCACCATTGGTATACTGCCAACGGTTCATTACATTAATTTGTTCCTTAAGTGGCACATCTAAAAATGAATCATCGTTTCTATCAAATTTCTGTTCTCTTAGATTCCCATGAATATACAAACCTGTGCTCCATTTATCGGATACCTTTTGGTTAATATGCGTATTTAATTCTACTCTTCCATTGGCGCCAGCATAAGCATTTACAAACAATGGATCATCCGTAGTTGGCTTTACTAATTCTGCATTAATCTGACCAGCGATGCTTTCAAATCCGTTAACAACACTTCCTGTGCCTTTTGTAATTTGAATACTCTCTACCCAAGTGCCCGGAATAAAACTCAATCCATAAGCTTGCGATGCACCGCGAATAGCAGGCACATTCTCAGTCGTTATTAAGATATAAGGTGACTTTAATCCTAACATTTTTATTTGTCGTGTTCCCGAAACGGCATCAGCAAAATTAACATCGATGGACGGATTGGTTTCAAAACTTTCTGAGAGGTTACAGCAAGCTGCTTTGAGCAACTCATCGCTACTTACAAAAATTGTATTTGTCGCCTTTAGGTACGATTTTGAAGTCGCTTGCTTTCTTGATTTAACGATCACCGCATCTAACTCATCTGAAGCTTGTAATACATGTTTGATAAATTTATTAGAGTCTACAGTAATTGTATCGGTTTTAAAACCAACATAGCTAATAACCAATTTATTGAATGAAAATCTATAGGGCAATGAAAACGTTCCGTCTTCATTTGTAATAGCACCAATAGAAGACCCTAACCAATAAACATTAGCACCTGGCAAAGGATTTTCTTTAGAATTACTCGATTCTAAAACAAGCCCTTTTAGTTCTTCTTGGGAAAAAAGTATAATTGGTAATAAAAAAGCAAATAAAAGTAATCTGGTTTTTTTATCAATTAATTTAATCATTCAATTCTACTTTTTTAGTTTCATGCAAAAATACTGATTTGACAACTAAAATGGTTTAGCGCTCATCATTAAAATTAGCATGAAATTAGTCGCTTTCAGAGGTTGTTTCTCCAGACTGATTCATCGCCATTTCATGATCGTATTTACAGCATCCTGGTAAATTGTCGTAAGCCTCTAAATCGCCTGTAGCGTTCTCAGTATCATAACCTGAAGCTGCAATGGCATTATGAATAGCCGTGGCATCTGTTTTTGCAGCATCAAAAGACAGATCAATTTTCTTTTTATCTACATCCCATATTGCATCCGCAACACCTTCAACACCATTAGCGGCTTTTTCAATGGTACTTTTGCACATGCCGCAGTTTCCTCTTACACCAAAAGATAGGTCTGTCATGGCTAATTCTTTTGAAACTTCCGTAGTTGTTTCTGTTTCATTTTTGGTTTCGTTTTTACAACTTGTAAAACTTAACGTTGCGAGCACTACTGCACTTAAAATTACTCTGTTCATTGTTTTCAAATTTAATTATTATAACTTGTTTTTACTTATTCTATGACTTGTTTTACTTCCCCGCAGGTGAGCATCGCATCCCCAAAATAGGGATTGATTACTTTTTCTTCTTTACTCAACCAATAGGCACCCTTATTATTATCTGCCATAGGACAGAATTGATGATACACCTTTTCATTGACACCAAATACTTCGATAGCATTTGTTAAGTGTGATGACAAATGTTTGAAATGGTTTCTTTGTATTGTAATTTTAGAGGTTTTTGAAATTGCCGTTGCTGCAGTATGTATCTCTTTTTCTATGGACATCCAATGGTTATGAGCGGCTTTATCTGTTAGTAATTTCATATCAACTTTAGATAAATTAGCTAATAGTTCTTTTGATTTTCTTACTACCTTTTTTGAATCATCTTTCACTAACGCGTCTTTCAATTTGATATAATCGTTTAAAACTTCTTTTAATTGATTTTGAAAGTTGGTTGACACCTTCACCCTTTCATTTATATTGGAAGGATTATCATTATTTACTAAAATCGTCTCTTCCATTCCAAGATGTCCTTCGTGTCCAGTAGTAGTTTTACCACCTTCTTTATTCATCATTGATTTTTTGCCTTGTAATTGAGCTGCAGCATCAACTGTAAAGGCACCATTCGTTACTATTTCATCACCAGTATTCAACCCTTCTACAACTTCATAATTATCACCAATCTGATTGCCTAAAGTAATTTTACGCATTTCAAAAACAGGCGCATTTGGATTCGTTTTTAAATATACAACAGAACGCTTGCCTGTCCATAAAACCGCTGTTGATGGAATGGTTAATAGATCTTCTTTATTTAACATAATGCCTTCTATTTTTCCTTCCACAAACATTCCTGGTTTAAATGCGTCATCTTTATTAGTAAGCACCACTCTTAATTTAACCGTTCTTGTTCTGGTATCTAAAACAGGATCAATAAAATCGACTTTAGCCTTAAATTCTTTATTAGCATACGTATTAGTAGTTATAAAAATGGCTTGACCTTTTTTAAATAAATCAATTTGATTTTCATACACATCAAAATTTGCCCAAACGGTATTGAGATTTGTGATTTTAAGCAAAGGTTGACCTTGTTTGATATAGTCGCCTTGCTCTATTAATTTTTCGGATACCGTCCCAGAGACCGTTGCATACACAGGAACGTTTTCTTCGACCTTACCAGAAGTTTCAATTTGATTGATTTGGCTTTCAGATAGTTTCCATAATTTCAATTTATTACGAACTGCTTTATATAATGCAGGTTGCGATTCTTTTAAAGATGCTGCTGTAATCAGCTCTTGTTGTGCCGCATATAATTCTGGCGAATAAATAGTTGCCAACAGTTGACCTTTACGAACGCCTTCCCCAGTGAAACTTACATTAAGACGTTCTATTCGTCCTGAAAAATAACTGACCTGGACAGCGTTAGCTTCTTCATTTTCTACAATCTTACCAGATAATTTAATAGCGTTGTCTTCTGTTTTACCATTTCCAACAAAAGACGTTTGGATGTTTGCCAAGGCCATAGCGTTTTTGCTTAACTTAAATTCGTCAGCATTTAGTCCTTCAGCACTTGTTTCAGCTGGGATTAGATCCATTCCACATATAGGGCAATCGCCAGATTCTGGTTGCATAATCTGTGGATGCATAGAACAGGTCCACATTTGATTAGTTTCGGTTACTGTGTCGTGATTATGTTCTGTTTCTGAATTTGATGAACCACCGAAAAGCACCCAGCCTAACAATAGTCCAGCAGCTAATATTCCTGAATAAATTAATATCTTTTTCATCTCTTATTATTTATTTCGTTTTAATAATTTTCTAACTGAAGGTGATGATGTAAACCATAACAAGAACC
>RCND010002485.1_pt1 | contig 10167 bp, 9 predicted proteins | sample 2041351 | NCBI WGS metagenome assembly RCND01 (sample SAMN09708230, study PRJNA481090) | Marine sediment metagenome, whole genome shotgun sequencing project. | biome: marine sediment; feature: ocean; material: sediment; isolation source: Sewage treatment plant 12B marine sediment (STP12B) ...
GCACGAATATCAACAGAATTGTAACCAAAATCCGTGTTCTGCCGGTTGCTCGTGATATCGCCCGACAGATTGCCGAAAAAAACCCCAAATCAGTTCGGCTGCTTAAATACACTTTGAGTGCCGAAAAAAAGAAACTTCTGACTGACGCAAGACTCCACGAGGATCTGATGCACCAGATCAGTTTTGCCTATCCCGAGACACTCGATCACATCGAAGACCTTTACGCTGAGTAGGAGAGGATATGACATCAATAGATCTATCCGGGAAAACAGCCCTTATTACCGGCGGTACCGGGGGAATTGGTCTGGCCACAGCCCTGGAACTGGGTGCCGCAGGCGCCCAAACAGTCATTACCCACCGCTGGGGATCCACCAAAGAGGAAGATCTGTTCAAGCTCTTTGCGGATCGCGGTGCTCCGGCGCCCCTTGTTCTTGAGGCCGATGTTTCCCGTGAAGAAGATACTCTGGTGGTAATGGAAGCAATTAAAGGTTATGCAGAGGGTATCGATATTTTCATCAGCAACGTCGGCTTCGCCCTCAAGGCCGAAACGCTGGATGATTACCGTAAAAAATCTCTGTATAAGACTCTGGATTACAGCACCTGGCCGATGATCGATTACACCAAGAAAATCAAAGCAACCTTCGGCAGATATCCGAAGTATGTCATCGGTGTATCCTCCAACGGCCCTGATAACTACTACCGCGGTTATGATTACGTGGCGGCATCGAAGGCCCTGCTTGAATTCTTCACACGATATCTGGCTGTGCACCTCTATGACGAAGGCAGCAGGGTTAATACCGTCCGGTTTGGAACGGTGAAGACACCGTCCTTCACTGCAATCTTCGGTGAAGAGTACTTTCAGTGGCTCAAAGACAATAAAGGCCTGGATGAGTCCGGATTGCTTACACCGGAGGATTGTAGTAAAGTCATGTTGGCCCTTTGCAGCGGTTTAATGGACGCTATGAACGGGCAAATCATAGAGGCGGATTTGGGACTGCCTTTCAGAGACAATACTATGATGGATTATGAGAGATTCAAAAATGAAAAACCCGATTAATATTGCAGTCTCAAAATTTGAGCTCAGGAGAACAAAATGACCAAAGCAGAAGTTATAGATGTAATCAAGGAAGTCATCGAAGAAAATCTCGATGATATCAGCGCAGCGGACGTCGATCCTCAGAAATCCATGAAAGATTACGGTGCAAACAGTCTGGACATGATTGAAGTCGTGTCCTGCTCTATGAGGGAACTCAATATCAAGGTTCCGCGTTCCGAGCTGGCGGAGCTTCAAAATATCGAAGCTCTTGCTGACAAATTCATGGAATATACCGACGCCTGACAAATAGGAGGCCGCGTGCCCGATAACATCCTCAATTTCAGCCTGGCTGATTTTTTCTACAATGATAATCCGGATGTGCTCGGCGCGCCGTCCGACTTTGATGAGTGGATGGACCATCCTGCCGTTCAGAAAGGTTTCAGTTTTTTTGAACAGGAACTCCTGGAAGCCCCTCGGGTTTCGACACGAATACGCAGCAACCTGGATGGCCGGGAGCGTCGAATCATCAATCTTACTTCCTACAATTACCTCGGTCTTTCCACACATCCCGAGGTGATAGCAGCTGCGAAAGAGGCCCTGGACAAATATGGTCTGGGATCCTCCGGTGCGCCTCTGCTGTCGGGGACCCTGGATATCCACACCGAATTCGCCCGTAGGTTGGCAGAATTCAAACAAAAAGAAGACTGTATCCTTTTTTCAAGCGGTCTGGGCGCCAACGTCGGTGCTATACAAGGCATCATGCGGAAGGGCGACTATCTCGTTATGGATGAGAAGTGTCATAAAAGCCTGATTGACGGCGGTACGCTCTCTGGTGCCAAGATGCTCTTCTTCGACCATAACGACATGGAAGATCTCCAGAAAATGCTGGAGAAGGCCAAAGGTAAGCGAACCCTCGTTGTTGTGGAGGGTGTTTATTCCATGGACGGCGACCTGCCGAAACTACCTGAGATCCTGGATCTTTGCGATGCCTATGGTGCAGGTTCATACATTGATGAGGCCCATTCCACACTGATGTTCGGCGAGAACGGTCGGGGTGTCGCAGAGCACTTCGGAGTGGAAGACCGTGTGGGTGTGTCCTTCGGTACTTTAAGTAAATCTTTTGGTGGCGTTGGTGGATTTGTCTGCGCTTCCAAGAAACTGATTCGTTACCTCAAAGGTTATTCCTCATCTTGGAATTTCTCCTGCGCACCGTCTCCTGCGGTTACCGGTGGTCTGATGAAAGCCCTGGAAATCGCCACCCGGGACTCTTCTCTCAGAGATAAACTCTGGACCAATGTAGCGTATATGAAGGAAGGGCTTGAAAGTCTGAAACTGGACCTGGGTGGAAGCGAGTCCCAGGTTATACCAATTATAATCGGGCCATCAGGAGAGAAACTCATGGGGTTTGCTGCGGCGATGCAGAAACGGGGACTGTTCCTTCAGCCTGTGGATTTCCCGGCAGTCCCGGCGCATGCACGGCGGTTCCGAATTTCAGTATCGTCCCAGCTCAATAAAGAGGAAATGGACGAAACTCTTACCATCATTGAAGATGTCATTGTAAAGGGCCTTACCTGATCCGTGGATGAAGACGCTCTTCTTAAGTCGTTCAGGCGGAAAGTTATAGCTAACCCGGCAGAGATGCCGGTCCGTCTGGATTATTTCAAAGATTCAATTGAATCAATTATTCCTCACCGTGATCCGTTCCTGTTAATAGATCGTCTTACAGCGTTGGACCTTGAAGAAGGAATACTTGCCGGTACGAGATTTCTATCTCCCGATATTCCGCTCTTTGCCGGGCACTTTCCAGATTATCCGGTTTATCCCGGCAGCCTGCAGGTAGAGACGATCGGTCAACTCGGACTTTGTCTTCACCATTTCATTGGAAAGAACACCGAGATTATCGGAACAGACGCCCATTCACCGGATGTTCGTGCCTCGCGCCTCTGTGGTGCCTATTTCAGAGCCGAAGTCAGGCCCGGGGATGAGATGACTATTCTGGCTAAACTTGTCGAATCCGACGCATATTTCGGCAAAGTTCTGGGGCAGGTGCTGATCCGGGGTACTGTTGCCACCGTCGCTCTACTCGAGGTTGCATTTACCGATTGAGTTCCTTTTTAGTCCCTGTATCGCTTAAAAATCACTACGGCATTCATTCCACCGAAACCGAAAGCGTTTGAAAGTACGGTATTCACCGACGATCCATCTGTCGTTTTGGTAATGATATTCAGGTTGATTTCCGGATCAAGTTTCTTGTGATTGATAGTACGGTGGATGGCGTTCTCCTCGAACGCCATTATGGCGGCGATGGCCTCAATGGCACTGGCACCTCCAAGCAGATGCCCGGTCATGGATTTGGTGCTGTGAACCGGAACCTGGCTGCCGTATTCTCCCAGGGCGGTATTAATAGCAATACTCTCAATTTTGTCGCCGACAGGAGTCGCGGTGCCGTGGGCATTCACCAGGTCGATATCTTTTGGTTCAACCCCAGCCATTGCCATGGCCTGTTTCATCGCACGTACCGCACCGTCAGCCTCAGGATGGGGAGCCACAAGATCGTAGGCGTCGCTGGTAAACCCGAAACCCGCAATCTCACCATATATATGTGCGCCTCTGTTTCGGGCATGTTCCATTTCCTCCAGGCAGAGCACGCCGGCACCTTCTCCCAGAACAAATCCGTTACGGTCAATATCGAACGGACGGCTCGCCTCTTCCGGATCGTCATTACGTTCAGCCAGAGCCATAATATTCCCGAAAGCCGAGAGTCCGATTTCGTTTACCGCAGATTCCGAGCCCCCGGCGAACATCACATCGGCCATACCGGATTTGATGAAGGAATAGGCCTGACCGAATGCATGGTTGCTTGTAGAACAGGCCGAGCTGATAGAGAAGGATGGACCTTTCAAACCGGCTTCTTTTGCGAAATAGGCCGTTCCGGTGCTGGGTATGCAACTGATTATGTACGATGGCGGAATTTCACTCATCCGGTTTTCATAGATATGATTAACGGCGTCCTGATGGGCCAGAATTCCGCCGGCTCCGGAGCCGATTATGGCGCCGCAGCGTTCAGCGATGCCCTCTATCTCCAATCCAGAGTCCCGCAGGGCCTGGACACCGGCGATATGAGCCATGACGATGTAACGATCCAGTCGCTTGATCATTTTGGGCTGTTGGAAATAGTCCCGGATATTCTCAGGGAAATCCACTTCACCTGCTATGCGGATGTAATAATCATGGAGTTTGATATTTTGGATCGTTCTGATACCAGAACGTCCGGCTTTGAGATTTTCCCAATATTCTTTTACGGTATTTCCCAGGGGATTTACAGTTCCCAGGCCGGTAATGGCGATTCTTCTCTCTTCAGGGTTCGCGGGACTAAGGCTCATAGACTATCCTTTTCCTCAATGGGACTGATTAAAGTAAATGCTTCAACAGGTGTTCGGTCAAATTTATCAGAAAACGGCCCGTTTATACATGTCTGGTCGGGTCAGATCAAAAAAAGATCAACTCCGGATATAATAACAGATATTCTTGCCCGTTATGATATCCCTATAACAACGGATGATTTCAGGTTCGGGCACTATGGTAAACCTAAAGCCGAAATTACCGGAAGGGTCAGTTTCAATCTTACCAACGATAGAGATTTATTTGCTCTCGCTGTCACTGATTGTGGAGATATCGGTGTTGATCTGCAGGAGAGAATTGACAGCGAATCGAGAAGTCATGCACTTGAAGAGGTTTTTTCGCCGGAAGAATTGGAGCTGCTGACCTCCGGTCCGGATCGATTCAATGTTTCAGTCTATTGGGCTGTCAAAGAAGCGCTGGTGAAGCAGGAGGGTTCTTCGATCTGGTTCGGCATGAGTTTACGGGTTGTCGACCGCCTGGACCGGAACTCTCAGGGGCGATGGATCGAACTGGAGAATCGGTATGTATATGCGTCTGACTGGATGGGAATGGGGTTTGCTTTGGCGGTACCTGGTGGACAACTACCTCCTGAGCCGATATTTAATAATGAGAACGACTAGAAGATACAAATGAAGCAGGAGCTCAGCTGATATGGATAATGAATTAATAACAACACTTTCCATAATTTTGGAATTCCTTCTCCAACTCGTATTTATCGTGAGGGCGTTGATGCGTCCTCACCGTGAGCCGGCATCACGCATTGCCTGGATTGTGGTAATCGCCGGGCTGCCTGTGATAGGTATCGTTCTTTATCTCTTTCTGGGTGAAACGAATCTCGGCCGTAAGCGGATCAAACGCAGGATGGAAATTAAGAATGGGCTCTCTGGAATTGATGATTTCCTGGACCCGGGCTCTGTTAATATTCCAGAACGTTACTGGCACCTTTTTCAGATCGGCAAGTCCGTAAACGGTTTCGACCCGATAGATGGTAACCGGGGCAGCTTAATGGAAGATTCAAACGCCGCAATCGAATCCATTGTTGCGGACATGAATGCTGCCGAAGAATACATACATGTAGAATTCTACATTTGGCTGCCGGATAATAGCGGCGTTAAAATTGCCAACGCTCTGATATCTGCGGCGGAACGCGGTGTTACTTGCCGAGCCATGGCGGACAGCCTTGGGTCCCGGTCATTTATCAGATCCAGATACTGGAAGGCAATGAAGTCTGCCGGAGTCCAGGTGGTGAACACGCTGCCATTCGGTAACGCTTTTCTCGGACCGTTGTTCGGGCGTATAGACTTGCGAAACCACCGTAAGATCGTTGTTATTGACAATCGAATTACCTATTGCGGCAGTCAGAACTGCGCCGATCCTGAATATCTGATTAAAGCCAAATTTGCGCCCTGGGTGGATCTTATGATTCGTTTTGAAGGACCGATTGTTATTCAGAATCAATTTCTATTCGTAGATGACTGGTTATCAGAGATAGACGACGACCTCCGTCCATTACTGAAAGTCCCCATTCCTCCGCTTCGGGATGGGTTTCCGGCTCAGGTGATCGGGACAGGTCCGACAATTCGAAACTCCGCCATGCCGGAGTTGTTTGAAACCCTGATGTACTCCGCACACCGGGAACTGGTAATTTCAACGCCATATTATGTACCCGATGAATCAATGCAGAGGGCCTTGTGCTCGAGCGCCAGGCGGGGTGTGGCTACAAGCATAATATTTCCGGCGAAAATCGATTCATGGTTTACGGCGGCTGCCTGTCACAGTCATTATGCCGAGTTGCTGGAGGCCGGTGTTGTCATTTATGAATATGTCGGCGGATTGCTGCATACCAAATCTCTCACAATCGACGGGGAGGTAACGCTGATCGGTTCGGCCAATATGGACCGCCGCAGCTTTGATCTGAACTACGAGAACAATATTCTGTTTTACGATCGCTCTCTAACATCTGAAGTGCGGCAGCGGCAGGGTAACTATATTGGAAAGTCCAATATAGTCAGCGCAGAGATGGTGGCACAATGGTCCTGGTTCCGACGACTGTGGAATAACATCTTTGCGATGCTCGGGCCCGTTTTGTAGGGTAGCTTTCAACGCTATTGAACACGGATGTGGGCGATAGTTGTGAACTCTTCATCCCCGTCATCATAGAGGACATGAATCGCATTCCCGATGCGTTTTCGAATTGTTCCGGGATAATACAGGCTCTCACCTTGCCAACGGCATTCCACACTGGTACCGGCGTCGACGTCGTCATCTCTGAGGAGGTCGGCGTCGAGCCATTCCCTGTCGAAGTCGTCAAATATAACAAAGTACCGGCCCTCTTCCACGAGAACAACAGTTGCCGGATAGTAGTATTCGTCACCGGACCAATCGGCCAGAACCCTATCTCCGACATCCAGGGCCTGGAGGGCGGAGACGCCCGCGATAACCATGAACATTGTAATCAACAGATTTCTTTTCATAACAAGCTCCAAAGTAAAGAGTAGTTTCCTGGATCGGGTACCGCAAGAAGAGCTCGAATCACAGAGCCGGCAGCCCGTCCGCCCGCTCTGTGACTTTATCCCGGCAGGAATCTATGTGGCATACGTGTTGAGCAGGTAGATTACCCCTACAACGACAATTGCGACAGCCAACACCGCCATGAGTATCTTACCGACAGACCACGGGCGGTTTCCCTGTACCTCACCGGTGCGGGCATTCACCATAAACTGATAAACCTTGTCCTTGAATTTGTAGGAACTGATCCAGACCGGGAGCAGAATATGCTTGAATGAAACGGAATTGTGGGTTGTATCCTTCCAGTTTATTCTTTGCTCATCACCGCCTATGTCCCGCTCTATGGATTGGTTTATAATTGTCGCCATGCGTTCCTTGGCTTTGCCGAACCCCTCTTCAAGGTTGATGGAATAGCTCTCAACCTGAAAGCCGGTTAAATAGGAGGCGTTATACGGGGTCAGCTCTTCCAGATCCCAGGGTTCCAGGCGATCAACATACTTCTCATCCATGCTGTTCGAGCCATGAACCAGAACGTCATCAAAGCTGTTTTCAACTCTTCCGCTGACACGATGCCAACGGGTGTGCCGTACCTGACGGGTTTTGGTAACAGACTTCCCGTCCTCTGTCGTTGTGTATGTTTCGGTGGTGTAGTAGTAGACGCCTCGCTGACCTCGATACTCTGTTTCCGTTTCAGAATCGTAGGTCCAGAACGGTGAATATATGCCTTTCAGACCGTCTGCCCGGGCGAACTCTTTCAGTTTTTTCGGCGCAAACCATCTCTTTTTAAGCCATTGTCGAAAATGGTCCGCGGCGTCATTTTTGGTCACTTTGAATGGTAGAAGGGACTCAGGTTTCAATGCTTTTGTCGAAAGTCCCTGTGCATTGATTGCAGAACCGCAGAAAGCGCATTCCCCGGCTGTTTTGTTGTCCTCCAGGGAAAGCTGCCCCCCGCAGGTTTCACATTTGACGGTTATAGCTTCAACCGTGCCCTGAGATACTCCTTTCTCAGAAAGCTCCGCCAGGGTTTTTTCATAATCCTTTTCTTCAATAACCATTTCGTCTGAGGTTTCAATTTCATTTTCAGTTCCGCAGTAGGGACAGGAGAGCGAAGATGTTCCAGGTTTAAATTCGAGGTCCGCTCCACATTTTGTGCAGGGTGATGTCATAGCTTCTGAACTCATAAAATCAATCCTTTTGCGTTGGCAGAGGAGGGGGCACCTGACCGAAAACCGACGATAGCTCCGAAACCTCTGCTGCAGCTGTCCAGGCTGCCATACCGTCTTTCCAAACCATGGTCTCCCGGGTCAATTCCCCGGAAGCTGCCTTCTGTTTCAGTATCGACATATCAAAAGGCCCGGCCTGCTGGCCATCAACAGCCATGAAAAAACTGATCGCCTGGGGAATCGGCGGGGGTCCTGGAGGAGGCGGAGCCTGTCCACCCTGAGTTTGTTGATTGCCGAACGCCTGGCCCATCTGATTGGCCATTGCAAAACCCATACCCATTCCCATACCGCTGGAAGCACCACCGGATGGATTCTCCGCTGCAGCTTCCATGGCATTTGCTGCCTGAAACTGAGCGAAGCTGTTCAGGTTTCCGATAACGCCCATACTGCTGCGCTTGTCCAGTGCATCCTCAACCGCCGGGGGAAGAGAGATATTCTCTACCAGGAGTTTTACCAATTCCAGGCCGTATTCCCGGAATTCTCCGCTCAGACGAGTCTGCATGAACTCGCCCAATTCATTGTAATTAGAGGCCAAATCCAGAACCGGTATTCCCGATTCTCCCAGGGCGTCCGAAAAACGGGATACCACGATGTTTCGCAGCTGTCCTGTGACTTCATCTTTATTGAAATCATCGTCGGTTCCGACAATTTCTTTCATGAAAATGGCGGGATCGGTTACCCTGATGGAATAGCTGCCGAATGCCCGGAGCCTTACAGGACCGAACTCCTTGTCCCGGAGCATAATGGGATTCTGGGTACCCCACTTCAGATCCGTGAAACGTTTAGTGTTTACAAAATAAACTTCAGCCTTGAACGGGCTTTCGAACCCGTGTTTCCATCCTTTCAGAGTCGACAGAATCGGGAGATTGGCTGTAGTAAGGTCGTGCATGCCCGGCATGAAGACGTCTGCCAACTGGCCCTCGTTAATAAATACCGCGGCCTGGGATTCCCGGACCGTCAGTTTTGCACCGTTCTTGATTTCATTCCCGTAGCGCTCAAAGCGATAAACCATGGTATCGCTGCTGCTGTCGGTCCACTCAATAATATCAATAAACTCACCCTTGAGTTTGTCAAAAAGACCCATTTCATCCTCCGAATTTTGTTGTGATAACAGTTTAGTTTATTTATATCGATGATACGGCATTACTCCGATTCAATATATAATATCGAGACTTGAGGTGCCGCAATGATCCGAGTCGCATCTGTTCAATTCAATCACAGACCTGGAGATATCGAATTCAATCTCAATCAAATCGAGGTATTCTGCAAAAAAGCCGCGATGGATAGTGTGAAACTGATTGTTTTTCCCGAAATGTGTATTTCCGGTTATTGGCATCTGAGAAAGCTGGATAAAGAAGAACTTCTGCTGTTATCAGAGCCCATTCCCGACGGACCTTCAACCCGATTTCTCTCTAGCCTGGCACAGGAACATGGATTGATTATCGGTGCAGGTTTGATTGAGAGAACAGCTGATGATTTACTTTTTAATTCGTATGTTGTCTGTGACGTTGATGGATCCATTCATCGACATCGGAAAATCCATTGTTTCATCAGTGAACATATGGAAAGCGGTAACGAATATACCGTTTTCCATACCTCCCTCGGATATAAGCTGGGTGTCCTGACCTGCTATGATAACAACATCATTGAGAATGTCCGGGTTACCGCGCTTAAGGGAGCGGACATTCTCCTGGCTCCTCACCAGACCGGAGGCGTCGGTTCTCTTAACGCTCATACCATGGGACTTATCGATCCCGAATTCTGGAACGAGAGACTGGAGAACCCGCAACGAATTGAGGAGGAATTCAAAGGTTCGAAAGGTAGAGGCTGGTTGATGCGTTGGCTCCCGTCCCGGGCCCACGATAACGGGATGTTCCTCATTTTCAGTAACGGTGTCGGTATCGATGACGACGAAGTACGTACAGGAAATGCCATGATTCTCGACTGTTACGGCAGAGTCCTTGCCGAAACCTGGAAGGCCGATGACGATATGGTTAC
>RCND010002487.1_pt1 | contig 10166 bp, 4 predicted proteins | sample 2041351 | NCBI WGS metagenome assembly RCND01 (sample SAMN09708230, study PRJNA481090) | Marine sediment metagenome, whole genome shotgun sequencing project. | biome: marine sediment; feature: ocean; material: sediment; isolation source: Sewage treatment plant 12B marine sediment (STP12B) ...
TATGTATATTTTATCCAGGATCAACAACTAAAGCTAGTGGAGGATGACCTGGAAACCATCTTTAATTTGAACAACAATTCTGTAACTTTTATTATTCCTTCAAAATCCATTTATTGGAAGGGTTCTGTGGATGATTATAATTCTGGATATAAGGATGTTGTAAATAAATATTTTGAAGAACAATTAAAAGATACACCCAAAGAAAAGGTGGAAATGGCCAGGGCAACTTATGAATATTATCTGGCCAATTTACAAGATTCAACCAATATGAATCAAAATGATCTAGACATGTTAATCTTGAATACAGGTAAAAAAGCAAAAATTGCCGGATATAACTCCATGATGTTTGGTCTGTATGTAAATAAAGACCTTCGAAAGGAGGTTTGGATTTCAAAGGAAATTAATATGAACCATACTTTTGATATGGTAAAATACAATGGAATGCTAAATAAAATTGGAATGGGGATGATGGATGACCTAAATTCTCGCGCAAGTAAAGCCTATGCTCAACTCTTACAATCTGGTTTCCTAATGAAAACCGTTGAATTTGGGTATGAACTTAGTTTTACCAGAGAAGTTTATAAGGTAAAACAAAAGGATTTAAAACCAAATAGTTTTTCTCCTCCGGAAAAATATACAGAAGTGGCTTTTTCAGACCTTGGGTTATTCGATCTTCCTGCCAAATAGACCTGCGACTAATGAGTTTGGCTATCCTGCAATTTCAAGTATAGCTTCAACCAGGTAATCCATTTTGTGAATTGGGGTATAAATATTGGGTGTAACCCTAACACCATTAATATTCTCCCATACTATTGCTACAGTATAGATTTTATATTTACTAAATAACTGCCTTTGGATTTCTGCAGGTTCCATTCCTTCAATTCCAAAATTGCCTAACCCACATGCATACTCCGGTTTGAAAGATGTATAAAATTTCACTTTAGGATGATCTTTAATCCTTGTCATCCAATAGTCTTTGAGGTATCTTAACCTTGCTTCTTTTCTATCTCTTCCTATCAGGTAATAGTAATCAATGGCTTTACCTATGGCCATTTCAGCCGGCATTGAGCGTGTACCCAAAGCTTCAAACTTTCGAATATCATCACTTTCGGGATCCCCGGGAGCAAGTCTTGGCCATATCTTACTTATTTTATCTTTTTTCACATACAGGAAACCGGTACCAAATGGAGCATATAACCATTTATGCAAACTTGTTCCAAAATAATCACATTCCAGTTCTGGCACTGAAAAATTCAGGTGGGCAAAACTATGTGCTCCGTCTACCATTACCTCTATTCCCCTGTCATGTGCAGCCTGGGTAATTTTTTTTACAGGCAAAATTTGTCCAGACCAGTTAATAATATGCATAATCTCGATGATCTTTGTTTTCTCTGTAAAAGCCTCTTTATAAAGTTTTACAATTTCATCGTCATCTTCAATGGGCTGGTCAAGACTTATCCATTTTAATACTATACCATCTCTCTTCTCTCTTTGTCTCCAGGCATTTATCATGTTAGGGTAATCCTGCTTGGTGAGAACAACCTCATCTCCTGGCTTAAGGTCCAATCCAAAAATCACTGTTTCCAGGGCCTCGGTCGTATTTCTTTGGATGGCAATTTCCTCAGGAGAACAACCAGCCAACTCTGCAAGCCCCTTTCTTACATTTTCTCTCCCTGAATCAACAATCCTCCACATATAATAAGCTGGCCCCTCATTGCTTACCCGGTTATAATGTTCAAATATATCCTGTACAACCTTCGGTTGTGGACAGACACCACCATTATTCATATTAATAACATTTGGTGATACAGTGAAAGATTGTTGCACCCAGTGCCAGAAATCTTCGTTCCCTGCCGTATCTTGAGGAGATTGGTTTCCAATCATATTGACCGCATTTTCCAGTTGATTGGAACCATGTAATTTGAAAAAACTACCCATAGCAAACAAGCCTGTAGCTGTTGCTGACTTTCTTAAAAAATTTCTTCGATTTGTATTCATGTTGTAAAGTTTAGTTTTATTGGTCCAGGTTGCCGTAAAAAGTGCCCTTATATAGAGGATGCAAATAAAATTATGTCTTTAATCAATGGAACGAAGCTAATTAAAGGGAAATCAATATCTTTGCATGCGTTTTAAATTTACGATTTTAAAATTGGAAATGGAAAATATTAGGAATTTCTGTATTATAGCTCATATCGACCATGGGAAAAGTACATTGGCGGATCGATTGTTACAGAAAACCAATACTCTTGATGAACGGGACTTTCAGGACCAGGTGTTAGATAGCATGGACATTGAGAGAGAAAGAGGTATTACTATAAAAAGTCATGCCATTCAGATGCAATATGAATTTGAAGGAAGTGAATATATTCTGAATCTTATTGATACTCCTGGTCATGTTGATTTTTCCTACGAAGTTTCAAGGTCTATTGCTGCCTGTGAGGGGGCACTTCTGATTATTGATGCTACCCAGGGAATACAGGCCCAGACAATATCCAATTTATACCTGGCTATTGAGCATGACCTAGAGATCATACCGGTCTTAAATAAAATGGACCTTGATAATGCTATGCCTGAAGAGGTTAAAGACCAGATTGTCGACCTTATCGGATGTTCTGCTGAAGACATTATTGAAGCAAGTGGGAAAACAGGTATGGGTGTAGATCGAATTCTTGAAGACATCATTCATAAGGTCCCAGCACCTTCAGGAGATCCGGATGCTCCATTGCAAGCTTTGATATTTGATTCTGTATTTAATTCCTTCAGGGGCATTTATGCCTATCTTAGGATAATGAATGGCACTATTCATAAAGGCGATCATGTCAATTTCGTAGCTACTGGTAAAAAGTATTATGCTGATGAAATTGGTGTATTAAAGCTCAAAACTGATCCCAGAAACAAGCTAAGCGCCGGTGATGTTGGATATATTATTTCAGGGATCAAATCTTCATCAGAAGTTAAAGTCGGAGATACAATTACCCAGGTTGAAAACCCCTGCGAAAAAGCAATTGAAGGCTTTGAGGATGTAAAACCGATGGTTTTTGCCGGAGTTTACCCTGTTGATGCTGATGATTACGAAGAATTGCGCTCTTCTATGGAAAAGCTTCAGCTAAATGATGCTTCACTTACCTATGAGCCTGAATCTTCTGCTGCTCTTGGTTTTGGCTTCCGGTGCGGTTTCCTGGGACTATTGCATATGGAGATTATCCAGGAGCGCCTCGAAAGAGAATTCAATATGAATGTGATTACTACCGTTCCTAATGTTTCCTATAAAGTAATTACAACTAAAAAAGAAATAATTGAAGTTCATAACCCTTCTGGTCTTCCGGCGCCGACCATCATTGATCATATTGAAGAGCCAATTATTACAGCCCAGATAATATCTAAATCTGAATACCTTGGCTCAGTGATGAACCTTTGTATTGAAAAACGGGGCGTTCTAAAAAACCAGGTTTACCTCACAAGCGATCGTGTAGAACTTACACTAGAAATACCGCTGGCTGAAATTGTATTTGATTTCTACGATAAACTTAAAAGTATTTCCAGGGGATATGCTTCTTTTGATTACTACCAATCAGGTTATAGTCAGGCAAATTTGGTTCGGCTGGATACTCTCTTAAATGGTGAAATGGTTGATGCCCTTTCCACCCTGATACATAGAGACAATGCCTATGATTTTGGTCGACGAATGTGCGTAAAATTAAAAGAATTAATCCCCCGCCAGCAATTTGACATTGCCATTCAGGCGGCTATTGGAGCAAAAATAATTTCACGCGAGACAGTAAAAGCCCTCCGAAAAGATGTAACCGCAAAATGTTATGGTGGTGATATTACCCGAAAAAGAAAATTACTTGAGAAGCAAAAAAAGGGTAAAAAACGTATGCGTCAGGTAGGCAATGTTGAGATTCCGCAGCAGGCTTTTCTTGCTGTTCTCAAATTAGATTAATAGGGAAATAAACGAGATATACTTCCCTCATCCTACCAATTAAACGACTAAAACATATAAATATCTTAATTTCTTTTACAAATTTTAATTTTTTATATTCGGATAATTGCATAGTCTTCAACTCCTTTTTCAAAAAATTTTAATAATAGGGTATTCTCTTGTTTGATAGTGTTATACAATTATAAAACAATTGTTCTACAAATATTTTTTAGGCTAATTGATTTATTTTGAATTCAAATAATTGTCTTAACGAATCGATTATGCCACCTACCCCTATTTATTATTCTTATCAATTTTTGTATATTCGAAAACTAAAACGACTTAGTATTTAACCCTGTTAGGAAATAAGCATTCTTAAGATTGCTCTCAAATTTTATGCTTTATGGAAAAGAAATATTACCTGGGATTTGACATTGGTTCTATCTCAATAAATACCGTCTTACTTGATGAGGATAGGAATATTATTGAAAATCATTACGATTTTTGCCATGGAAAACCCTTTCATCTTCTAAAAGATATACTTGCATCTGTACTTTCCAGGTATTCTGAAAGCTCTATTAAAGCTATTACATTTACCGGTACTGGGGGAAAAGTTGCAAATGAATTACTTGGCGGGCATTTTGTAAACGAAATTATTGCCCAGTCAGCTTCTGTTGCCAAGTTGTATCCAAATGCTAAAACAGTTATTGAGATGGGAGGAGAAGACTCAAAACTGATCCTGATGCATGGAGGGAAGGATAATAAGCCAAGCAGTTTATCAGATTTTACACTAAATAATATATGTGCAGCAGGTACAGGTTCTTTTCTTGACCAGCAAGCAAAGCGGATAGGGGTTTCTATTGATAAAGAGTTTGGTGAAATGGCTTTAAAGTCTGAAAACCCTCCTCGAATTGCAGGACGGTGTAGTGTTTTTGCAAAGTCTGACATGATACACCTTCAGCAAATTGCTACACCTGTATATGATATTGTGGCAGGTTTGTGTTTTGCTGTAGCAAGAAACTTTATAAGCAGCCTGGGTAAGGGAAAAAAACTTGAGACCCCTGTTCTTTTCCAGGGAGGTGTTGCTGCCAATGCTGGAGTGGTGAGGGCATTTCGGGAACTTCTAAAAGCAGGTGAGGATGACTTAATTATTCCCGAGTACTATGCATCGATGGGAGCCATTGGTGCTCTATATCATATACTGGACGAAGAACAGTCTGAATCAAAGCCATTTAAGGGCCTTGATGAATTGAATGATTATTTATCGGGAGATCATGATAGAGGAACCTGGCAGGAAGCCCTAATTGAATCGGCAGCAAAATATGAAAAGGACGTTACACCCATTCCTGAAGATATTGATAAATTGGAAGTATATCTGGGCCTTGACATAGGTTCATTAAGTACAAATGTTGTATTAATTGATAAAGACAACAACGTTATTTCCCGCCGATATTTGCCAACTGCAAGCAAACCTTTAGAAGCTATTCGCAGAGGAATGTCTGAGATATTTAATGAAGTAGGTGACAGGGTTCTGGTGAAAGCAGCCGGGACTACAGGATCAGGTCGATATCTTACAGGTGATTTTATAGGAGCTGATGCTATCCGAAATGAGATTACTGCCCAGGCTACAGCAGCCATTGCTTATGATTCAAAAGTAGATACCATTTTTGAAATTGGTGGTCAGGATTCAAAGTATATCAGTATAGATAATGGTGTTGTTGTCGACTTTGAGATGAACAAAGTTTGTGCGGCAGGAACAGGTTCGTTTTTAGAGGAACAATCAGAAAAGCTGGATATTAATATTATTGAAGAGTTTGGCAAACTTGCATTAGAAGCTAAAAAACCAGCTAGTCTGGGGAATCGTTGCACGGTATTTATGGAGTCAGACCTGAACTCTCTGCAGCAAAAAGGGGTTGAAAAAGAAAATCTAGTAGGTGGACTAGCCTATTCAATCGTGCAAAACTATATCCAAAAGGTAGTTCGACAGAAACGAATTGGAGAGCATATTTTTTTCCAGGGTGGGGTCACCAATAATAAATCTGTAGTTGCTGCTTTTGAAAAAGTTACTGGAAAGAAAATCATTGTTCCCCCTCATTTTGATGTTACAGGTGCGATAGGCGCAGCTATTCTAGCCAGAGATTCCATGAAAAATGGACAAAAAACTAAGTTTAAAGGATTTGACATAAGCAAAATCCCTTACACAGTTGACAAGTTTACCTGTAAAGCCTGTTCTAACCAGTGTGAAATACGTCGTATCCGAATTGAAGGTGAGAAAAAACCTCTCTATTACGGAGGTAGGTGTGATAAATGGGAAATTGAAGATAGAAAGGGAAAAGGAGTTGGGATTCCTAATTTATTTGAAGAGAGACTGGCAATGCTTCGGGACGGTTACGAAGAAACAGAGAAGGATGACAGGATAAGCATTGGGATCCCAAGGGCATTGATGTTATACTATCAACAATTCCCATTTTGGAGAACATTTTTTGAAGAGTTGGGATTTCGGGTAGTGGTTTCATCTGAATCTGACAATCAACTGATAAAAAAATCTTTAGAGATGATTATCGCAGAAACCTGTTTCCCTGTTGAGTTGATGCACGGTCATATTATGGACCTGTTTGAAAAAGATGTGGATTATGTATTCACTCCTTTCATAATAAATGCAAAAACAGAAGTGGATAATTCTACCAGCAATTGTAACTGCCCCTGGGTACAAACTTTCCCATTTATGGTAAAAGCTGCTATAAATGATGAAAAACAGATAGAAAAAATGCTTGTACCCACTCTGAATTTCAAGTATTTTGGAAAAGTACTGAATAAAGAATTATCAGACTTCATGTTCGAGAAGTTTGGAGTTTCCAAGAAGAAGGTTGTATCGGCTATTTCAAAAGCTGACTTGGCACAGACTACATTCGAAAATAAAGTTATTTTGCGTGGCCAGGAGGTTCTGGATAACTTAGGAGATGATAAAGAAGCTCTTGTTGTAATTGGAAGGCCATATAACACAGGAGATCCTGCCTTGAATCTAAGCATGGTAGAAAAATTAATTAATCAGGATGTTCTTCCTATCCCAACGGACTTCCTTCCCCTGGGAAGTGAGCATATTCTGCAGGATTATCCACAAATGTATTGGCCAAATGGACAAAAAATTCTGGCAGCTGCACGGATTGTTGCTCGGGACAAAAGGCTACATGCAGTTTATATGGGCAATTTCAGATGTGGTCCTGATTCATTTCTGGCACATTTTGTACATGAGGAAATGGCAGGAAAACCTTACCTTGAACTTGAAATAGATGAACATAGTGCTGATGCTGGTATGATAACCCGCTATGAGGCATTCCTGGATAGCCTGAGAGGATCTAGAATGGTTGAAAAAAGGAAGCAAGTAACGTACAGGCCAGGTGTTATGACTTCTTCACCCCTTAAGGACAGAACCTTGTATTTTCCTTATATGAGCGACAGTGCAAGTGCTGTTGCTGCGGCTAGCCGTGCTTGTGGAATTCATGCAGAGGTTTTGCCAATGCAAAATGCAGAAGACCTTGAATTGGGTAGAAAACATACTTCAGCCAGAGAGTGCTTCCCAATGATTGCAACTACAGGTAATTTCCTCAAAAAACTGTATGATCCAAATACGGATCCTAAAAAAGTGAGTTTTTTCATGCCAGATCATAACGGCCCATGCAGGTTTGGACAGTACAATAAATTTCAACGAATTGTTTTCGACAAACTTGGATTTAAAGACGCAGAAATAATTTCACCAAGCAATGAAACGGCATACGAGGATATTTCTGGTGGAAAAGGAACAAAGTTTCGTTTTCTTGCCTGGAAGGGATTTGTTGCTGTAGATATTTTAAGAAAGTTAAAACAGGAAAGAAGGCCATACGAACTCATTAAAGGTACAACTGATAAAGTTTACCAGATAGCCCTTGATGATGTTGTTAGATCGATTGAAAATGGGGCTAAAGATCTCCCAGATATTCTGCATCGTGCAGCATTGGGTTTTGAAAAAATTCAATTTAGCAATGGCGAGAGAAGACCAGTAATTGCTATTGTAGGAGAAATTTTCATGCGTGACAATCCATTCTGCAGCGGATTTCTTGTTGACCGATTGGAAAAATTTGGAGCTGAAACATTTATTGCTCCTTTCTCTGAATGGCTAAGTTATTCAACATACAGGTACACCCGTGATAGCTTATGGAAGCAAGATTACAAAGGCGTAATGAAATCAAAAATACAGGAATTCTCCCAAAATATCTCTGCAGGAAAGCTACACAAAGCAGTACACGGTCATATTGAAGTTGATAGAGATATATCTGTAAAAGACATGCTTTCAAGTTGCGGTGATTACATTCACAAACATTATGATGGTGATCCTGCATTAAACCTGGGAAGTTCAGTTGAGTTAGCGAAAACAGGCATTTCAGGAATAGTTAATATACTTCCCTTTACCTGCATGCCTGGAACTGTGGTTTCGTCTATTGGTCATAAATTTAAAAGAGACCATAACAATATCCCATATGAAAGTATTGCTTATGATGGCCAGGAGGACACCTCAATTGAACTGAGGCTCCAGGCATTTATGCACCAGGCAAAAGAATTTGCTCGTAAGAATGGCTACAATAGACCAAAAAACTGGCATATTGAAGAACTGGTTAAATTTTCTGACATGAAAGTTTAAATAGAGGGTATGAATGAGCTGCTATTTTTAGCAGATTATTTTAAATCCCTTACCATGAACATTTATAATTTCAACCAAAGGATCCTGCTTTAAATATTTTCGAAGTTTGGTAATGTAAACATCCATACTTCTGGCATTGAAGTAATTGTCATCAAACCAAATTGTTCGTAAAGCAAAATTTCTTTCCAGTACTTTATTTTTATTGCTGCAAAGCAACTTCAGCAACTCAGCCTCTTTTGTCGTTAACTTCTGGGTTTGGCCATCAATGGTAAGGGTTTGTTTCTGGGCATCAAAGGAGTACTTGCCCAGCTGGAAAACTTCTTGTTGGCTACCTTCTGTTCCATGTGTTCTTCGAAGTATGGCCTCAATTCTAAAAAGTAGCTCCTCCATGCTAAATGGCTTGGTAATATAATCATCCGCCCCTATAGAAAATCCCTCAAGTACATCCTGTTTCAATGTTTTTGCAGTAAGAAAAATAATAGGTATATCCGTGTTTATTTGCCTGATCTCTTTTGCAAGTGTAAAACCATCTTTTTCGGGCATCATCACATCTAAAAGGCAAAGATCAAAATGCTCCTGAATGAATCCTTTATAGGCCTTGTTCCCATTCGTAAACAAACCTGTCTTGTATCCTTTTATCTCTAAATATTCTTTAAGCAAAGATCCTAGATTTTCATCATCCTCTGCCAGTAGAATTCTGGTTTCTTCCATAATTTATTTTTTGAGTGGGAACCGAATTTTAAAAGTTGTACCTTTATTTACCTGGCTCTCAGCTTTTATAGAGCCATTGTGTGCTTCAACAATAGTCTTAACATAGCTCAGTCCAAGACCAAACCCTTTCACATTATGGACATTTCCTGTTGAAACCCGGTAAAATTTAGTAAAAATTCTCGAAAGATTATCCTTTGAAATACCTATCCCATTATCTGTAATTGAAATTAAGAGGTGGCTTTTTTCACTCTGGGTCGATATATTTATTTCAGGCTCAACCTTACAGTATTTTATTGCATTATCAATAAGATTTGAAAAAACATTCATAAAGTGTACCTCATCCACTGCAATATTTGAATTATTAGCTTTGAGGTCAATATTGAGATTTCCGTTTTTATTCTGTAATTGCAATGAGAAATTATCAGCCACATTTCGCAAAAGATCATGGGCATCAGCTGATGTGATATTCATTTTTATCTCACCCTTATCAAAAATAGCCATTTGAAGGACTTTTTCAACCTGATATCCCAATCGTTTCCCTTCCTCGTTTATTACCGTTGAAAGATGGTCAATGTTTTTCTCATCCCTGGCAATATTTTTGTCCGTTAACATTTGTGAGGCCAGCGATATAGTTGAAATAGGTGTCTTTAACTCATGTGTCATATTGTTCACAAAATCCGTTTTAATTTCCGATAGTCTCTTTTGTTTAAAAATAATATAAAGTGTACCTGTGAATATAAGCAGAATAATAAATATTAAAACAGTAGAGGAAATCCCCATCCACCCAAGGGATTTAAAAAGGAAACTTCGATTTTTAGGAAAATATAGTGTCAAGAAGTTCTTTTTTGGAATTAAGTC
>RCND010002488.1_pt1 | contig 10156 bp, 11 predicted proteins | sample 2041351 | NCBI WGS metagenome assembly RCND01 (sample SAMN09708230, study PRJNA481090) | Marine sediment metagenome, whole genome shotgun sequencing project. | biome: marine sediment; feature: ocean; material: sediment; isolation source: Sewage treatment plant 12B marine sediment (STP12B) ...
TCCAAAGGTTGTCTACTATTTCACTGAACTGGTCATTTGTAATATACCCACTGGGATCGGTGAACTTCAGGGGGTTATTCAGGGCATAGACCTATCAATTGCATAGACCCTATACTACTGTATTTTCAAAGAACGATTTGGAAAGCCTATTTCTTTTTGATCAATCCTTCATGAATAAAAACCAATTTCGAGGCCGGTTGAAAAATAAATATCGTATCTGATCCAGCATGTTTTACAATTGAATCTCCAACTAAAAGATGATCTGCTAAATAAACAGGATTATAATTAAGATTTTCTGAGGATCGGATAATCCATTTATTAGGTCCTACAACAAGAAAACATGTGCCTTTATGTATCCTCACATTTCCCACCTGACCACTAAGGTGATGTGTCCGTAAAACCAAGGTGTACTCATCATGGAGTTTGCGATTATATAAAACACTTATCGTAACCGAGATAAGAAAAAAGAGTACTATGACAATAATAAGTCCTATGCTTGGATGTTTTCTTTTCATCTTCACTTTCTAATGAATTCGAGTGTATTGCATTGTACCTGATAAAGACAAGAAAAATGGAGACCATCCTATTCCTAATCCTTCTCCTATCCCAATTAAGAATTCTCCTTTAACTGATTGATTTGGCATCACACTTATGAAACCTCCTCCAACTAGCCCCTCCCCAAATGTTACATCAAAATCGGCTGACCAACCTTCAAAGGTGTTTTTAAGGGTGAAATTATCTATATTTCCAAGGTAGAAATATCGCATTTTAACTAATTGCCCACTGACACCGACACCTCCTATACCAATACCTGAAGAAGTAAATCCTTTTGTTTTGAATCGATCTGGTCCTCTAATAGCTAATGCTGCACCAATTAGAGAAAGAGAACTAGCAACATACCCTTCAGCGGAGCCATTTATTTCCAGAGATATAGCCGCAGGCAAAAGGGAGGATATGTTAAGGTTTGCGGCTGCAAGCCTGATTAGCAATCTAAGATCTCCATATTCTTTTAATCCCGAAAGGAAATAGTGGTGATTATAGTAACTACCAGACATCATCCAAAATGGAATACCACTGCCTGTAAATGTACCGTCATGATTTTCAATTAGAGCCATTCTACCACCATCTGGATCCACTCCTGGATAGAATGAGATATTTTTCACACCGAGCATTGTTGCAGCCACCTTGTTGGGATCTGAATCCACATATTCATGAGATCTCAAATAGGGAGTGTTTCGGTAAAAATCATAACCATACATCGTTTCTCCGGTGTATTGATTCTTATAATTTCCTGCTATCGAATAGCGCCATCCTCCAGTAGGATCTGAAAAAATATCCAACGATGTATCAAAGCTTCCTCCATCACCAATTGTCCAATAGTTATCACTAGGATCAAAACCGCCGCCACCACTACCTTGATTCGAATATGCCATATACCCCGGGCTGAGATAAGTTTGATACCCTGAGGGGTCGGTATATTTCAAGGGGTTATTCAGGGCATAGGTATAGTAGTAAACCCCCTGGGAGGTCGAGCTTGCGCAATATAAGACCCCATTTTCTTGGTACATATGCATAAATACAGGCTCCTCGATCTTTTCTTCAAAGACAGGTTCCTGCATTACAAAGTAGTTGTATTGCTGCAGTTCAGATGAGGAGTGTTGGGGTTCGCTGAACATCACCTATAAAGTTATATTATTTCTTTTCACTTGCGTGATTTTCAGTTGAAAAGAAAAGAACTGAAGCATGCCTATTCCCACGCAGCTGCTCCCCGCGCCGTCCCTTCTGTTGTTTTACCTGGCCAGCGCCATTTGCAGCCCATTGTAAAGTCCCACAGGCTATCGCCAGACCCTAATGCTTTGCAAAGAGCTGCAAAAGCCCTCTCACGCAAAACAACCCAAAGCTATTCCACATAATGTGGCATTGCTAGGGCCAACACATCTAACCAGGTCAACCATTTGTTCCAGGAGGATTCTGAGTTGATGTATCCGGTACTTTGCAGGGTCGCCCTAGAATGCCACATTATGTGCAGGGGCTTCGCCAAATAGCCCCTCTGGCTGACCCGCCAGAGACCTCTGCTTGCCATCATATCTCTTGGGCCAAGATAGGCTCCGTATTGCTTTTCACACAAAAGACTACGGCATAACCCTGGATCCCAGCCCACCAGCCCCTTATTCCGTTTCCTTTTGTTTAAAAGCAACACTTCCCCTGGTGGGTTGCCTAAGAGATCTGATTAAGCAGCATTATAGATTGCGACAACTTTACACCCGGGCTTACTGCTTTGGATTAGGCCACCAGAAGCCATGCGGGAGGGCCAGTGTCAAGGCTCCGCCGGAGGCGGACTATTGCACGGCCTTGACTGCGCGGTGGCGTAAGGCTACCTTGGCCGAAGACAAAGTGGTAAGACCCACCAACCTGGCAGAGATGCTTGTCTGCAGGACAATGGCACCATAATGACGGTGTATGTTACGCCTCTCGGGATTCAGGGAAGATTTCAGTTGAAAAGAAAAACATAATATCCCGGGGGAGCCCATAAGGACAGCCAGTGGAACATACATTTACATTATGGGCTGTTGCTTCGGACTGCATGCTTTTTTGGCGTGTCTTTTTGCCTTGAGCGGTGCATCAGCAACTGCATAAAAGCATGACAAAAAAGCTACAGCAGAAGGATGGGGGGTGATGATCACCGCAGTGGATGGAACAACTCCAGCTGACGGGTTAGATCCGTGAGATCCTGCAGGCGGTAACTTTCGGTGCTACGTATGCTCTTATGCCCGGCCATGTACTGCACCTGGCGGATGTTGTATTGTTTTAACCAGTTCATTATTACGCTAGCCCGGATCTGCCGGCTGTCGGTAACCTCCGGATCGATGCGCTTTACCTGACGGATGATCCTTGATACCATATCGCTGGACTTCTTTACAGGGAACAGATATTCATAAGGATCCTGCTGCTGCATCTCCAGTAGCTTAGATCTGGTTTTATCCAGGCAAGCTTTTATAGGCAAGATCTGTACAGTCTGCAGGTTCAGGATTCTGGCGTTGCTCTTTCTTCCGGAGGATATATAGATCTTTCCTTCAGTAAGATTTAGATGTGTGGTCTCTAGCCTGACCAACTGACCACTGTCCAGACCCTGATAAACCATAAACCCCAGGATTACTGTATTGCGCTGATGAAGCAGTCGGGCCCGCTCTGAGCGGTGGTGCCAGTCTGGAAGGCTTGTAAAGTCCTGGTAGATTTTATCCAGTTGCTCCGCTGATAAGACCTGCGGCAACACCCTTCGGCCCGTCTGGCGGATATGGATCCGCCGGATAACATTCTGGATAGTAGCTCCGGTATCTACCAGGTAGTCGAAGTAGATCCTGATCGAGTTTAGCATGCGTACGATGCTCTGATTCTTAATGCCCCGTTTACGCTCATGATCAATAAACTGCAGGACCTGGTCGTAGGTGATCTGCTCCGGATTGATGTGCCTGGCCATACACCAGGACAAGAGCTGGTTTAGGTGGCTATCCTGTACCTTGATACTCGACTCGGAGTATCCACTTGCTTGCCGGTAACGCTTAAAACTCATTTGCCAGGTGGGTATAGATCTGGGTGCTCTCCAGCGACTGATGGCCCAGGAACTGCTGGATCATCTCGATTTGCATGCCCGATTGCATGAGGTGGGTGGCGATGGAGTGGCGCAGTGTATGTAGCGAGGGATGTTTCTCCTGCAGGCTGCTGTTTCCGCTTCGTTTGACCAGCTTCCGAAGGCTGAGCGACAGGGCCTGATCACCGCACCGGTCGCCAAGCTGGCTGACAAAAAAGGCCTCAGTTGAAAAAGAAAAAGTGGATACCAGAAAGGGCCTTCCCGCCAGTAGATACTCATTGATATGCTCCAGGCTCTTTTCAGATATTGGCACGTAGCGTTCCTTACTTCCCTTGCCCTTACGAACATGGACCAGCCTTCGTTGAACTAGCACATCAAACACATCTAGGGCGACTCCCTCACTTTTTCTTAGGCCACATCCGTAGTAGATCCCCAGCATGGCCCGGTCCCTTTGACAGATGGCCCGCTGCAGGGACTGGGTCTCCGGCCTGGCAAAGTGCCCCTGGTAATACGAGGCATCATACAGGGCCATGATATCCCCCTGGGTAAGGATCCCTTTGGGATGTTGATCTACCTGTAAGTAGGACAGGTTATCCAGGGTAAAGACTACAATGCCGCTTATGCGGAGGTACTCGAAGAACTTATTGACCGTACTGATTCCAACGTTGATCGAGGCAGCGCTCAGACCTGATCCATACAGTTTGTTCTCACGACGTTTCAGGTAGCGGACAAAACGGCTGATCTTATAAGTTGTTATCTTTTCAACTGAGGCTATTTCACAGCGCTCCAGGTACAGTAAAAACTCCCGGATGTTTCTTTTGCGGGTAGTAACCGTTGCTGGACTGTACCCCAAAGTCTCCAGCCAATGCAAAAAGCCCTTCTCAAGGGCCTTGAACTGTTCGCTATGGATGGTTTCAGTAATCATGTTTTATTGTTTTCAGTTGAAAAGAAGAACATTAATGAAGTGAGTAAAAAAAGGTGCGCTGCTTGTCCCCCCTGTGAAGCTTGTGAAGCTCACTTATAAAAGCGCTGTAAGCCTTACTGCCACTGGGCTGGGAGTTTCACAAAGGGGGTTGTGAAGCTAGTGTGAACCCATGTGAACCCATGTGAAGCTCATGACACTGAGGGAGTTATCTTCTGCTTTTTGAGCTTATCCACCAACATATCCAGCATATTGACCCCGTTTTTGAGCATTTCATAGTCATCCCAGATCGTAATCTCATACTCATTACCGGTCTTATTACTTCGGCTTTTGCACTTAATAAACCCTCTTCCTTCTAACTCATCCAGGAACCTCTTTAGCTGCATGGGATGCAATCGGAAGTACTTTCGGATATCCTTGGCATAGAACACCGGGTTTCCTTTCTTGGATTCATTTAATAGTCTTTTAAGGCTTTCAAAGAAGTTACGGGTCTTACCTCCTAGCTCATCGGATTTTCTTAGCAGACTATCCTTACTCAGATAGTTGGCCCACTCCACATCTTCCAGGGTGGCCACTAGGAAGGTGTTCCCATCCTTATCCGTGGTTTTCTTTCGTTGCTGCTGGTTCCATAGCGTTACGGCCTTGATCAGGGTCAGGTAATGGTTCTTTGTTCTCATCTTCTTAAAGACATGTGGCGGTAGCTCCAGCTCCGGAGCAAAGGGGATGATCACCTCCATCGGCCGGATCAGCAGCTGGCAGGCTTTAAGCAAGCGGATATTCTCCTCGTAGTGCTGCATGTTCACAAGTCCTGCAGCCACTCTTCCTTGATACTCCAGCACCTCTGCCTCATGTCGGGGGTTTTCCTCGATCTGGATTAAAAAGCTCCGGTTCGCATTATCCTCATAGATCTTATCCCTGGTCGTGGCCCCTGCAATACAAACAGGTCCTTCCACATGCAGGTAGACCTGCTGGCTTTCTCCAGTACGGCTGTTCGTTCGGGTGGAGAACCTCGATATCTCCTGGTTACTCATCAGCTCCCTTAAGGGCAAAAGGGCGCTATATGCCCCTTCCAGATCTTCCTGCATTAGGATCTTATGCTTTAAAAAGTCTTTCGGAGTATAGTACAGTGTATTTTCACTCAAAGAGGTCGTTACATGGATGTGTTGCCGGGGAACACTACCGGCCACTCCTTGCAGCAGATGTGTCTTACCGCTGCCGCTGCTACCCATCACGATGGCATGCAATGGATTCTTAAAAAACCGGGTTAAAAAGATAAAAAACAGAAGAGCAGCATTATCTTGCTGGCCGATCATCCCCAGGTTACCGAACAAAGCATAGGTTCGTTTGGTAAGATTTCCGGAGTTCATAAACGTCGAGGCCTTTTGCATAAAACCCTGAGGGAATCGATCCTTGCCCTGCTGCTCTTTGGTCTGCTCACTCTGTCGTTTCTCTTCACGTTTTTGTTGCCGGTAACGCTCCAGCTCTTTGGTTAGTCCTGCAATGGCTTCTCCTACCACGCTACTGCTAATCTCCAGCTTCTCAGAGGCCTGCTTTACCAGTCGATCGCTCTGACTATGGCTGTACAGATCGGCTGTATCCCTAAAACTGGCATACTCGTTCTCCTGCAGCTGGATATGCAGCGTAGCTCTAAGCCTATTGACCGTATGAACCTCGATACCACCCCACAGGGTGATTTGCATAAGATCCGTTTCATAACGCAGGTAATCTGCTGATACCTGGAGGTGGGGAGTGGATCTGGAGGAGGACTCCTGAGCAGCTAAAGAAAAATCTTTTTTATTTTCAACTGAGTTTTCAACGGATTTTTCGGATTTCGGCTCAGTTGAAAAAGAAGAAGATTCCGATTCTGCTTGGCAGGGTTTTCTTTCATCCAGTAAGTGGGTAAAGATTCCTGATTCATGCAGCTGCAACAGGCTGTTTACATCTTCGGATTCCGGAGTATCCACCCAGGTAACCACCAAATCCTTGTTTATCTGCCAGAGATCCCCTGCAATACGTTTTACTGCTTCCTTTCCAGCAGCATCCCCATCAAAAAAAAAAAACACCTCCTTCAGATCCTTTAGCTCAGCAATAGCATCCCGATGCCCACTGGTAAAGCCGTTGGTGCCATACAGGGAGAGGATTTTGTAGTGTTTTGTGATCTCCGGTAGCTGCAGTAGGGTAGCAGCATCGATAATGGCCTCGGTAAAGATCAGCTTTTCCGTTTTAGGATCCGGGTAGCTAGGATACAGTCCACGCTGATCACCCTCCAGGTAATGGTGCTCATGCTTTGCCACGTGACGGCCATATAGACTGACCACCTGGCCGGATCTATCCAGTAAGGGGAAGACCACGCATTTATTAAACCGGGTGTAGTATTTTCCCTCTCGTCCGAACTTATCAGGCTTAATCAGGCCGACCTGAAGTAGCTCTTGCTTCTGAGTCTCTGTGATCCCTTTTCGATTATGCAAGGTGCCGGCATCATAGCCAACAGAGAGTTTATGATAATCCAGGGAGCGGGACTCCAAGTAGTCAGCTGCTTGTTTGTTTCCCGAGCTAACGCTGCGGACAAAATGGGCAAAAGCTTCGGTCAGGAACCCGGTACGTTTCTCGGGAAGTAGATCAACTTTGATTGTGGAAGATTTCGTTTGCTGAATAACAGGTTTGATATGTCCGGCCAGGACCTTGGCCTTCATAATGGCCTCGTGCTTACTAATTTTCTCCATCCGCATGATAAAATCCACCTGATCGCCACTACCTGCCCCACAGTTGCTGCTAAAGCAGGTCCAAGTATTCGTTTTGGGATACACCTGCAAACTGGGAGTCTTGTCATCATGGAAGGGGCAGCGAAGGCGATGGTTTCGGTCGCACTGCAGGCCGTAGTGCTTCAATACAGTGTTGATTGGTAGGCGTTGTTTGATCTCGGAGAGCTCCATGAGGAAAAAATCTAAATTTTTTGATTATACCTATTTGCTACAAATATACCCTTTAGGTATATACCTGCAATAGCCTATAGGTATTTTTTATCCACGATTTGCAGTATATTTGTGTTAAAATCGCTTGTAAGGGTGTTTCATTAATACATTTACGCTTTATGACCTTAGGGGAGAAGATAAGACTGGCAAGGACCAAAAAGAAGATGTCCCAGCAGGAACTTAGTGAGAAAGCCGGGACACATCAGAAAAATATCTCCAAGTACGAGAAGGACCTAGTAGTACCTTCAGCCATTACTCTGAAGGCTATAGCCGATACTCTGGAGGTAACAACCGATTATCTGCTGGGTAATGATAATGCCAGCATTAAGGATACAGCACTGCTGAAGCAATTCAAAGAGGTGGATAACCTGCCGGATACCGAGAAGAGCTCCTTAATGAACGTAATCTCTGCATACATCCGGGATTTTAAAACCAGGCAGGCCTACATTGCATAAAACCGCAAGAAAATGGGAGCACTAAGGCAACAGTTCATAGAAGATAGTCAGGGCAAAAGAATAGCCGTCCTGATGCCCATTGACCAGTACAATAAAATGCTGGAGCAGTTGGAAGAGATTGACGATATCCGTTCATACGATGCTGCCAAAGCCGAAGAGGATGAAGTCATCCCCTTTGACCAGGCTGTAAGGGAGATTGAAGAAGGACGCAATGATCTATAAGGTCAATATACTCCGCAAAGCACAAAAACAACTGGCCAAGATCCCGGCCAGCGACTATAAGAAAGTAAAACAAGCCATCCTGAACCTTGAAAACAATCCCAGGCCTCCGGGATCCAAAAAACTCAAAGGTCGACCCGGCTGGCGCATTCGCCAAGGAGATTACCGGGTGATCTATGAGATCCAGAATGACAAACTCATCGTCCTTGTCCTGGATGTCGGGGACCGGAAGGATATCTATAGGTGAAAAAGCACTGGAAAATTCCGAGATATTTTATTCTTCATAGTTTGCCCAGTCTGATTCCATTATGCCATATTCCTCAAGGGCTGCTTGCTTTGCCGTTTCTAGGTTTTCAAACCAAGTATCATATTGGCAGGATTTGAAGTCGTTTTCTAACATGTAGAATAGAAAGACTCCAGTATCATCATTTTCAGAGTTATACTCAATAGCTAAGTATTTGATTTCGTCAGAAGAATGGGGTGTTTTAGCTATAATTTTCATATTTAGGGATTTATGATCGGGACATGATAATTCACATAAGGTACCCTTCGGTTGCTTGGAGAATATAATTCAAAATGTACATGAGGTGTTGCTTTCCCTTTCAAATTGTGTAGAGGTATTAAATCGGAATCTGTCATCCTAAATTGCCGTAATCCATCAGCAGATCTAAATACACCAGGCTTTATCTCTGCATAACCCGATTTAAGTATTTTAGAGCCTAACTCTAGTGCTTGCTCAGCAGTCCTGGCTTTTGATGTAATTTGAATAGTCTTCTTTGTAGCCTTTGCGCCAGTTGCTCCCCAACCCGCTAGGGGTATCATTGCTCCAAGACTAAGCCCGGCATTTACGTAGTCCCCGCGAGCAGTATATATGAGAGCATTTGCTCCATCGGCAATTTCTCCGAAACCTGGGACTAGACCACCAATGTCCAAACCACTTTGAATCCAGCCAAGTATAATGCTTCCTAGCTCTTGATTGGCCAGATGAACATTAAGTTTTGCATAAGCAAAGATTCCAACCTCGGCGTAATCACCTTCAGGAATGAAATAACCTATTCTTGACCAAACATATCCGTTCTCTTTAGGTGTACCATAATAGTTAAGATATTTGTTGGAGAAGTCTCTACCAAACATCGTTTCTCCGGTATATTGATTCCTATAATTTCCTGCCATCGAATACCGCCATCCTCCAGTAGGATCTGAAAAAATATCTAACGAATTAGCAAAATCCCCTTTCCCTCCAAGAGTCCAATAGTTATCACTAGGATCAAAACCGCCACCACTGCCTTGGTTCGAATACGCTAAACATCCAGCGCTGAGATAGGTTTGATAGCCGGAGGGGTCGGTATATTTCAGGGGGTTATTCAGGGCATAGGTATACCAGTAAAACCGGTTTCAATATCAACTTCACAACTTTCCAAAGAACGCGATCAAAAAACGGGAAGACTAATAGGTACTATTTTCCAATTATTTCTTCATGGACAAAGAATAGTTGGTTGGAATCCCTAATTATATAAATTGTATCTGAGCTAAAGTTTTTCAATATCGAGTCCCCCACAAAAAGGTTCTCCCTAATATGCGATTTCTTATAAAGGCGATTTTCGGAAGGAAATATCATGATTTTTTGAGAGTCCACCTTAATAAAACATGTTCCTTTAAGCTTTTTAATGGCTTCTATTTGACCACTCACGGTATCATTTCGTTCTAACAATGAGTATTCATTATGCATTCTTTGAATAACACGTAGATTTATTACAACAGCGATAATAAAACATGTTGCCATGCTGATTATCAAAAAAATTGACGATGATTTCTTCATATATATTAACTAATGAACTTTAGTATTCTGCCATGTAAGTGATCCTGACCAGAAATATGGTCCAGCAAGCAGAGCTCGATTTTCAACAGGAAGTATATCTGGCTGTGATGCAGTTTAATCTGCAGGATGAGCAATTGGAAATAGCATCCAAAGCCGATATTATTGGAGAGAAAAGATTTG
>RCND010002489.1_pt1 | contig 10151 bp, 7 predicted proteins | sample 2041351 | NCBI WGS metagenome assembly RCND01 (sample SAMN09708230, study PRJNA481090) | Marine sediment metagenome, whole genome shotgun sequencing project. | biome: marine sediment; feature: ocean; material: sediment; isolation source: Sewage treatment plant 12B marine sediment (STP12B) ...
ATTGATGATGTTGGATTTATTGTGGCCATTGTGGATGAACTAAAGAAAAATTACTCAATAGATTCTAATAAAATATTTACTTCTGGCATGTCCAATGGAGGTTTTATGTCCTCTCGTTTAATTTGTGATCGTTCGGATATTTTCAGTGGCGCTGCTATTATAACGGCGACACTTTCCTCAATTTATTTACCTAAGTGTAATCCTACTGAGTCGGTTGCAGTGTTAATTATGAACGGAACAGAAGATAAACTCGTTCCCTATAATGGAGGTGAAATAAAAGTATTTAAAAAGCGAAGAGGTGAAATTGTTTCTACTGATGATTATGTCAATTTTTGGAAAGACAAAAATAAATGTACTACGAAAAATCCGACCATAACTTTGCCAGATAAGCACGACGATGGGACAATTGTAAGTATAGATGCCTACGAGAATTGTGAACCTGGTAGCGCTTTGGTTTTGTATAAAATTGAGGGTGGCGGACATACTTGGCCTGGAGGAAAACAATACCTTGGTAAATGGCTAATTGGGAATACAAGTGTTGAAATTAATGCGTGTGATGTAATTTGGGAATTTTTCAGCAATCAATAGTAGATCAAAAAAAACAAAATTTAAAACATGAAAAGAATCTATATTTTTCTAGTGTCTTTTGCTCTTCTATTTATCATGAGCTGCGTGCAAAAGAATACGAAAGTTGAAAATAATTCAGCTTCGGAAAAAAACATAAATGAACTGCTCGACCAATGGCATCGTGATGCGGCGAATTATGATTTTATTTCCTATTTTCAAAAAATGACGACTGATGCTGTTTTCGTTGGTACAGACGCTTCTGAAGTGTGGACTAAAAAGGACTTTGAAAATTTCAGTGAGCCTTATTTTGAAAGGAAAGAAACTTGGGATTTTAAACCGCTAGATCGGAATATTTATTTGGATAGAAACACTAATACTGCTTGGTTTGACGAAGTCTTAGACACATGGATGGGAACTTGTCGCGGCTCTGGTGTAGTTGTTTTTGAAGAAGAAAGCTGGAAAATTCAGCATTATGTTCTATCTGTTGCGATTCCGAACGAATCAATAAAGGAAGTTATCAAAGTCAAAAGAGAAAGAGATAGTTTGTTTATACTAAGTATTAGAGAATAAGGAAGTGGATCTCTTATATTTCAAATTAATTAATAAAAAAAAGCATGCGACTTTTTGGTTATCAGTGAATTAACACATTTCCCTCTAGCCTGTACTGAGCGAAGTCGAAGTAAGAGGGGTTTGGTGTGTTTTTATAATTATAACGAGATTAACTACTTAAACAATCTATTGGAATAATGTTGATTTCAATTATTTTGTAAGAAATATTTTAAAAGAAAAATTGAAGTGGAAATACTATATTTGCAAGTAAACTTAGCTTAAAGAAGCAACTAAAATACCCGACGTGACGAAACCGATAAAAGTTAGTCCTTTAATGAAACAGTACAACAGTATTAAGGTGAAATATCCTGATGCACTTTTGTTGTTTCGTGTTGGAGATTTTTATGAGACTTTCGCCGAAGATGCAATCAAAGCAGCCAGAATATTAGACATTGTTTTGACAAAACGCGGTGCTGGAAGCCCAGGTGAAACGGCTTTGGCTGGTTTTCCTCACCACTCCATTAACACCTATTTACCAAAATTAGTTAAAGCAGGAATGCGTGTGGCAATTTGTGATCAATTAGAAGATCCTAAACTCACCAAAAAAATTGTAAAACGAGGTGTTACGGAATTGGTAACTCCGGGAGTTTCCTTGAATGATGAAGTCTTGCAATCCAAATCAAATAATTTTTTGGGAGTTGTTCATTATGGAAAAAAATACTTAGGAGTGGCTTTTTTAGATGTTTCCACAGGTGAATTTCTTACGGCTCAAGGAGACGTGGCTTACATAGATAAATTATTACAAAATTTCCAACCCAATGAGGTCGTAGTACAGAAACAGTTCAAAACTAATTTTTCAAATGATTTTGGAGATGCTTTCTATACGTATTTTATGGAAGATTGGGTATTTACATCCGACTTTTCCTATGATATTTTAACAAAACACTTTAACGTCAATTCACTAAAAGGTTACGGAATAGAGACATTAAAAGAAGGGATTGTAGCTTCTGGAGCAGGCTTACATTATTTGTCTGAAACACAACACAAACAGCTGAATCACATTACTAATATCAGTAGAATTGAAGAAGATTACTATGTTTGGATGGATCGTTTCACCATTCGTAATCTAGAGTTGTATCACTCTAACACACCAGATGCAGTTACGCTCCTTGATGTTATCGACAAAACCATTTCACCTATGGGTGGGCGTTTGTTAAAAAGATGGTTGGCACTTCCTTTAAAGGATGCGATTCGGATTAAAAAACGGCACGACATTGTGAAGTTTTTGCTAGAGGAGGAACCAATTTTTGAAAAAGTCACCAATCAAATAAAGCAAATAAGCGATTTAGAACGCTTAATTTCCAAAGTAGCAACCGAACGTATAAGTCCCCGTGAATTGGTATTGCTTAAGAACTCTATAGATGCAATTATTCCAATCAAAGACTTAACTGAGAAAAGTGATAATACTGCTTTTAAAAATCTAGGAAAGCAATTGCAAAGTTGTGATAGTTTGCGAGAACAAATATTTAATGTATTAGACGAAGAAGCGCCAGTTAATATACAGAAAGGCAACGCTATAAAACAAGGTTACTCTAAAGAATTGGATGAACTTCGAGATTTAGCTGAATCTGGAAAAAGTTATTTGGACGGCATGCTACAACGGGAGTCAGAACGCACAAAAATACCTTCTTTAAAAATAGGTGCCAATAATGTCTATGGTTATTATATAGAGGTTCGAAACACCCACAAAGATAAAGTTCCTGAAGAATGGATACGCAAACAAACCTTGGTAAATGCAGAGCGATATATCACACCAGAACTTAAAGAATACGAAGCGAAAATTTTAGGAGCTGAAGAAAAAATAGCCCATTTAGAACAGGACATTTTTTCTGAGTTGGTTAGTTTTACGGTAGACTATATTCAGCCGGTTCAAATAAATGCCCAATTAATAGCACAATTGGATGTGTTGTCCTCTTTTGCTAAAAATGCACTACTTAATTCATATGTACGTCCGCAAATTGATGATTCTACCAATATTGAAATAAAAAATGGACGTCATCCTGTAATCGAAAAACAATTGCCGATTAGTGAACCATTTATTGCAAATGATGTCATATTAAATCGCGAGCAGCAACAGATAATCATGATTACTGGTCCTAATATGAGTGGTAAATCTGCCATTTTACGACAAACAGCATTAATTGTACTGTTAGCTCAAATGGGAAGTTATGTTCCTGCTGAAAACGCTCGTATTGGTTTAGTTGATAAAATATTTACACGCGTTGGAGCAAGCGATAATATTTCAATGGGAGAAAGTACGTTCATGGTTGAGATGAATGAAACAGCAAGTATTTTGAACAATATTACCGAGAGAAGTTTAGTGTTGTTGGATGAAATTGGTCGAGGAACTAGCACCTATGATGGTATTTCTATTGCTTGGGCAATTGCAGAGTATTTACACGAACATCCGGCAAAAGCTAAAACACTTTTTGCTACACATTATCACGAACTTAATGATATGACCAATACCTTTGAACGGGTAAAGAATTTTAATGTGAGTATTAAGGAACTAAAAGACAAAGTTATATTTTTAAGAAAGTTAGTTCCCGGCGGAAGTGAACACAGTTTTGGGATTTATGTAGCACAACTTGCAGGTATGCCGACTGCGGTAATTCATAAAGCAAAAAAAATTCTAAAACGATTGGAAGCCACTCATGCTAATGAAGAAATTAAAGACAAGCTACAAAAAGGAGCAAAAGAAGACTTGCAACTAAGTTTTTTCCAATTGGACGATCCGTTACTTGAGGAGATAAAGGATGAAATTCTTAACACTAATATCGATGCCTTGACACCAATTGAAGCATTGATGAAGTTGAATGAAATTAAACGTATGTTGTTAGGACAAAAATAAGAAGTATTCTGTCGGCACTTCGACTACGCTCAGTGCACGTGCCAGAAGGCAGTTGATTTTAGAAAACATCAACTTAACGCCTGAGAGAAGCAGCGACTAAACGCATTAACAAATAAACGTATTAACGATTAAAAATTAAACAAATCAACAAAGAATCAAACATACTTGTAACAGGTGGCACAGGATTAGTAGGGTCACATCTGCTCGTACATTTGGTTTTGAAAGGGGAAACAGTACGGGCTATTTATCGAAAATCTTCGGATTTAGAGAAGGTTAAACGCGTGTTTTCATATTACTCTGAGCAATTCGAAGAATTGTTTTCTCGTGTAGATTGGATAGAAGCTGACATTACAGATATTCCAAGTTTAACCGATGCATTCATAAATATTGAGAAAGTGTACCATTGTGCTGCTTTGGTGAGTTTTAGAAAAAAGGATATTTTTTCTATGCGTAATATTAATATTAGAGGCACTGCTAATATGGTCAATTTGTCTCTAATTAATACTGTCAAAAAGTTCTGCTATGTCAGCTCCATTGCTACTTTAGATAAAAAAGAAGGGAAAGACATGATTGATGAAAATAACGAATGGAATCCTGAAAACAACAATTATGATTATGCCATTTCAAAATTTGGAGGGGAAATGGAAGTTTGGCGTGGTTCTCAAGAAGGATTGCCAGTTGTAATTGTAAATCCGGGAGTAATTCTTGGAGCAGGTTTTTGGGAGAACAACACAGGCCAATTTTTCACCAATGCCGCAAAAAACTTTCCCTATTATACAACTGGAATGACAGGTTTTGTAGGTGTTGCTGATGTTGTTTCAGCTATGATGCAATTAATGGAAAGTAAAACGATTAATAAGAATTACGTATTGGTTTCAGAAAATGCCACTTTTCAGCAGGTTATGAATATGATAGCGGATGTTTTAGGAACCAAACGACCATCCAGAAAAGTGAGTCCTTTCATTGCGGGAATAGCATGGCGACTGGCCTTAGTTCACGCATTTTTTACCGGAAAACAACCGATGCTTACAAAGCATTCTGCGAAAGCAGCACAACGACAATACAGCTATTCAGCTGAAAAAATTCGACAAGAGATGGATTTTTCGTTTGAAAGTCTGCAGGAGAGCATTCAAAGGACTGGTAATAGGTTTTTGAAAGATTTTGAAGCCACTTAATGGGATACTGATTTTGAGTTTATTTTATATTTTTCACCTCAAGATTGTTTTTGTCCTTTAAAATTAAACCATCACGTTCCTTTTGTTTAGCTTGAGCAGTATCTAATACTTCTTTTAAGTTTTTTTCTACTATTATATGTATTGCTTCGTAATCATCAATTCGAGACATATAGTATGTATTGCTACTTTGAAAACGAAGGCTATCAATTCCATATTTTTCATATATCAATGGCATATAATCAAGATTGCGTTCCAATTTTTTTGTTTTAATATTGAGTGCCGCATTCGCCAAATACATATCTGTAAGCAAATCGACCATTTGATTTTTTGGAATTAAGTTATCGGGTTTTTTATAGATGGTATTGCTGGTACAAGCCCCCAAAAAAACTAGGATTATTACAAGTATAAGTGTGTTACGCATTTCTGTCAAATTCTAATCTATGTCCTTTGATACTATCATTAAAGGTTCCTTCTTTATAAATTAATTTTCCATTTACAAAGGTGTGTGTAATTCGCGAAGCAAAAGAAGTTCCTTCAAGAGGAGACCAACCGCATTTATACAGAATATTCTCCTTGTTTACGGTCCAAGGTTTTGATAAATCTATGAGAACTAAATCTGCATAATATCCTTCACGAATAAATCCTCGTTTATTGATTTGAAAAAGAATAGCAGGGTTGTGAGCCGTTTTTTCAACAATTTTCTCGAGTGATATTTTTTCTTTTTTATAGAACTCTAACAAAGCAGGTAAGGCATGTTGCACAAGAGGAGCTCCACTTGGTGCTTTTGTATAAACTTGTCTTTTTTCTTCTAAAGTATGTGGTGCATGATCCGTAGCAATAACATCAATTCTATCATCTAGCAAGGCTTTCCAAAGCGCGTCTTGATGTTTTTTAGATTTTATGGCAGGATTCCATTTTATTAGGGTGCCTTTTTCTTCGTAATGGCTGTCATTAAACCATAAATGATGTACGCACACTTCTGCTGTAATCTTTTTTTCAGCTAATGGAATTTTATTGGTAAATAAATCCATTTCAGGTGCTGAGGAAAGATGGAATACATGCAGTCGTGCTCCTGTTTTTTTTGCTAAAGCAACTGCTTTTGAAGATGAAATAAAACAAGCTTCCGAATTGCGAATCTGAGGATGTAGTGCAACGGGGATATCTTCACCAAAAGTGGCTATATACTTTTCCAGGTTATTCTTAATGGTTTGTTCGTCCTCACAATGAGCTGAAATTATTAAATCTGTTGATGAAAAGATTTTTTCTAACACACTTTCATCGTCTACCAACATATTACCAGTAGAAGAGCCTAAAAACAATTTTATTCCAGCTACTTTTTTAGGATCTGTTTTAAGAAGTTCCTCCAGATTGTCATTTGTTCCTCCAATCATAAAGGAATAGTTCGCGTAGGAGGTTTCAGAGGCCACAACAAACTTTTTTTCAAGTTCCTCTTGAGTTGTTGCCTGTGGTTTGGTGTTGGGCATTTCAATATAGGAAGTAATTCCACCGGCAACTGCAGCACGACTTTCAGAAGCTATATCAGCTTTATGTGTAAGACCTGGTTCTCTAAAATGAACCTGATCGTCTATCATTCCGGGAATTAACAGTTTTCCTTCAGCATCAAGTATAGTTGTATCTGCTGTTTTTGGACTTATTTTTTCAGCAATTTCTTTAATGAATTGATCTTCAATAAGGACATCTCCTTCAAAGGACTTACCCTCATTAACAATTCGGGCATTTTTGATTAGAAATTTTGACATATCAATTTTTTTTTGGTAAACCTTGTAGGGTCATACGGATAACTCCAAAAACAGCTTCACTGATAATAGAACCACTCATTTTGGAGTTTCCGAGTATTCTATCGGTAAAGATAACAGAAACTTCTTTAATAGTGAAACCGTGTTTCCACGCTTTAAATTTCATTTCTATCTGAAAAGCATACCCAACGAACTTAACTTTATTTAAATCAATGGTTTCTAATACCTTACGGGTGTAACAAACAAAACCGGCAGTAGTATCTTTTACTGGGATTCGTGTTATTATTCGCACATATTTTGAAGCAAAATAGGACAATAAGATTCTTTTTATATCCCAATTAACTACACTGATACCTTCAACATAGCGAGAACCTACTGAAACATCAGCCCTTTCGTTTTTACAAGCTTTATATAAACGCGGTAAGTCTTTTGGATCATGGGAAAAATCAGCGTCCATTTCTATAACGTAATCATAGCCAGCTTTAAGAGCCCAATGAAAACCATGAATATACGCAAGACCTAAACCCTGTTTTTCTTTTCTATTTTCAATAAAAAGTCTATCTGAAAATTCAGTTTGAAGTTTTGTAACGATTGAAGCTGTTCCATCCGGCGAATTATCATCAACTACTAGAATAGCAAAATCTTCTTCTAATGAAAAAACAGCACGAATAATAGCTTCAATATTCTCCTTTTCGTTATAAGTTGGAATAATAACAACGACATCTGTTTGATGTATACTATTTAGGTTATTGTTTGACATCTAAAAACGGGTTAAGTAGAATCTTGTTTAGAGTACAAACCTACTAAAAATGCAAAAGCTAAATAGTAATTTTTTCTTAAAACTAATTAGTATTGTAAAGCTTACGCAAACTTCTTCGCATGACTTTTCCAGAAGCAGTTCTCGGCAATTTTTCTATTGTTACAACATCAGTAAGTTTGAACAATGGATTTATCTGATATTTAATTAATTGTTGTATTTCTTGTAAAGCAATTATTTTATCTATTTTATGATTTGGAACATAAAAAAGAATCAATTGATCTGGCCCACCTTCTTCCGGTGGAACCGCTATTGCAGCTGATTCGGTAACATAATCTAATGAATTTGCAGCTGCTTCAATTTGAAGGGAACTAACCTTTATTCCACCTAGATTCATCGCATCATCTACTCTTCCTTGCGCTTTGTAATAACCATTTTCTAATTGTTGCATTTGATCTCCATGACGTCGTAATTGTTGATTTTTATAGGTTGGAGTACCTTTGTAATATACTTCATCGTGATTTTTGTTCAACAATTTATTAGACAGACCCATTATGGGTGGAATCATAAAAACTTCTCCCTTATTACTGATGAGGTTGTTTTCATTTAATAACACAAATTCGCCTCCTAATGTTTGAGTAGAAAAAGTACTAGGAGTATTTTCCTGGACAAGGCTGCTTGCAACATATCCACCACCAATCTCGGTTCCACCACAGTATTCAATAATCGGCTTGTGATTGCCCAAACTCATTAAATACGCATAATCTGTAGGGTTTGATACTTCACCTGTGGAACTAAAACATTTTATTGAGTTCCAGTCCATAGATTCCATACATTTTGAGTTTTTCCAATTTTTCACAATACTAGGTACTAATCCAAGCATAGAAACTTTTGAATTTTGGATGAATTTACCAAACTCTTTACCCATTGGAGCCCCGTAATATAATGCCATTGTAGCTCTATTAATCAAAGAAGCAAATACTAACCATGGTCCCATCATCCAACCTAAGTTTGTTGGCCATGCAACAACATCTTGAGGATGAATATCGTGGTGATAATACCCATCTGAAGCACTTTTTATTGCTGTAGTATGTGTCCATGGAATAGCTTTTGGCGCTCCGGTAGTTCCAGAAGAAAAAAGAATAGTCGTGGTACCATCAGGCGTGCTAGCAACGGATTCAAAAATAGGATTATCCACTAAAAAATCATTCCAATAGATATCACTATTTCGGAGTGTAAGTTCCTTTTCTGCAGCTGGTATCACAATGGTTGTGGGCGCTTCAGCTTGTATCACTTTTTCATAAAGAGGTAAGGTTTTACCAGCTCTAAGTTGTACATCTTGTGTAAATACAAGTTTTGGTTTTGTAATTTGTAAACGAATTGCGATTTCTTGCGCTGAAAAACTGTCTGCAATTGTGGCAACAGGTGTTCCAGCTTTTAAACCTGCAAGGTAAATTGCCACAGCTTCAACTGTCATTGGCATATCAATAGCAATGACATCACCAATTTGTAATCCTTGTTCTTTAATTGAGTTTGCAACTCGGTTTACTAAATTTTCAAGATTTTTATAACTTATTTTTTGAATTGTGCCTCCTTCTTTTTGGTAACAAATAGCAATTGAATCAGGTTTCCCTTGAAAACAAGCATCTGCAATATTCATTTTTGCACCAAATAACCATTGCGCTTGAGTAACTCCATTTGTAAGGTCGAGAATACTATCTGGTTTTTTAAAAAATGGAATTTGAAGGTTTTCGATGGTTTTGTTCCAAAAGGCTTCTTTATTTCTAACAGACCATTGCCAAAAATTGGGATACTGGGTAAAGCCCAATTCTTGCATGTTTTTAAAAATATTAGTTTGTTGAATAAGATTTTTAGATGGTTTCCAAGTTTTAGTTGTACTCATTCTAGTGGTATAAATATTTTATTATGAAGACTTCCGAATTTACACAAAGATAAAATTAAAATTTATTGAAACCGAATAAAAAAACCAGTGAGAATTTTCTCACTGGTTTTTATGTATTTACTAAAAAACACAATCAATATTTATATGACCATCTATTCCACAATTATGCGTTTAATTTTCGCAAAACTATCATCTCCAAGACGTACTATATATATTCCTGCAGCAGCCCTATCCATATCCAATGGATAAGAATACACACCATTTAGTTTTTCGAGCGGTTTGTTTAAAACTTCTTGTCCAAAAACATTAAAGACCTTGATCGAAAGCCTACTTGAGAGCGTTTCGCTAGCAAGAGATACTTCAAAATGATTTGCACCAAGAGTTTTGATTATCAAATCATTGGAATCAATTACATTATCATAAATACCAGCAGAAGTAGTATTACAGATTTCTAGACTCCAAAAATTTAGCGTTCCACCATCATTGTTGGCATGATCTAATATTTCAAGTTTCCATTCACCTAAAGAAGATA
>RCND010002490.1_pt1 | contig 10148 bp, 5 predicted proteins | sample 2041351 | NCBI WGS metagenome assembly RCND01 (sample SAMN09708230, study PRJNA481090) | Marine sediment metagenome, whole genome shotgun sequencing project. | biome: marine sediment; feature: ocean; material: sediment; isolation source: Sewage treatment plant 12B marine sediment (STP12B) ...
ATCAAATCCATCCAGATCGTAATCAAAACCAGCAAGATTAAATTCATTTTTCCATTTAAATAAATTTGCTCCTCCCACCCCATTATCGCCAAATCCCACAAAAGTATCTGAAGCAGGCCCACCATCATCCAAAACTAATAAATCAACTCCTTCAATTCCAGCCGGCTGATTTGGTGGTATATAATTATTACTAATTACATCAGGTGTTTCTTTAAGAATTTTGTTCTCTTTAGTAATTGATTTATCAGCAGTATAAATTTTATCTTTTGAGTTACCGTTAAGTATATATTTATTATTTCCCAACTTTGGCAGCATCCCACCAAAGCTACCTGTAACTGCAATATTATAATTCATTGCTGCAGCGCCAGTATTGCTTAGTATAAAAGATGTGCTTCCCGACTCTCCGGGGCTGCTTTGTAATGTTAAACTGTTCACGTTAACTGAAGCAACAGCATTTCCGCCAGTACCAACTTCGGCAACAAATGCTCCTCTTCCATGAGTTCCGGCAACAATTCTTCCATCAGATTTTCTGGAAGCTATATAATTTACAATTACATTTCCCAAAGAGTTCGAACCTTCTTGCAGCCAATTTGTACTACTACCATTAAATTGAGTTGTGGCATAAACCCCTGTTGTCGTTCCAACGTAATATTGTGTACCGCCGCTTGTTGGAATTATACTTGCTCCTCTTATTGATGGACCGGGATTATCATTGTCTCCAGTTAAATTTCCTTCTACAGCAGTAAATGTATTACCACCATTTAATGAGTGATAAATACCAACTATATTGTAGTTTGAAATAATTACTATAATCTCATTTCCATTATCCGGATTAACAGCAATATTATGTATATAGCTGGTACCGGTTACTCCATTAATAGAAATATCGGTTGGACTACTGGTAGAAGTATGAGCATTATCCAAACTATATAATTTAGGTGCTGCCGGTGATTGTGAAAAATCAACAGCTGAATAATAAAGGCGATGCTGAGGATTACTTTCTGTTATTGTTAGTGCAGATATAATATAACCGGAAGGAGCCGAAGCATTACTCAATTGTGACCATCCGGTTGAAATTCCTTGATCAAAAGAAGTATTGATTGGTAATGAATTAAGCTGATTGTTTCTCCACAAAGAATTGCCAGCAGGATACAGCATAATATCTTCGTTGTTAGGATCGACAACATAAGGATTTATAAATAATTGATTCGATGCATTCTGCGGGGTAATATTAGTCCAGCCGTTACTTCTTGAAGGATTACCTGAACCATCATAATTTAATCTTAATACTATTCCATTTTGAACAGAAACGTAGCAAAAGTTATCTCCCCAATAGCCATAGCTTCCATCAGCGCTGCTTAAATCTTCTGATTCTGAAATTGTACTTCCATTAAAAGTAAAAAATGGAGTTCCATTATCTTGAGTACCGCCCAAAATTCTATTATCATCAGCCTCATTTGGAATAGCAACCATGTAAAACTGAGTTACATTGTATCCGTTATTTTTATCAACCCAAGGAAAGTAAGTAGAATAGCTTGTAGTAGTAATGTCATCGGTATAACTTAATCCACCGTCATGTCCCCACCACATTGCATTAGGATTATTTGGATCAAAGGCAAATGAATGAACGTCGGGATGAAAGCCCGGATAGTAAAATGATTGAGGGTGATAACCACCAATCCAATCAAGTTTTGTACTAAATGGTTTAGTGCTGAAACCGTTTGTTGACCTAAATAAACTTGTACCGCCGATAATTACAAAGTCCTCATTATCTGGTTTTGCAGCAACTACCATGTTATAGTTTTTCTGTGTGTTAATGTAATCTTCAAAATCCTGGCTAAAATTAGGCAGATTCGCAGATCTATCTACCGAAGTTCCGGTAACAATATTGATTTTGTGAAACCTAACATCATCATACTTGTCATCAATAAAATTGCCAGTATTTGTTAATACATAAGCAGTGTTGTTATTTACTGCTTCAACTACACTTCTAAAATGCTCGCTTGGGAACGTGCCAGGTGTAATATTTGTCCAGCTTCCACCATCATTTGTAGATTTATAAACACCGGGGGAATTAGTTGGTGGCCAATCGGGAAATGATGTGGAAACTACAACAACCAATGTTCCATTTTCAGTTACATCAATGTCTGAGTAGATATGTTCATTTGTACCGCCCAAAATTAAATTAAAAGTAGATCCGCCATTATCAGATTTTAATATTCCAAAAGGATGTGAAGCTATAAACACGCTTCCTGTTGTCGGATTAACAATAATTTTTGAGACAAAGTCGTAAGGAGTATTAAATGAAGTTGGATCAGTATCTTTGGCATTTGTGAGTAAACTCCATGTTTCCCCATTATCAACAGATTTATAAATGCCGCCACCTGAGTAAATATGTGTTTGTCCTTGATCAGCAGTCGAACTATTAAACTCGCCACTTGCATAATACCAAATATTTGTATTGCCGGGTCTTGGATCTTGAGCAACAGATGTAACACTAAGAATTTGAGATGCGGTGCTTTTTAAAGACCAGGAGACTCCCTTATTTGTTGACTTCCAAATTCCGCCGGATACACCACCAGCAATGATAGTATTCGAATTAGTTATATCAATAGCTAGCGCTCTTGTTCTGCCCCCAACATCTTTTGGTCCAGCTTCTTTCCATTCAAGTACATTTGTTTTCTTTAATGATTTATTGTTTTTATTAAGCTCATCAGCAAAGGCAAGTTCTTTTTGTCTAATGTTTTTTGGAATTTCATTTGTTTTTGGATCACGCAATAATCTGTTAAAATATTCTGTTCTCCCTTTTTTATATTTCATTCCTTTAGCACTTGAGCTTGAATAAACTTTACTGGGCTTTTTATTTTGATTTGTAAAATATTGAGAGAAAAAAATGGCAAATGCAAAGGTCAGCAAAAATGTTAGAGTAAATGGTTGTTTTAGAGTTTTCATAATTATTCTCTTTCTTTTAAAAAGCTAATTAGTTTTAGTTTGTTTGCCCCGCTAACATCCATCGATTGAGCTGTACTTGTTACGCGGCATTTAATCTGTTTTCCTAGTTCAAGATTATTTTTATTTGAATTGAAAAATTCTCTATCAATTTCAATTGAATAAGTTATTCCTTCTGCAAGTGGCTTAACACCGGCACCATATTTGTGAACGGTATCAATTATAGAACTTAAAACAATTCTATTTTCTTCTTCAATTATTTCATCAATGGTTAAACTTAATTCAACCATTCCACGTGGCATTGGTTTTATATAATCGGATTTATTTAGAATCTTTTTATCATTTTTGATACTCTCATCGGAGCTGTAGCATTGGTATAAGAAGAGTAAAGCAAAGATTAGAAATATTTTTTTAAGGTAAGATTCATTCATAGTGATGTCCATTCGTTAGTACCAAAAACGTTTGGTAAAAAGATAGACAACTTATATTATTAAAAGCAATCAATGGATAAAATTATTTGGAGGGATTCGATATTTAGTTAATATATTTCTGCTATTCATGAGCCCCTTAAAACTGCCAAGGGATCCATCAATTGCAGTGGAGGAGAACTCTTTAAATTTTAATATTTAGCTATTGTATTAAGAGTGTAGTTCTTTAAGGAACGGTGTAAATTGTATTTTGGAAAGGTTCAATATGAAGTTTAATGAGAATACTTCAAAGATATATAAACAGGCTTCCTCATTGCGGAGGAAACCTGTTTTTAATAAATTACTTAATTAGCAACATCTTTTTTATTTTACTGAATATTTCTGTATCAAGTTTGTAAAAATAAACTCCACTGCTAAATGTTGAAGCATCAAAGCTGACTTTATAGCTACCCGCTGACTTTTCATCACTAATAAGATTTTTTATTTCTCTTCCAAGCGCATCGTAAATTTTTAATGAAACGTTTGAAGTTTGCGGTAAAGAAAACTCAATAACAGTAGTTGGATTAAACGGATTAGGGTAGTTTTGACTCAGTTGATATTCATTAGGAATGGATGATAATTTTTCAACATCAACAAGGTAATCAATTGGAATTGTAATATTACCGCCATTAGTTGTAATATTTACTTGTCCGGTATAAGTGCCTTCACTAAGATTTTGAGCATTTAGTGTAAGTGTAATTGTTTCTGAACCTCCCGAAGAAATTGTTCCACTCGATGGATTTACCAAAACCAAATTTCCACCACTTGTACCAACTGTTATTTGACCGGTTGCTTTGCCGGTTGCTCCTTGATTATCGGTTACGGTTAACGAATAATTAAAAGTATTTTCTTCAGAATAGGAATGAGTTACATTAGCTTGATTGCTTGTAGAACCATCTCCAAAGTCCCATAAATACTGAGTTATTTGTCCATCTATATCGGATGACTGTGAACCATCAAAGGTAATTGTTTCATTCATCAAAACTTGTGTATTAGAAACATTTGCTACAGCAGTGGGATTTTGATTGCCAGTTCCACCGGATTTAGTTCCTTTTGATCGAATTAAAAATGCAGCATTTTCATACCCAGATTGAGTGTTTATATTTACCCACTTTGCTTCAGCGGGATTAAAGTAATAACTATTGTTAGGTATTTGTGCATCAGTATCAATACCAGCCGGATAATTAATTAGACTATAACTGTATAATTCCACTTTAAATTTTTCTCCATCATTAAAAGCTATCTTAGGATTTAATTCCGCAGAATACCATTTCCCATCTTTTGATAAATCTAAAACGAAATAACCGAATTGAAGTAGAGAATCTTTTTCATTATAGATAGCGGCATAAAGATTATTAGATATTGCTTCTTCTGTTCTTATAAAAAAATCGATCGCTTCTAAATCATAGCTAAAACCGGAGACGTTAAATTCATTGTAATAATCAAAGTCGGAAATTTGATCTCCTGGACCCACAAACCCATCCGCCAATGAATCTCCATCATCTAGGATGAGATAATCGTTGCCATTAATATTAGTTGCTCGAGTTGGAGCAGAATTATTAATACTGGTGTAATATGATTGGTCTTTTCCAAACTTACTATTCTTAATAAAATCATTAAACTCTTTAGAGTTTTTATCAGGTGAGCTCATTTCTAATTTAAAACTGTTGCTTTTTGCCAAGTTGCCACCAAAACTACCTGTCACTGAAATATTATAAGTTAAATCAGTTCCCCCATTATTCTTAAGCTGAAAACTTGTTGAGCCATTTTGTCCAGGTCTTGATTGCAGGGTTAAATTATTTACATCTACATTAGCAATGGCGGTATTTGGTATTGCTTCTCCGTAAGCCAAAAATGCTCCTCTGCCATGAGTTCCAGCTACAATTTTTGCATCTGATTTTCTGGTTGCTAAGGAATTTACAATTACATTTCCAAGAGTACTAACGCCTTCTTGTGTCCAAGTTGTATTGTTTCCATTAAGCGTTAGAGTTGAAAAAACTCCTATACTCGTGGCTAAAAAATATTGAGTCCCGTTTTTAGCAGGCAAAATAGCAGCAGATTTAACAGAAGGACCGGGATTGTTTTTGTCTCCTACAAGATTTCCTTCTATTGGGGTAAAGGTTTGTCCAGCATCAATTGAATGATAAACTCCAATAATATTATAATTTGAGAAAACAACGATTAATTCATCTGCATTTTCAGGATTTATTATTATGCTATTGATATATGAGAATGGATCTAAACCGGAAATAGAAATATCGATTGCCCCATTTGTGGCATTATTTGCATTATCAATTTTAAATAATTTATGAGAACCTGTTGATTGTTGGCTAAAATCAGTACCACCATAATACAATCTATATGCTGGATTGCTGTTTGAAACTGCAATTCCAGAAATGATATAACCCGTTGGTAGAGATAAATTATCTAACTTCGTCCATCCCACAGTAGTCCCTTGTTGAAAATTTGGAATTGAGCTAAGCTTATTATTTCTCCAAAGTAAATTTCCAGCAGGATAATACATGATTTCTTCGTCCGAAGGATCTACGGCAAAAGGATTGATGAAAAGCTGGTTGCTTGCACCAGTTGGGGATATTCGAGAATATGATGCTTGATAGTTTGGATAGTTTTGAGTGTCATATCCTATGCGATGAAGTACACCATCTTGACTTGAAGTATATGCAAAATTTTTGGAAAAATAAGAATAAGAGCCGTCTCCACTTGATACATCTTCAATCTGATTTCCTATAGTTCCATTAGAAACGAAAAATGGAGTTCCATTATCTTGAGTACCGCCCATTATTCTATTATCTCCTGCTTCTCTTGGAATTGACATATGAAAAAATTGAGTTACATTATATCCATTGTTCTTATTTTCCCAGGGAAACACATCCTGATAATTTATATTTGTGATATCTGAAGTATATGATAATCCTCCATCATGACCCCACCAAACTGCATTAGGATTATTTGGCTCAAAACAATATGAATGTATATCGGAATGAAAATTTGGGTATTGAAAATAATCTGGATGATAGCCCCCAATCCAATCCATTTTTGCGTTACTTGGTTTTGATGAAAATCCATTAGTTGATCTGAATAAGCTTGTTGCACCTATAATAACAAAATTTTCATTATCAGGCTTTACGGCTAGAGTTATGTTATATCCACGTTGGGTGTTAATACGCTCTATAGAATTTGCTATTGTAAATTGAAATTCTGGTAAGTTTGCCGAACGGTCTTCAGATGTACCGTTTGAAATATTTATTTTATGAAATCGAATGTCTTCAGCTTGAGCGGTTGCATCAACTTTTACATATGTAAAAACATAAGCAATATTTTTATTTGAAGGAGCAAGTTCAATTTTACTTTTTGAAAATGTTTGTGGGAAAGTACTTGGCGTTATATTGGTCCACGTTTTTCCATCATCAGAGGATTTATATACTCCTGGTGTTTTTTGAGGAGTAGCGCTAAAAATAGGTGAAGACATTACAACTACAATACTTCCATCATCCGCTATACTTATATCGCTAAACTCATGTTCTGATGTTCCACCGAGTAGTTGAGTAAAGGTATTTCCTCCATCAACTGATTTTACAATGCCGATACCGTAGTTGCATACAAACATCGACCCGGTAGTTGGACTGATCTCAATCTTATCAACATAATCGAAAGCGCTGTCCCAAATGGTAAAATTGCTGCTAAATGTTGAGGAAAGAATAGACCAAGTTTCACCATTATCTATTGATTTATAAATTCCGTTTCCTGAAAATGTATGTGTTCTTACAGCATCAGGAGGTGAACCTAATATTTCTCCTGTTCCATAATACCAAGTATTCGTATGGCCAGGTCTTGGATCTTGTACTAAAGTACTTACACTTAATAGTTGGGTATTTGTGCTTTTCATTGCCCAAGTATTTCCTTTATCAGTTGATTTCCAAATACCGCCTGAAGCACCGCCGGCAATTATTATATTTGGGTCTGTAACATCAACAGCAAGAGCTCTTGTTCTTCCTCCAACATTCCCTGGTCCGGCTTCTTTCCAATCCAATTCATTTACTGAAGAAGTCTTATTTAAACTTTTATTTTCTTCATTTAATTTCTTGGCAAAGGCTAATTCCTTTTGTCTTATACCTCTTGGAATTGTCATTGTTTTGGGATCTCTCAACATTCTCTCAAAATATTCTTGCCTTGCTTTTTTCATTTTAATAGAAGCTTTTGGAGAAGAGGTTGATCTGATTTTTATTTGTTCTCTAGACGTTTTATTTTTATTCACAAATGAGAATGCGCCATAAAAGATAATTGCCAGCACAATTGTAAATAAAAAAAGTTTAGATAAATTTTTCATAGCTCATCTCTATTTTTTTAGTATGCTTATTATTTTGTATTTATTCGAAATATTGTTTACCAAATTATTAACCTCAACAACTCTGCATTTAATAGTCTTACCCAGTTTATTTTCCAGTTGTTCAAATAATTCGTCCTCAACTCTAAATGTATAAAATGTGTTTTCTGCAATCGGTCTTATTCCACCACCGGTTTTGTGAACTATATTTATTGCAGCTTTACAAAAATTGTTTTGCTCATTTGACCAAACTTCATTTATTGTGATAGTCGTCTCAATTACTCCGCGTGGTAAAGGCATTACAAAATTTTGCTGAGGTGAATTATTGCTCATATTATTACTAATACTTTTACTTGAACAGCATCCTTGAAAAAGAATTATACAGAGACTAATAATGCCTGTATAAATTTTAATTTTAATCATAACTAAGTCCGTTAACTATTTCCTTTACTTAATTCAAAACCATTAATCTAATGAGCCCCTTAAAAATAAAGGGACCCATTAACTACGGTGGAGGAGAGCACATTAATTTTTAATTTTTGGCTCTCCTCTGAGGAGTGTGGTTCTTTAAGGAACAGTGTAATTAGAGGTTACACTAAACGCTTTACCATCTGCGGCTAATGTTCCTTCAAATTGGAATGTCCACTGTTGACCTGTTGTAATTTCATTCTTTAAGAAGCCTACGACGTCTACCGGCGCATTTGCAGCATATTCAGTTGTACCATCATCTGTAAATGAGTTATTATACTGCTGGGCAGGGAGACTGAAACTAACTTTTGTCATTTTTACTGCTGCACTGGGAGATGCAGTGAAATAGAATAAATCATCTACCGTACCGTCACCATCTGCATCTTCTTGCTTAGAAATGTTGCCTATTGTAAAGGTTACACTGCCGCTAGGACCACCGGTTCCGCCAAGTCCCCCAATTCCTACTGGATTCGAATTGCTGCTCGCATCATCACTGCATCCAATGGAGAGTAAAAATACTATTGACGTAAGGTATATTAAAATATTTTTCATTGTTTTCTCCTATTAAAATTAAATATCAAAATTGTAAAATCACTTATTAAAGTACTTTGAATTTAGCTCCAACCATTACCTGAAAGGTTAATATTTTTGCTGTAAGATTAGATTGTGTATTGGTTATTCCAAACTCAAAATTGAACTGAGGAGTTAAGTCAACTAAATTGCTTAAACTTATATCATAACCAGCTCCGGCTTTTAATCCAAAACGGACCAGCATATTTTGAAGCGTTGTTTTAACTTCATAGGGTTGCTGAAGCTGCTGATGTGTAACAGTATAAGTTGAACTAGCTTCAATATTAAAGCCAACTACTGGTCCACCTACGAAATAAAAATTACTTTGCGGAATGGATAATTTGAATAAAGGTTCAATCATGAAATAAGCGAGACTTGTAGCTTGTTCTTCTTCGGCATTTTGTAGAGTAACCCCATTTAGGGTTCCACTAACAATTTTACTCGTTGAACCACTTCGATTATCATAAAATTGAATGTTTGTAATTAAGCCGATTGTAGGAGTAAAATCCATATCGACTTGGCCACCGAATGCCATACCAAACCCAGTGACTGTTTCTGGCAAAGAAGAACCTGTGCCAATATTAAAGTTTAATCCAAGCTGAGGACCAACTTTCATTTTAAATTGTGCTTGAGCAGTTGTTGCTACTAAAAAGAAAATTAATACTGCAGCAATTTTGTGAATAGATTTGTTCATTGTTTCCTCCAATGTAGTTTTGTTATTATTTGCCAATTATTTATTTAGAAATTATATTATTGGCGCTCTCATATATACATGCGCAAAAAAAGGAGGTATTGGCTCATTTAAATTTCCTTTTTTTTAATTATTTTTTTTTGATTCTGTCTTACTTTCTAAAGAAAAGAAGTAAAAGGTAAATAAACTTGGATTTTTAGCCTAAATCCAAGTTTGTTAAGAGTATTTTGAAAACACTCTTTCTTGTCACATCAAGCAAAAACATAAAATTGAGCAGAAAAAAAAATCAATATAGTTAGTTCGGTTTAAAAAATCAATCAAAATCCGACCTGAAGTCCTAGTAGTATTGCTAGGTTATCAAATCCCGCATCCTTTTTTTGTAAGTTAACACCCTGAAGTATATTGAGACCACTTTCGTCGAGTTCTCTACTATTTAAATGATATACAAATTCTAAAAACAAAGCTAAGTCTCCAGTTGAGGTAAGTTTAAGATCAAATCCTCCGCCAAAATTAATCTCAACAGAAGTACTCTATAAGTTATCTGAACGTATATAATCCATGGAGTACCAGATTATATACGTTCAGATAATGGAAGTGAGTTTACTGCAAAAGAACTAAGAAAATGGTTGAAAAGGATAGTAGTAAAAACTGCATATAT
>RCND010002491.1_pt1 | contig 10148 bp, 4 predicted proteins | sample 2041351 | NCBI WGS metagenome assembly RCND01 (sample SAMN09708230, study PRJNA481090) | Marine sediment metagenome, whole genome shotgun sequencing project. | biome: marine sediment; feature: ocean; material: sediment; isolation source: Sewage treatment plant 12B marine sediment (STP12B) ...
GTTTCTTGAATTAACAATGATTTCAATTCTTGATTCTTCTCTAAATTACTCAATAAAGCATCAGTAGATTTCCACTGATTAAAGACGGCTTCAATTTTTGGATTCGATTTTACAATATGTTGTGCTAAAGCATTAGCATAATAACGTGAAAAGGTCTGTTCATTACAGTCATAAGGATATTCCATTAAGTATGGTAATGCTTGTACAGCATACCAAGCCGGGTTTGATGTCATTTCTAAAGTCAGCTTATGATTGCTTAACGTTGTTGAGGTGTTGTTTTTCAACTTATCTAACGTAAAAGTCTTGGTCTGATTAGAACGCACCCACATTGGCAATGTTTCAGTAACCATCATACGATTACTCAAAACAGGCAATGCATTCTGTTCTCCATCGCTAAAATCTTCAGTCAATGCAATTACTTTATACTGCACAGCCTGCAAGCCTTCAGGAATACTTAGAGTCCATGACATTTGGGTGTTTCCCTTAGCATCAACAGTAAATTCTTTATCGGTTAGTTCTGATGATAGCGTGTAATTTCTTCCATCTTCACCTTCAATTAAAGTTAATAAAGTTTTTCCAGTTACAGGATCTGCTAATTCTAACCTTGCAATACCAGACAATGTTTTCTCTGTAAGGTTAGCAATCTTAGTACTAATAACAATTTTATCTCCTTCTCTTAAAAAACGAGGTGCATTTGGAATGACCATTAACTCTTTTTGAGTCACAGCTTCTAATTGCGTCACAACACTTTCTAAAGTTTTGGTATGCGCTAAGAGTTGCAATTTCCATTTGGTTAACGCTTCTGGAGCTTTAAAATTGAAACTTACATTGCCTTCTGCATCAGTTTGCAATTGTGGAAAGAAAAATGCGGTTTCGTTTAGGTTTTTTCGGATTTGGATGTTGTTTGAATCTATAGATTTTTCTTTTTGAGAATCTAAGTTACCATCGGAATTAATTGTTGTCGATTTATTTTCATCTGACATATTAAGTAAGCCTAGAATTCCGTCTTCGGCGACAGGTGCACTTCCAACTGCAACTTCTTCTAATTCTGCATCATCTTCAACAATCATATATGCTGCTTCAGGTGCAGCCATTGTTTTCATATTAGCATTTCCTCTTATTCTCAAATAACGATTATTCCCAAAATAAAATCCAAACCAATTCAAGTGATCATAAGCTTGACGATGATAGCTTACTGAAGTATTGAAATTATTAAAGAGCCTGAAGTTGGTGTTACCAAAACTTTGTCTAAAGTTTTTATTCACGCGACCATAATATGTTGGGCGATTTATCGGATTGAAACTCCAGTCATGGCCTCTAAATTCATCTAAAGACGCATCGTACATACTGGCTAATAATTCGGCAGAAACTTTATCACCTTTTGGACCTTTTATTTTAAAACTCCAAGTTTCGTCTTGTCCGGGTTTTAGCTTATCACGGAATGTTTTTGTTTCAATTTCTAAATCAGTTTTTGGATAAGGTACATTGACTCTAAAGCTTCGTGATGTGTAGTCGTTAAAAGCGGCGAAACTACAGTGCACTTCAAAACCTCCTAAATCATCATCTAAAACAGGAATAAGAATGGTCTGTTTAGAGTTGTTAAGGGTCACTAATTGAGTTAAAATAATTTTATTGTTCTTTTCAATTTCAATCGTAACTGTAATATTTTTTGCAGCAGAACCAACAGTTAGATTTGCTATAGAACCTTGCTCGTAAGTCGCTTTGTCTAATTGTGCTTCAAATAATTTTGAATCTGCAATGGTTTTATCATTAGGACTATATAAAGTGGTGTAAGCTTCATCTTTTACTTCTTGCCCAAATTTATCTTTACTCTCTACGATGATGATGTACTTTCCAGAATCCCATTTCTTCAATTTCTTTAAAGTAATGGTTTTCTCTTTTTCAGTATCAAAATTGGTACGGAATACTTCGTCACCTTTTTTCCAATTGGTTAACACATCTTCATTGTTATAAGAATCGTGAGGGAATAAGGTATTAAATTCATCTTTTGACAATACTTGATAATCTGGAGCTCGCCAAGGTCTTGTTCTTAAAACGGTTTTAGGCGCGTTAAGTTTGTAAACTTTTAGTGTGCCTTTTGCAGGTGCAAATTCACCATTTAAGTTTTGTGACACTAAAGACACTTCAACTTTCTTTTTTGATTTATCGATCAATTCTGGAGTAACTATTCTCAATGTCATGGCATGATAACCAACATTTACTGTCGTTGTTGCTGTTCTAGTTTCACCATTAATATCTGTGATATCTGCTGTAACCTCGTATCTAAACACAGGAAGATTATCTTTTGCAACGCTTTCATCGGGAATCGCTTTAAAGGTAATATCAAACTCTCCTCTGTCATTCGTTTTGCTTTCTCCAAAGGTGATTTCTTGTGATTCAGAATTGAAGTATGGTCGTCTCCAATAATACCAATTAGGATATTGCACCATTCGTTTTACGCGATACACCACTTTAGCATCTGTAATATTACTACCAGCAAAAGCAACTGCAATTCCGTTAACGGTTATGCTATCATTTACTTTAAAGGTTTCTGTAATAGGTTGAAATTCTGGTATAAATTTAGGACGCTTATATTCTTCAACAGAGATATAGGCATAACCGTGATTTCCGCAAAACATATCAATTGTGTAATTGCCAGTTAGGCCATCATTTGGTAATATGAATTCTCCATGTACAGATCCGAATTCATTGGTTTTTAATAATAACTCACTGACAACTTCGCCATTAACATTTTTCAGATTTATTTTAGCTGTATTATCTGCAAAAACTTCTGTTTTCCCGTCTTTTGATTGTGTTGCAATACCTTTAAAATAAACAGTTTGTCCTGGTCTGTAAATACTTCGGTCTGTAAATAAAAAGGAAGTATATTTCGTATCGTTATTCGTGTTTTCTTTATATTTTTTATTGATGTAATAGTCGCCAAAGTAACCAGTGTCATCTTTGTAGGTTGCTTTTATCTCAACATTTCTATAACGGTTATTATCTTTTTCGAATTGAAATTTTCCGTAACGATCTGTCACAAATCTTTTGGACCAATGCTGTTGCTGCCCATTTTGAGTATACCACAATTCAACTTTAGCATCAACGATTGGTTTACCATTGTTTCTATCAATTAATTGGTAATTATGTGTACTGTTTTCGGTACTTTCAATTAAGGCTAAATTGGTAATTTGGATATGTGACACGCCAAATACACTTTGTTCTGTATTAGTATCAGCTTTAATAAGATATAAACCGTTTGGTAATTTGGGCAACACTAGTTCTGTGCTGTGGTTTTGGTAATCATTTTCTGTTTTTAAAGGACTAGAAAATGATTCAGTACCATTTAGTTTTTTAAAGAAATTAGCTTTGTCTTTAACATTGTAAATGCTGTTATAGTTTTCTAACTGCTTTTGTGAGACTTTGTATATTTTGAAGTCTAAAGAGGTTAGATTCTTATAAGTTACTAATACTCTTGAAGGTGAATTAACAGGAATAAATTGCTCAGCTTGTAATCGTAAACTAGGTTGTAATAATTGCTGCTTTAAAACTTCACATTTTTTGGCTCCAATACTTTCAGGATATTTCGAAATTACGGTAGTACAAAGTTCGAGAGCTTCTTTAAGTTTCCAACGATAGGTTTCGTCAACTTCAGTATTATTTGGATTGCTGTTGTAACGATTGCCTTGTTGTTGATAAAGTGAAGCAATTTCAAAATTATAAAGCGTAGAAACTGGCGTTAATGTTAATGTCTCTGCCTTTTCTTTTAATGTTTTAAGAAGTAAATCCTCTTTATTTTGAAAAATTGCATGTTGAGACACAAAGTTTAAACGGTCAATATCTACCGCTACAAAAGCTTTTGAAGCTTGATCTTTACGATGAAACTTCAATAAGTTTTGATAGATTTTTAAAGCGTTTAATTGTAAGGATGAAGAGTCCTTAGAAGTAATATTTAAGTTGATAAAACGCTCGCTATCTGCAATAAAATCGTTACTGTCAATAGAGAATTTATATGTAGGTTGAGTGATACTGTTTTCATCTGTTTTATAGAATTCTAAAGCATTATGACTTAGTAAATCATATAAAGTCGGACGGAAAATTTTAGAATTTTCTACTTCAACAATAAGAGTTTTGTAATTGCTCAACGCTTCTTGCTGTAATAAGATACCGTTATCTAAAGAGCGCTGATAATACACGTGAATTTCATTAAACAAGGTTTCTAAATCCCAAGTTCTAAAGTCAACGTCATCAACTTTGTTTTCTGTCTTTGTTCTATTGTAAAATTGATATCTGTTTTGCTGAAAATACTGCCAGTACATTGTGGCCAATAAATTTTCTAAAAGATGTTTGGTAACAGTATCGCTAGTTTCAATTTCTGCTTTAAAAAGATTCACAATATTTAATTGTGCTTCTTCTTCGAGTGTTAGCATGTATTTGCTTTTATAAAGCAATGCTTTAATACGTTGTTGCTTATCCTTTTTATTGACTGCTGATTTGTAGATTTCCGCTACTAAATCTGCAGCACTCTTAGTTAAGCCTTCGTTTTCAAACTTTTTAACCGCTTCCCATTGACTGTCAAAGTCATTCTGAGCATTAGAAAAAGAAGCAAAGCAAATTAGCATGAGTATAGATATATAATTTTTCATCTGTATTTATTTTCTACAAAATACCTGCAAAAGGTATTCCAAAAACAGTAGTAACTAGTGAATGTCTCATTTGGATGAGTGAAGTTAAACAATTTGTGAGTGAAACGGAACGTTATGCTTTTAGATTTATCCAATTTATTCCTTCCTTTAGGACTAGGGGAAAAGAACAAAGATTATAAATTGTATTTTCGCAAAAAGAAGCCTCATTCTATGTTTAGATTTGTTTTAATATTTTTGATTTCATCGTTCTGTTTTTCTCAAACATCTAAAGAGAAAGCAGAAGTATTTATAGCCAAAAAAGAATTCAAAAGTGCACAAGGTGAGTTGCTCACATTTCTAAAAACAAATCCTGAAGATAAAGAAGCTATCGAGTTATTGGGTGATGTGTATGGTCATCAAAAAAAATGGGACGATGCCATTGATCATTACAAAACCTTAACTGTTAAACAACCCAAAAATGCCAATTACCAATACAAATACGGTGGTGCATTAGGCATGAAGGCACTTAGTGTTAGTAAATTAAAAGCTTTAGGTATTATTGGTGATGTAAAACAAGCTTTTTTAAAAGCTGCAGAATTAGATCCAAAGCATATTGAAACGCGTTGGGCTTTGGTAGAATTATATGTATCACTTCCTGGAATTATAGGTGGAAGTACATCTAAAGCCTTGAAATATGCCACAGAGCTAGAAAAGTTATCTAAAGTAGATGGCTACTTAGCAAAAGGTTACGTATATGAATATGATGATGAACCAGAACTAGCCGAAAAATATTATAGATTAGCAATTAAGGTTGGAGGCTCAGTGACCTGTTATGAGAAATTGACCAAGTTTTATGAAGGACAAAACGAACCAGAAAAGGCTATTGACAATCTAGAAGAAGCACAAGAGAAACTGCAGCGTAATGCCATGAATTACCAAATAGGTAAAGTTTGCGCAGATTATAACTTAAAATTAGATAAAGGCGAGAAATGCCTTAAAGTATACTTATCTAATCATTCCTCTAATGATGGAGTCCCAAAAGAATGGGCTTATTACAGATTAGCTCAAATCCACAAGCATAAAAAAGAAAAAGCAGAAGCGTTAAAATGGATAGACAAAGCAATTGCTGGCTTACCTAAAATTGATGTTTTTAAAACTGAAAAATCTTCTATTTCCAAGCTTTAAAGTCCTATTAAATAGATTAAATGTATAAGAATGTATTGCAATTTTTGAGGTATTAAATATTTGTTAATTATTTTAAATTAATAGTAATACTATTATATTTGCAACCAAATAATATAAGTATGTTAAGTTTACTATCAAATTTAAAAATTGCGGTCCCAGATAAAATCTATATTAAAGATCCAGAATCTTCAGATTTAGGGAAACGAATTATTGAACATAGTATTCTGTTAATTGATACTATTGGCTTCGATAGTTTTACTTTTAAAAAACTTGGCGTAAAGATTGGGTCTAACGAAAGTTCTATCTATCGTTATTTTGAAAGTAAACACAAATTACTCTTATACCTAACATCTTGGTATTGGGCTTGGATTGAATACCAAATGGTATTTGCTACCTTTAACATGCCAGATGCTAAAGACCAATTATTTAAAGCTATTGAAGTGGTTACGAAATCCATTGAGCAAGATGTTACTTTTTCTCATATTAATGAAGTGCTTCTCAACAGAATTATAATTAATGAATATTCAAAATCTTATTTGACTAAAGAAGTTGATAGCGAAAACAAGGAAGGGTATTTTGTGATTTATAAGCGTTTAATTAAACGTATTAGTGAGATGATATCTAATATTAATTCTGACTATAAATATCCATCGAGCTTAGCAAGTACCATTGTTGAAGGAGCTCTGCATCAGCACTTTTTAAAAGAACATTTTAGTTCAATAACGGATTGTAATGATTCCATTACACCAACAGATTTTTTTAAGGAACTCACTACTAATGCTATCAGTAAGTAATTATGAATATCAAAGAAGTTATGTCACCATGGGAGAGACTTGTAGGTCTCTTAAAATTGGAAAAAAAGGATTTATTACAAGTCATCTATTACGCTATTTTTTCAGGTCTTTTGGCTTTAACATTGCCTTTAGGAATTCAAGCTATAATTAATCTTATACAAGGAGCACAAGTAAGTACGTCTTGGATTGTGCTGGTTATTCTAGTAACTGCAGGTGTTGCATTTGTCGGAGTATTACAACTGATGCAAATGCGAATCATTGAAACCATTCAGCAACGTATATTTACCAGAGCATCTTTTGAGTTTACCTATCGTTTTCCAAAGATGAAGATGAATGAATTACGAAACTATTATCCACCTGAGTTAGCAAATAGGTTCTTTGATACTTTAAATATTCAAAAAGGCTTATCGAAGATATTGATTGATATTCCAGCCGCAGTATTGCAAATTTTGTTTGCATTAATATTACTCTCTTTTTATCACCCATTTTTTATTGCATTCGGTATTTTATTACTGCTTTTAATTTATGTTGTATTTAAGTTTACAGCTCAAAAAGGAATGGACACAAGCTTATTAGAGTCCAAGCACAAATATAAAGTAGCCCATTGGATTCAAGAAGTAGCAAGAGCAGTAGTGAGTTTTAAATTATCTGGTAAAACGAATTTAGCAATAAGTAAAAATGATGATTTAGTAAATGACTATTTAAAAGCAAGAGAAAGTCATTTTAGAATATTAGTCATTCAATTTATACAAATGATTGGTTTTAAAGTTATTGTTACGGCTGGTCTCTTGCTAATTGGTGGGTTGTTGGTGCTGAATCAAGAAATGAATATCGGACAGTTTGTAGCCGCAGAAATCATCATTTTATTGGTAATCACTTCTGTTGAGAAATTAATTCTTGGACTAGAATCGTTTTATGATGTACTCACATCACTCGAAAAAATGGGGCAGGTTGTAGATAAAGATTTAGAGATGCAAGATGGAGATCAACCAGATTTTAAAGACAATTTTAATTTAGAGTTAGACAATGTGTCTTACAAGGTGCCGCAAAGGGAGCAAAGTATATTAGAAAGCATATCATTAAAGATTAAACCTAAAAGTAGAATACTTGTTAGAGGTGAAAGTGGTTCAGGTAAATCGAGTTTGTTGCGCCTAATTGCGGGTGTTATTGAGCCAACAAAAGGTAGTGTTTATATCGATGAGTATGCTTTAAAAAATATTAATCTAAACTACTATAGATCCCATTTAGGCTTGTCATTAGCTGACGAAACCCCATTTGAAGGAAGTATTAGAGATAACATCACCTTTGGAAACAAAGCGATATCAGAGGAGCAATTGTTGTGGGCAATTGATAAAGTTGGCTTGAACCTATTTATAAAAGAAAGTCCACAAGGATTAAACACGGTTTTATATCCAGAAGGGAAGCAAATATCATTTACCGTAGCGAAGAGAATTGTATTAGCTAGGGCTATTGTTAGCAAACCAAAAATACTAATCTTAGAGGATCCTCTAGAGCATTTTGAGGCAGAAGAGGTGGGTAGACTTATTGCATTTTTAACTGATGAAGCTAACCCTTGGGCACTAGTTGTAGTAAGTATGAGTAACGATTGGTCACAAAGTTGTACTCAGGTTATAACTCTTAAAAAGGGTGAAATTATTTAAAGACGATAACTATGTTAAATATATCTCATAATCAACTTAATAAGTCTGTAGATTTAACAAAATCTAAGTCAGGAAAACGTGTTTTTCACACCAGATATTACAAGTATTTTAATCGTTTTTTAGGGGCTTTTGCCATTGTCGGAGTTATTATCTTATTCTTGCCTTGGACACAAAATATAACAGGTAGAGGTAATGTAACCACTTTAACTCCCGATCAAAGACCACAAACGATTCAATCACCTATTCCGGGTAGAATAGAAAAATGGTTTGTAAGCGAAGGTAATTTCGTAGCCAAAGGAGATACCATTATGCAAATCTCTGAAATAAAGAGTGAGTATTTTGATCCAAATTTGGTAGAGCGCACAGGGCAACAACGGGATGCTAAACAACAATCTGTAGGATCTTATGGCGAAAAAGTTAAAGCTCTAGAGCGTCAAATAGCAGCACTGTCTAATGAGAGAAGTTTAAAATTAGAACAAGCAAGAAACAAGTTGTTACAGTCTAAACTGAAAGTACAAAGTGATAGTATCGATTTTAAAGTCTCGAAAACTAATAAACAGATTGCTCAGCGACAATTTGATCGTACAGTGACTTTGCAAAAAGAAGGTTTTAAAGCCACAAGAGATGTAGAAGATAAGCGTTTAAAATTGCAAGAGACGGAGGCTAAGTTAATTTCACAAGAAAATAAATTACTAGCCAGTAAAAATGAGGTTCTCAATGCACAAGTAGAAATTTCTAGAGTTAATGCGACTTATGTAGATAAAATTTCAAAAGCGCAAAGTGATAAATTTACGGCACAATCAAGTCAGTTTGATACAGAAGCGCAAGTGTCTAAATTAGACAATCAGTATTCTAACTATCAAATGCGAAATGATTTGCTTTTTATCAAAGCACCTTACGATGGTTACATAAATAAAGCGATTAGAGGTGGAGTAGGCCAAACTTTTAAGGAAGGGGAGGCACTTGTTGGTATGATGCCAGCAAAAGTTGATTTAGCTGTCGAAACTTATGTGGAGCCTATAGATTTGCCATTACTTCACATCGGTGAAAAAGTACGTGTACAATTTGATGGTTGGCCAGCAATTGTATTTAGCGGTTGGCCAAATATATCTTATGGAACCTATGGAGCTAAAGTTGTGGCAATAGAAAATTTTATAAGTGATAACGGAAGGTTTAGAGTGCTTTTAGCACCAGATGAGGAAGACCATAAATGGCCAAAAGACATTAGAGCTGGTTCGGGTGCTTTTACCATGGCTTTATTAGAAGATGTGCCAATTTGGTTTGAGTTATGGAGACAACTTAACGGTTTCCCGCCAAATTATTATCAGCCAGAAGGTGCAACAAAAACTAAAAAGAAATAAGAAATGAGATTTATACTTACAGTAGTTCTTATTGGTTTCAGTTTTATTGGATTTTCTCAGACCGAAGATTTATCGAAGGTACTTCGTTTTGATGAGTACTTAGGTTTTGTGAAGAAGTATCATCCTATTGTAAAACAGGCTGGATTAGTAATTGATGAAAGCCAAGCGAAATTGATGAAATCTCGGGGTGCATTTGATCCTAAGATTGAAGTGGATTATGACCGAAAGAAATTCAAGAACACGGAATATTACGATAGGCTTAATGGAACGTTTAAAATTCCAACATGGTATGGTGTAGAACTTAAAGCAACCTTTGAAGAAAATACTGGTGATTTTTTAAACCCTCAGGCTTTTGTGCCAGAAGATGGATTATACAGTGCTGGCATATCTGTGTCCTTAGGGAAAGGTTTGTTCATTAACAATAGAATGGCATCATTAAAGCAAGCGCGTTTGTTTACAGAACAAGCCCAAGCAGATCGCGATATATATGTTAACACCATATTGTTTGAAGCATCCTTGGTT
>RCND010002492.1_pt1 | contig 10144 bp, 10 predicted proteins | sample 2041351 | NCBI WGS metagenome assembly RCND01 (sample SAMN09708230, study PRJNA481090) | Marine sediment metagenome, whole genome shotgun sequencing project. | biome: marine sediment; feature: ocean; material: sediment; isolation source: Sewage treatment plant 12B marine sediment (STP12B) ...
TCAAATACAAATAAGATGTAGTATATGAAATCTTCTTTGCTATGGTGCTCAAAAACATTAAATAATTGAAGTTTACCCTTATGTACAACTAATAAATCAATAGTGTTTTTATTACAGTTTATATGTATTACTGACTCTTCGTTAGTTTTGTCTTTTTGCAAAACAGTATCAATTAATACACTTGAGGAATGTTTATAAACAAACTCACCAAACGTATCAAAAATATAATTGTTAATGTTTACATAGGGTACATAAACATTTACACTTTCGTTGGTAGCTATTTCATCTTCAGTGATAAAATCTGTTCTAAGTATTTTAGAGTTAAATTTTAAATAGTCTGCTTTATTATTTTCGTTGTATAAAGCCTTAGGAACAAGCGTTGATAATTCGTTTTGGTGAATGACTAATACGGCATCAAAATCCTCAGAAAAGACAGTATTGCTGCTTAATTCTGCCTTTAGATGGTTAAGAACATCAATTGGAGTTAACTTATTCGCAAATGCAATTGTTTTGAGAAATTCAATTGTATTTGTCGTCCTATTTAGAATACAAAAAGAAAGTCCATTCAAATTTATTTGAATGGACAGTTCTTTAATATTATTTTTAGTCAAAATTACTGTTTGTTAGAAAGATCTTTACCCCAATTTCCACTGGTATTTATTTCTTCCATAGAGCCTATTGTTACACTACCTCCTTTTACACCAGCTACAGAAAACGCTTGTTTTTCTTTGTCTATTAAGTATTTCTCTTGTCCAAATAGAACAATAGCTTTATCAACACTAGCTTCAAATACAGATATATCCTCAATCTTACCAGCTTTAAGAGTGAACATTGCTCCTTCCTTACCGACACCAACATTCATCATTTTTTTGTAACGATCACTATCTTTAAATAACGAATCTTTAACTGAGTAAAAACTTAAGGTGTCAATTAATGTTATAGTTTTGAAAGTTTCTACACCACCAAAAGCAAGAGTTCTTTCTTCGTCTAAGACCAAAGTATCACGTCTTTGTGTAATTGGTACTTTTCCAGATTCTACAAATTTTATCAACTTATCAAAATTATCTGCGTATTCACCATTAACTTCTTTATAAGCTAACTCAGAATCTCTTACATCTATTAGACGGTCTATAACAACTTTATAACGTTCTACTTTAATTTGATTAAATTGAATCTCTTTGTAAACAGACATAAACGTTAAATACCCTAAGAAAATAATCAATGCCCATAGTACAATGTTAATGATTGGCTTCAATTTCTTTGGAACAAACTTGTCAATTAACCAAACAATTCCAATGGTTAATAATATAATAACTACAATTAAAATAATTACTTTCATATATGAGTTTATTAATTAGGTCTCTCGCAAATCTACAATTTTTTTTTGTTCGTTAAAACTATCTAAATAAAAATCATTCAAAATAACGAAGTAAATATCATATGTCTCTACAAAATATAGAATAATGTTATCTTGCTACATATTTATTTCTTTATGATTTCTAATGCTTCTGCATTCTATTCGTTATTAAAATCTAAGTTTCCATTTACGCCGACTTCTAAGCAAGACATGGTGTTAATGCAGTTGTCGCAATTTATTTTTGATACTAATAAAAATTCAATTTATCTGTTAAAGGGTTATGCTGGTACTGGTAAAACCAGTATCACAGGAACAATAGTTTCAAATCTATGGCACGCAAAAAAAAGTGCTGTTTTATTAGCTCCAACTGGAAGAGCAGCAAAAGTGATTTCTAATTATTCTAAAAAAGAAGCTTTTACCATTCATAAAAAGATATACTTTCCCAAGAAGGATAAAGGAGGAGGTGTGAAATTTGTAATGCAACCCAATAAACATCGAGACACCATCTTTATTGTTGATGAAGCGTCTATGATACCAGATGCACCTTCGGATTCTAAATTATTTGAAAACGGATCACTCTTAGACGATTTAATGCAGTATGTCTATTCTGGTCATCAGTGTAAACTTATTTTAATAGGTGATGTGGCACAGTTACCTCCTGTGAAATCAGATTTAAGTCCTGCATTAGATCCAGATAAATTAAGTTTAAATTATAACAAAGATGTTATTGGAATTGAACTAGATGAAGTGGTGAGGCAAGAACAGGATTCTGGTATTTTAGAAAATGCTACCGAGCTAAGATCGGTTTTACAATCGAATTTTTATGAGAGCTTTAAATTTAATGTGAGTCCTTTTAAGGATATCGTTAGACTCATCGATGGCTACGAAGTTATGGATGCTATTAATGATGCCTACAGCGATGAAGGTTATGAAGAAACTGCTATTATAGTAAGAAGTAACAAACGCGCTAACATGTATAATCAACAAATACGCCAGCGCATTTTATTTAATGAAAGTGAGTTGTCAGCTGGTGATTATTTAATGGTGGTGAAGAATAATTATTTTTGGGTTAAGCCAACATCTGAAGCGGGTTTTATAGCCAATGGAGATATCATTGAAGTGCTCGAAATATTTAGCATTAAAGAATTGTATGGTTTTAGATTTGCTGAAGTTAAAGTAAAAATGGTCGATTACCCTAAAATGTTACCATTTGAAACCGTCTTACTTTTAGATACTATTGATGTTGAAAGTGCATCTTTAAGTTATGAAGAATCAAACCGCTTGTATCAAGAGGTTTATAAAGATTATGAAAACGAAACTTCAAATTACAAACGCTTTTTAGGGGTTAAAAACAATACGTTTTTTAATGCCTTACAGGTGAAATTTTCTTACGCAATTACTTGCCATAAATCTCAAGGTGGACAATGGAATACCATATTTGTTGAGCAACCTTATTTACCAGAAGGCATGAATAGAGATTATATACGCTGGTTATATACAGCAGTTACAAGAGCAAAGGAAAAACTATATTTAATTGGGTTTAAAGATGAAATGTTTACAGAAAATGATTTAAATTAAAACCATGACAATGGAAACTATTTTAAGCATATTTTTGGGTATAGGACTTTCTGCTTCTGTAGGATTTAGAGTTTTTCTACCTTTATTCGCCTTGAGTTTGGCTGCTTATTTTAATGTATGGGAGCTCAATGAATCTTGGTTGTGGATTGGGAGTACAACTGCAGTAATTACTTTAGGTATTGCTACTATAGTCGAAATAGGTGCTTATTACATTCCCATAATTGATAATGCTCTAGACACTATTGCAATTCCCTTAGCCACAATAGCTGGTACAGCAGTTATGGTATCAACCGTTGCAGATTTAAGTCCAGTGATAACTTGGGCTTTAGCAATAATTGCAGGCGGAGGCACAGCAGCTGCCATAAAAAGTTCTGCAAGCGCAACTAGGTTAGGTTCAACAGTTTCTACCGCTGGTATCGGAAACCCAATAGTTTCAACAATAGAAACTGGAACTTCAATTGTTATGTCTATAGTATCTATCTTTATACCAATATTGGCTATCATCTTGGTTATATTCATATTTTATATTGTTTTTAAACTGTATAAAAAATTAAAACCAAATAAGTCAAAATCAACCTAAAGCCGTATTTTTGATTTCTCATAAAGCTAATAAATGAAAATTATATCCATGATTCCTGCACGTTATAGTGCGTCTCGATTTCCAGGTAAATTGATGCAAAATTTAGCAGGAAAATCAGTGATTTTAAGAACTTATGAAGCTACTGTTGCTACAGAACTTTTTAGCGAAGTTTATGTGGTTACGGATAGTGAAATAATCTATGATGAAATCATTAATAATGGTGGAAAAGCTATTATGAGCAAAAAAGAGCACGAGTCTGGCAGTGATAGAATTGCTGAAGCAGTGGCTGATATAGATTGCGATATTGTGGTTAATGTCCAAGGTGACGAGCCTTTTACGGAGCGCGAAAGTTTGCGAAAGGTTTTAGAAGTCTTTAAAAGTGATGTTGACAAGGAAATTGATTTAGCTTCATTAATGGTTGAAATTACGGATTGGGACGAAATTAATAATCCAAATACAGTAAAAGTTATTGTCGACCAGAACAATTTCGCCTTATATTTTTCCCGCAGTCCAATTCCATTTCCAAGAGATAAAAAGGCAGGAGCACGCTATTTTAAACATAAAGGAATTTATGCCTTTAGAAAAGATGCCTTGTTAGATTTCACAGTACTGCCAATGCAATTTATTGAAGCGACTGAGAAGATTGAGTGTATTCGTTATTTAGAATATGGAAAACGAATAAAAATGGTAGAAACCGAAGTGCAAGGAGTAGAAATTGATACACCTGAAGATTTAGAAAAAGCCAAGCGTTTGTGGAAATAGATTATAGTAATATAAAAGTTATAGGCTTCGATGCTGATGACACGCTTTGGGTTAATGAAACCTATTTTAGAGAAGCGGAAGAAGAAGTATGTCGATTGCTATCGCATTATGAAACGCCTAACAAAATTGATCAAGAACTCTTTAGAATGGAAATCAAAAACCTTCCGACTTATGGCTATGGTGTAAAAGGTTTTGTGTTGTCTATGATAGAGCTTGCTATAGAATTATCGAACGGTTCAGTTTCTAATAAAGTTATAACAGAAATGCTTAATATTGGTAAGGGAATGATTAACAAACCTATAGAGCTATTAGAAGGAGTAGAAGATAGTCTGAGCGTGTTATCAAAAGATTACAGGTTAATATTAGCAACAAAAGGCGATTTATTAGACCAAGAACGAAAATTAGAGAAGTCTGGATTATTAGACTATTTTCATCATATAGAAGTTTTAAGTGAAAAGCAAGAAGTAAATTATGCTAAGCTCTTAAAGCATCTAGATATTAATCCTTCAGAGTTTTTAATGGTAGGCAACTCATTAAAATCTGATATTTTACCCTTAATCAATATTGGGGCACAAGCGATTCATGTTCCGTTTCATACGACATGGCAACACGAAAAGGTGACTAAAAAAGAAGCAAATGGAGCTCAATATAAAACTGTTGAGAGTTTAAATGAAATTTTAAATTTTTTCAAAGCACAATAAATAGAACTAAGTTTTTATTTTTGTTAAAGATATAGATTAAATGACATACAAAAATTATCCAATGGTATCCCGAGTAGTTTTCGGACGTGGAAGTTTCAATCAATTAGATGAAATTCTCACTCCAAAACGTAATGGGAGAAATGCACCATTTATATTTTATGTTGATGATGTTTTTAAGGGAAATCATTGGTTAACATCAAGAATAACTTTGTCTTACAAGGATAAAATTATTTATGTACCTACAAAAGAAGAACCAAAAACGTCTCAAATAGATCAACTAGTTGAAGATATAATCCTTGAATACAGTGAACTACCATCAGGTATTATTGGTATTGGAGGTGGTATTGTTATGGATATTGCAAAAGCAGTGTCTTTAATGCTTACTAATAAGGGAGAATCTAGAGATTACCAAGGATGGGATTTAATTAAATATCCAGCGATTTATCATGTTGGTATTCCTTCAATATCCGGAACAGGTGCAGAAGTTTCGCGCACTACAATTTTAACTGGTCCAGAACGTAAATTAGGTATTAACAGTGACTTTACACCTTTTGATCAAGTAATTCTAGACCCTGAGTTAACTAAAGACGTACCAAAAGACCAATGGTTTTATACTGGTATGGATTGTTTTGTACATTGTATAGAATCACTTAAGGGCACCTATTTAAATGCATTTAGCCAGAGTTATGGTGAAAAAGCATATGAGCTTTGTAAAGAAATCTTTTTAACGGATACTTTAAGTCCAGAAGATGCTCAAGATAAACTAATGATGGCATCTTGGCATGGTGGTATGAGTATCGCTTACTCTCAAGTTGGTGTAGCACATGCTATGAGCTATGGTTTAGGCTATTTACTCGGAGTAAAGCATGGTATAGGAAACTGTATTGTATTTGATCACTTAGAAGACTATTATCCTGAAGGCGTTGCGCTTTTTAAGCAAATGAAAGCTAAGCATAATATAGAATTACCACAAGGAGTCTGTAAAGACTTAGATGAATATCAGTTTAATACTATGATTGATGTCGCCCTTAGCTTAGAACCGCTTTGGGAAAATGCAATCGGAAAGAACTGGAAAACTATTGCCACACGAGAGAAACTTATGTCGCTCTACAAAAAGATGTAAGATGCGCTGGATAGCAAAATTTATTTACTTTAAATTGATGGGCTGGAAAGTTGTTGGAAACACTACTTTTTCAAAAGATACAGTTAAGAAAGCGGTCATCATTGCTCTACCACATACAAGTTGGCAGGACTTTTATGTTGGATTACTTCTTAGAAAAATATCTAATGTAAAAACTAATTTTGTTGGTAAGAAAGAACTCTTTATTTGGCCATTTGGCTATTATTTTAGAGCTATAGGAGGAAAAGCCTTAGATAGAACCTCTGGACAGAATAAAGTTGAAGCAATTGCCAAGCTATTTGAAGAGGAAGATGAATTTAGGTTAACTCTAGCGCCTGAAGGAACACGAAAAAAGGTTGAAAAATGGAAAACGGGCTTTTATTACATTGCAAAAGCAGCAAAGGTTCCCATTATAATGTTTACCCTCGATTTTAAAAACAAGCAAAATAAAATTTCAGAGCCATTTTATACAACAGATGATATGGAAGCAGATTTTAAATTTATGAAAGCATTCTATCAAGGGGTAGAAGGAAAAGTAAAAGCATATAGTTAGAATTTATTATTCCTAAATTTTGGCACAAGATTTGAAGTATACATATTGCAATGAAACATAAAGTAAACTAGAAGTCCCTAAAAAGAAACATTGCCTCAAAAAGCTATCTGATTTATTTCGATAGCTTTTTTTCTTTGATATATTTTTCTAACAGATAATTAGTCTGTTTGTGCATTTTAGCTTTAAAGAACCCCATGCCTCCAAACAGTAAGCCTTTAATCCCTATGGCTTGCTTAGCCCAATTATGCAAATTGAAGTCATCAGTATGCTTTATAATTAAACCATCTTTAAACTCAAATGTAGCATCGATTTTATTATGTACTTTTCTACCAGTTTTACTAAAAGTATAGAAAGCTTCCCAATGTGCCATTCCTTTGTTTTCATTGACCTCAATATCCGAAAAGATAACTTTAAAACCCTTCCCTTTTTGAGATTTGCATAGCATCTGCCACATGGCTTTAGCACGCTCTCCTTTTAAAACACCAAAAGCAGGATCTTTAAAAACAATATCATCATGATAACAGGTATTCATTGCTTGAGCATCAAGATTTTTAAATGCGTTGTAAAAAGTTTCAAGTACTGTTTTCATAATTAAAAATCTGTTTTTTAAATATACATATTTTTAATTTTCTTAGTGCGTATATCTTTTTACTTTATCTATAAATTTTCTAATACTTGAGTATATGAAATCATTAGTTTTAGCATAATAAAAGGATATAAAGCATACCAAAGATAAAAATAGAAACGCACCAACTATTGCTTGCCAAGGCACTAAGGTTTTACCAATAAGTTGGTGCAGTCCAATACCAGTATAACTTCCATAAATGATTATGAAATGAATGACATAAATAGAAAGCGTTTTCTGACCAATTTTTAAAATAATAGGCTGTTTTATATACTGCTCAGCAGCATAGAAAATGGCAAATAGAATTAAAACATTACCAAGTCTAGTGAAAAGATAATTGTAGTACGCAACCTCTTTAAGTAATTCAATGTCTGTAGCATAGTGAAGTTTCATTAACAACCACGACGATTGGGTTATCAACAAAATCCCAATAATAAAAAATCCAGATACTATAGCGACTTTAAAGCGTGGACGTTCTATATATCTATAAAATAAAGTAGAAATAAAAGCGCCAAAAGCTACATAACCAAACCAAGGCATAATATTAAAAATAGAGCCATTTTCCTTTGATACATAGTTCACAAATATTTCAGGAACATTAGGCAACTCTAAAAATCTATACAATGGTTCTGTTATAAAAATCGTAAGCCCAAACACTAACATTAAGATAGAAAATATAAGTGTTTTCTTAAAGGTTAATCTGTATATAACTACAATAATAATTAAAGATAAACCTATACATTGTAGCACATCAATAATTAAGAAATAGCTATTAAACTTACCCATAAGCCATTCAAAAACAGGGATTCTAAGCGAATAACCAATACCAATGAGCATTAACCCTCTCAATAAGCCTTTACGCATACGACTGGCTTCGTTTCCGCTGTGTTTAGCTCTAATGAGTAGATAAGAAAAGATTAAACCAGAGATAGTGAAAAACGTAGGTGCTGTAATGCCTCTTAAGTATTCCCAAGTTTTAAATGCTAGGTTGTTGGAGTCCCTGAAAGACACATCTAAAAGTGTGTCTATAAAATGACCTTGAAGCATCATTAAAATAGCAAATGCTCTTACAGCATCAATAAAGTATAGTCTATTTGTACTCAAAAAGGGATTGGTTGTTGAGCAAAGGTACTGTTTAGAGAATTAATAGAATTATAGATGCCAACCTTAGCATGTGTTTTAAACCACAGATTATTCTTCCTCAACCGTGTTATGAGTTTTTAACCATTCTTCACCTTTTTTATCTCTAAAAAAGTCCATCCACACATAATACATTATATCTCCATCCTCAGCTTCTACAGAATGGCTCGAGCCTAATGGTATATGAAGTATTGAATATGCTGGAAAATCTATTTTAGCATCATCAGCAGAAACAACGACTTGGTTGTCAGTAAGGCCCAAAAATAATTGTTCGAGCATGCCATGTTCATGAGGTTGAACTTTATCAGGACCAATAGTTTGAACTGTTCCCATCGCTATGCGAGGTAAGTATTTATTAGGTAAGATTGTACGGCTAACCGTATTAGGACTTTTTATAGGTTCTGTATAAGCTTCACAATCCGTGAATTTTGAAAAATATACGTTTTGGGTATTTTTCTCTGGAAACCCTTTTAAATCTATAATGTCTTGTTCAGTTAATTTTGTGGATATTTTAAGAAAATGAAGTGTATCATTCTTTGTTGTCTTAATTGATATGTTTGCTATCGAATTTGGTAATAATATGGTTTCTGGTACAATATCATAATTATCTTCGTTTGCAATTACATTTCCTTTTCCTTTAATAAAGATGTATATGGATTTATAGCCTTCCTCTGTGTGTTCTTCTCTAATACCATTTCCGGTCAAGGTGATGTGGTCAACGTTGATTCCTGGAATTTCATTTTCAAGTATTGTTTTACTGTAGTCTTGTTGATTTGGTTTTAATTCCATTGCCAGATATTCAATAGGGATTCCCTGCTTGCAAGCTACTGTAGTTAACAATAATGTAGTTATAACAATTAAAAAAGCAAATTTTATTTTCATAATAAGAGATTATAAGAATTTAATATGTTTCTGTTTAATCAGAATTTTATTTCACTTTTCTAAATTAGTTAATAAATATCTAATGGTATAATTAGAGCTATTGGGATGCTTGAAATTGATTTAAATGAAGTATTTTAAGTTACGTGTTCTTCTATTTATAAGGTTAGTTACGTTCTTCAATCATTAAAGTTAGTAAATAAATATAGATATGAAATCCTATAAGAACTGCGTAAGTGCGCCTGTACTAATAATTATTTTATAGGTTGTTAGGTATTGAGTTTTCTAGGAATAGTGTTTTAGTTACTTACAAATCAACAACACTAAACCATATAAATGAAAATAAGATTCCAATTAAAAAAGAAACTTCGCGCCAAAATAAAGCATAGACCTATTTTGTGCCAAATCATACTGTGGCTCCAAAAATAAATTTGTGACTAGTCCCGTGGATTTAATTATTTTACCTAAGCCAGCACCAACCGGAATTTCGTTTGTGTTAGTTTCAAAATCGAATATCATTCTTGGGTGACTTCTAAAATACCATCCTTTCGGAAAATCATAATAGATTCCTGGATCAAATTCCATAGTAGATATATTATGACCCATTTGAAAAGTCGTCAACGTTATAAATTTAAATTTACCAACTCTGCTAGTAGAAACGACATTTACACCAGCTGCCATTCCTTGTGGGTCTATATAACTCACAATACCACCAACGCCAAAATTATGTTTGCCATTTTTGGTCTGAAATAGCCTGGAGACCAATAGGCCAACACTTTTAAATTGATTATCGGAATTGTAATTGAATTGTTGTTCTGCGGTTAGTCTGACGAACCATTTTTCTTTGAC
>RCND010002493.1_pt1 | contig 10141 bp, 8 predicted proteins | sample 2041351 | NCBI WGS metagenome assembly RCND01 (sample SAMN09708230, study PRJNA481090) | Marine sediment metagenome, whole genome shotgun sequencing project. | biome: marine sediment; feature: ocean; material: sediment; isolation source: Sewage treatment plant 12B marine sediment (STP12B) ...
ACACCCAGATTGGAAGGGGTTTTCATGTTCTTTGCTACCATGATTAAGGGTAGAATTACGACTATGCCTAATAGTACTTTTACGATTTTCACTATAATCCTTCTTCTTTTTGGTCTATTTCGAGTTTCTTGTAAATTTCATTGTAAATTCAGTTCTGGAATTCTATAGAGGGGGGTCTCTATGCCTGCCCATCATCTTTACCTTAGCCGGATATTTTTCCCCCGAATATTCCAAACCGAGAGCAGAATCCATTCAAATCCAAAGATCAGTAGCGCTTTATCATCGCGCCGGATTTTTTTCAGACGATCCTTTTTGACCCGGTATCGTTTTAAAAACGAGCTTTCAAAAACGAACGTTTTAAAGGTATCGATATTGTAAGCGGCCATAAAGGCCATTCTGGCCTTGGGGTCGTTGGGCCAGGGCGCCGCCCACGGGTTTTGCTGGCAGCGGCGCCGGATGTCGGCCCAACGCCGGGTCATGGTGTGATGGGTTTGCGCCTCTTGATCGTTGATCCATTGATCTATGGTTAAGGGCCGTTTTTCATGTTGGCCCATGCAAAAATCAGGCGGCCGAAAAAAGTAAACCGGTTCTTTGCTTCCGGTGGCGGCATTGTAAAATTCGCCATGATCAATCGGAAAAGTGCGGCAAGTATCAGGCCGATCCGGGTAGACACTGCAACCCGCTGGGGTCAAAAAGGGGCAGGTTTTTTCCTCATTGGTTGCCATTTTGAGCAGCACCTCCGGGAAATGCTGTCCCTCGCGGAGCACTATATCTACGTGGCGATCAAAAAATTGATCCGAGGTCATGCCTAAGTTGTTTTTCAGCCGCAACACATCATAGGGGTACAAAAAGAGATTGAGATTACGGCAGCAGAGGTTAAAGCAACTTACCCCAGGATGACACCGGAAGTTGAACTGATCACCCGGTTTTAGGCGCCGGCCGTGGCTCTCATCCAGATTGTCTACATCATGTAATTTCATTGCGATCATTTTCCTGGATGGCCACGATCATCTCGGCAATGGTTAGGCGGATTTTGGATGAATTATTCAAATGGGCACGCATTTTTTTTTCCAACAAAGCCAATGCCTGATACAAGTGGGTGCGATCTAAAGCAGGGTTGATTTTAACGGTTTGTTGGTAAAAATCGTCGCAGCCGGGCCCCTCTTTTTGGGCTTGGCCAAATCCCAAAAGGTAAGGGATTCCATGCAGCCGGCAGATCATCGGTCGATGGGCGTACAACTGACAGCGTCCTTCTCGGTTTAACGGGCACATCTTGCGAAAACTCTTTTCCGATGAGGCGTCTGATTGAGCTAAAACATACTTTTGGGCCCGCGTAAAAAGCGCTTTGCGTGTCTCTGCGTCCAGTGGTTGCAACCCCTGGGCCAGATAGAAAAACTCTAAAAAGGTGTGATGATAGAAAAGGGTTTTACAGCAGTTCTCATCGCAACCGTTACAGACAAAACCATGCTCTTTGGCAGCGGTATCATAGGCGGCATCCATTTTTGCAAAGAGCTGTTCCAGTTTTTCTGAAAATGGAACCAATTCAGGATCGTTTAATGAAGGAAGCAACCGGGACATTAGGTCACCGGTACGGGGAAAAAGAGACGAGCATAGAGATCCAGCGCCTGACGGTCAGTCATGCTGGCAATAAAATCGCATACACAGCGTTCATGCTCGGTTTGGCTGCCGTGATTGCAGCCGCCCAATTCCAGCTTTGCCATCTCTTTTAACAGGCCGTCACGATCCTTCAGATAGTGGGTGTATAGTTCGGTGAGGATTTTTTTAGACTTTTCAAATTCACTGTGCACCTTGTCCGAGCGGTAAACATTGTCGTATAAAAATTGCCGCAGGGTGGTCATGGCGCCAAACACTTCATCGGTCATTTCCAACGTCAACTCACCGTTTTTTTCCACCGAGGTAAATATCAGGTCGTGGATCATGGTGGTGAGCCGTTTGGAATGGGTGTGCCCTAGAACCTTGGTACACTCCTCGGGAACCTGCTCTTCAGTAATAATCCCGCTACGGATGGCGTCGTCCAAGTCGTGGTTCAGATAGGCCATAATATCGGCGATTCGTACAACACGGCCTTCGTAGGTAACAGCCCGCTCCCCCCGCGATTCAGGCATGATGTTGCCGTAGCCTTTGGAGTGCTTTAGAATCCCATCTCGTACTTCATAGGTGAGATTGAGCCCTTGGCCCTCTTTTTCCAGCACATCTACCACCCGCAAGCTTTGGCGGGTATGGGTAAAATGGGGTGAATAGATCTCTTTGAGGGTGGTTTCACCACTGTGTCCAAAAGGGGTGTGGCCCATGTCGTGGGCCAGGGCGATGGCTTCGGCCAGATCTTCGTTGAGCCGCATGGCGCGAACGATGGTGCGGGAAATTTGGGCCACTTCCAGCGTATGGGTCATGCGGGTACGGTATTGGTCGCCCAGAGGTGCCAAAAAGACCTGGGTTTTGTGTTTCATGCGCCGAAAGCCGTTGGAAAACAAAATCCGGTCGCGGTCCTGTTGAAACGGCGTACGGATCGGGCAGAGCGGTTCTTCTTTGCGACGACCGCGCGTATTGGCGCTGTGAAAACCAAAGGGCGATAAAAAGCCCGCTTCTCTGTTTTGAAACTCTTCACGAATTAGCATGTTGGTATCAGCCGCTGGTACGGTTTAAACCTCTTTACATTTCCAATTTTATGATCAACTTTATTTAATAGTCGAGATCATTCAGTTATGTAAAGGGCCAATACGGATGGCGACTCAGATCAAGCAACCGGAAGCCGGACATCATCTGATTTTAGGAACCTTAACCGATTTTCTGACCGGAGAGGTGTTGGAAGACACCTTAGACGAACGTTACCGCCAAAAGATCGCCCGACTGCTGGTTGAGGTCAAAGGGTTTGGTTTGGATGAGATCTTTCCCCGCTACAAACTGCAAGTGACGGCGGATGACAAAAGGGCTGTGGTTCCCATTGATTTTTTAATTCGTTTAAATGACGTTTTTGGATTCTTGATAAAGTTCGGCCCAGGATCGCTGGTGACCCGCCATCAACCCACCCTGGCCGCCGCGCGACTGATCAGCGACATTCAGATCCCGCTCGTGATCGTCACCAATGGCGAATCGGCCCACACCTTGGAAACCAGATCGGGTAAGGTACTTTTCGAAGGGTTGGAAATGATTCCCCATCGGCAGTGGGTGGTTGATTTTTTGGCCGCAAATCCGCCCCGACCGGTGACTCAAAAAGCGCAGGAAATGGCAGCCCGGATCGTCTACTGCTATGAAGTGGACGGCGCCTGCCCGTGTGATACTACCGTCTGTCGATTGGAATAATTGGATGGTCTGTTCCGGCCTGATAGAAACTTACCCCACCAAACAACCCCATTGCAAGTAAATTTCACTCTATTGTGATGGGCTCTCCACCCCACATTTCACACAGCCCGTTTGCCGCACCGGTTCGAATGTGGTATCGCCTTTATTTTTAAATCGCAGGGGATGGCAGGGTCGTGCCGAAAGAGAAACGGGTCGACATGAAAATGCCAACCCATTTAAAAACTGGAGCCGACGAGCGGAATCGAACCGCTGACCTACTGATTACGAATCAGTTGCTCTACCATCTGAGCTACGTCGGCAACGTGAATAACAGAGCATCTTCATAGTTAGATTATGCCACAAAAGCAAGCAAAAACTACATGGATCGAACGCCTCACAGCGATCTCCCAAGATTCAAAACGCATTGAATTTACAGGGGGTTCAAGCGCTGTGTGGGCCTTTACGCTCTGCCAATTGGCACAGCTGCAGAAACACCCCTTTTTGGTTGTGGCCCCGGACCGTCAAAGTGCCGAAACCCTGTTTGATGAGCTGCGTTTTTTTTCAGGGAAGCTAGCCTCCTCGGTGCTCTTTTTTCCGGCTTACAATGTGTTGCCCTACAAGCCGCTGGAGTACCATCGTCAAACCGTGGCTAAACGCATCGACACCCTTTACCGCATGATTGAAAACAGCGGCTCCGGCCTTGTGGTGACATCCATGGAGGCATTGGTGCAGCGGATTATACCCCGTGCAAGTCTAGTAGATTTTGCCGAAATCGTGATGGAAGGCGAAAGCATCGACCGGGACGGTTTGGTGACCAAACTGCTGGAAGGGGGCTATCACCGCACCGTGTTGGTGGAAGAGCCGGGAGATCTGTCTATCCGGGGTGGCATTATCGATCTTTTTCCACCGGGGTTTGATCATCCGGTGCGGATTGAGCTGTTTGGCGACATGGTGGAGTCGATCCGGCTTTTTTCAGCGGCCACTCAACGCTCGCAATCGTCCATCGCCGAGCTGGTGATTTTACCGGCCAGCGAAGCGATTATCACCCGCACGGAGAGGGACGCCATTTTAACTCGCCTGCGGTTGCAGGCGGCGGAGCAGGAGTTGGCCGTCACAAAGACCCGGCAATGGGTTGAGAATATTAAAACTGCCGGTGGTCACGATCTGTTGGAACCGGTGTTACCCATTGTCTATTCTGAAGCCGCCACCTTGCTGGACTATCTGCCCCAAGGGGCGTCTGTGGTGGAGGTGGAACCAGCGGCCGGTGAACGCACTTTTGATGATTTGCATAAATTGATTGACCAAAACTATGCGGCCGCCCTTTCCGCGGAACAGCTCTGTGTCGCCCCTCGTGAACTCTATCTGGACCAGAAAGCGCTTCGAGATCGATTAGCACCCTTTAATTCGGTGGTGATAAAACCGATGGCTGTGGGGGCAGTCGGGGAGATAACCCAACCTCAAATTGCCTCTTTGTCGCTGAATACCCGTGACACCAGCCAATTAAAACTCCGCTTGGCGGAAAAAAAAGCCCAAAAACCCCTCACCTACTTGACCCAATGGATCGAAAAACAATTGGATCATGGACTAACAACGCTGTTGGTGTGTCAAAGTGATCGTCAGCGTCAGCGACTGACACGGATGCTGATGGAGTATGGCTTGGCACCGGCCAATGTGGAGACCATGGCCCAGGTTGAGTTTGGCACAGGTCAACTGGTGCTGATGACAGGAACGGTCGCTGCCGGGTTTGTCTGGCCGGATGCCGGTCTGGCGGTGGTCCCGGATCATGAGATCTTTGCCCGCAAAGCCACCCGGACGGCCCTGCAAAAGTCTGCCCGGCGACCGGAAGCAACCCTGGTGCTGGAAGAGCTCCAAATCGGCAGCCTGGTGGTCCATGAGGATCATGGCATCGGGCGCTATCAGGGTCTGGTGAAGCTTGCTGTGGAGAGAGCCACCGGGGATTATCTTAATATTGAATATAAAGATGCCGATCGCCTCTATCTGCCTGTAGATCGCATGGATCAGGTCCAAAAGTATATGGGAATGGATGATGCCGCTCCGGTGTTGGACAAAATGGGTGGCAAATCGTGGGAGCGGATCAAGAGTAAGGTCAAGCGGTCGGCAGAGATGATTGCCGGGGAACTGCTCAAGATCTATGCCACCCGGAAAATTCAAACCGGAACTCCATACAACGATCCCGGTCCCGGATTTGAACCGTTTTTGCAAGACTTTATGCATGAAGAGACCCGAGATCAGCGCAAAGCGATTGCCGATGTGCAAAAGGATATGGCCGACATCAAGCCCATGGATCGCCTGATTTGCGGTGATGTGGGTTACGGCAAGACCGAAGTGGCATTGCGGGCGGCCTATATTGCCGTCAGCCATGGCAAACAGGTCGCCGTGCTGGTGCCGACGACGGTTCTGGCGGAACAGCATTACGCCACCTTTACCGAGCGGTTTGAAAAAACGCCGTTTAATATCGGTTGTTTAAGCCGCTTTCGATCCAAACGGCACCAAAAACAGTCCTTGGAGCGGTTGGGGTCCGGACGTTTGGATATTGTGGTGGGAACTCATCGGCTTTTTTCAAAGGATGTGGTTTTCAGCGATCTGGGTCTGGTGGTTTTGGATGAAGAGCAGCGTTTCGGCGTGCGTCATAAAGAGAAACTTAAAAAACTGCGGGCGACGGTAGATGTTCTGGCACTGACCGCCACACCGATTCCCAGAACGCTTCATCTCTCATTGACCGGGATTCGGGACATCAGCATTATCTCCACCCCGCCGGAATTGCGGCGGCCGATTATCACCTATATCAGTGAATTTCAGGATTCCATTATTTTAGACGCAGTGTCGCGCGAGCTGGCGCGGGATGGTCAGGTCTATTTTGTGCATAACCATGTGGCGACCATCGGAAAGATGGCCGCGCATCTTCAAAAACTGTTTCCTGCCGCTAAAATTGATGTAGCCCACGGGCAGATGGATGAAACCCAGCTGGAAGAGGCGATGTACCGCTTTGGCAACCACGCGGTGGATATTCTGGTTTGCACCACCATTATCGAATCGGGGATCGATGTGGCTAACGCCAATACCATGCTGATCAACCATGCCGACCGGTTTGGATTGACCCAGATGTACCAGCTGCGTGGCAGAGTGGGGCGCAGCGCGGCCCAGGCCTATGCGTATCTTTTTATCCCCAAAGAGAGCACCCTGACCCGGGACGCCCAAAAGCGGCTCAAGGTATTGATGGAACACAGCGATCTGGGATCGGGGTTTCAGGTGGCCATGAACGATCTCAAAATCAGGGGTGGTGGGACGATCTTGGGGGCGAATCAGTCGGGCCATGTGGCCGCGGTGGGATACGACATGTTTTTAAAGCTGATGCGTCAAGCAGTCGCCGAACAAAAGGGCGAACCGTTGGCGATTCCCATTGAGCCTGAGATTAACATCCCGTTGGCGGCGTTTATCCCCGAGGATTACGTGCCTGATATCGATCAGCGTCTGGCTATTTACAGACGCTTGGCACAAATGGAATCGCCTGCTGCTATTGGCCGGATCAAACTCGAAATGATCGACCGTTTTGGTCCGTTACCTGCTGAAATGACGCATCTTTTCGTCAAAATGCTCTTTCGTGTTTATAGTCTGGGCGCTGGCATCCTTAAACTCGACTTGGCGGAGAACCGGCTGATTCTTAAATTTTCGCCGGAACATGTTCCCAGCCTCTCCTTGCTAAGCCATTGGGTGGCGCGCCACTTGGGGATTACTGATTTGTCCCGGAACTGGATGCTCAACCTGCCATTAGACACAAAGCGGTTACCCGGCCAGCTGCGTGCCACTAAAAAAATCTTGAAAGAAATACACGGGCATGTTACTTCCTGAGCGCACATAATCCCCTGTTTTTAAAAATGATGTTAATAAACTGGTAAATATTTCACATGTGCTTTTTAAATTTCCGTTTCCAATTTGCGTACAAATCGTTCATTTGGATGGTTCTTTTTTGGGCGACTCTTTTCAGTCCGGTGATCGCCGCCGAAGTGGTCGATCGGGTTGTGGCGGTGGTTAATGGGGAAATGATCTCTCTATATAAATTAAATCAACGGATGGAACCGTTTGTAGCAAAAATTAAAAATTCAGGGTATTCGTTAGCGGATCAGCGTCCGATGCTTTTTCAGCTTCGGGAAACAAAACTACGCGAAATCACTGACGAAAAACTGGCCGATCAGGAAATAGAAAGGCTTGGGATTGACATAAGAGAGACCGAAGTTGACAATGCTATTGAGCGGTTTAAAGCGGCTAATCGACTCAATGACAAAAGTCTCAAAGAGAGCTTGTTACTTCAAGGGATGACGTATGAGGCGCTCCGGGATCAAATCAGGCAGCAACTGCTCAGAGTTAGGCTGGTGAATCGGGAAGTTAGGACCAAAATTGTGGTCACTGATGAGGATGTTGAACAATACTACCGCGCCCATTCAGCAGAATATGGCGCGGAAATGCGGTATCAGCTGAAAAATATTCTCAAGGCAATTCCACCCGAGGCGGGTACTGAACAAAATAGCCTTAAAGCCCAAATATATCAGGAGCTGGAAGAGATACGCCAAGCAATCCGTACGGTAGCTGATTTTGAAGCAGCGGCCAAGGTGCATTCCGATGCGCCCAACAGTAGCGACGGTGGCGAAATCGGTACAATCCCACTGAACGCATTGTCTCAACCGATTCGGAAGGCGGTTCTGGAACTCAAGTCAGGGGAGGTCAGTCCGGTCATTGAAACTGATCAGGGCTACCAGATTTTTCAGCTGGTGGATTCGGTTCAAACCAGTGGGGAACCCCTTGAAACGGTCCGGGAACAGATTCGTGAAAAACTCTATCAAGAGCAGGTGGATCAAGCTTATGGGAAATGGCTTGAGGACTTATATAACAACGCCTATATCAAACGACTGCCATAAAGATGTCCGAACAGACTGAACAAATTAGAGCCTCTTTTGGGAAATGGTTGAAGGATCAGCGGACAACTCAAAAAATCACCCTTGAAGAGATTTCTACCAAAACATCGATCCGTTTAACCGTGTTAAAGGCAATTGAGGCTGAAGCGCACGATCAGTTACCGGCTAAAGTCTACACAGTGAGCTTTGTTCGGTCGTTTGCCCTGGAAGTGGGGCTGGATCCAGATGAAGTGGCGCAGCGTTACCTTGTTCATCGGGATAGTGAGACCGATGAAAAAAAGGGGCCTACCTGGGACCACAAATATGAAACCTACACCGATTTCAATAAGTACTTTCGATGGCTTTTTATCTTGTTGGCGGGTGTGGTACTGATCCTGGTAGCTTGGTGGGGGTACTTTTGGCTGTGGCCGCAAATTTCGGAACGGATACCCACAAAACTGAAAATCGGGTTTGTTCAGACGGAAAGTGAAAAATCTGAATCGATAGAGGTTGCGGCTCCAGTGTCCAAATTAGATTCGTCATCGAGTAGTGATATGAAAAAGGACGCATCAACAGATCAACCTACTCTGCCGGTAGGAGATACAACTGAAGTCAAAAAAATGACACGGGCTCAAACAAAACAGCCGCCGCTGGAAAGTGCCGAATCTGAGCCGGCAGATAGCTTGAGACCCGAATCTCAGACGAATGGACCCGTGGAGAATATCAATACATCATCCGGGTATAAACTGAAAATAGTAGCTGTGGCGACAACATGGCTGCGAATCACTCGCGATGGTGATTCGCCTCAAGAGTATACACTCCTGCAGGGTGACCAGAAGGAACTTGAGGCATTATCGAGTGTGAATTTATTGATCGGCAACGCGGGCGGAGTTACGCTGACAGTCAACGGTCAGCCATACCCGATTGAAGGGGAGAAGGGTAAAGTATTGAGAGTTTCGATTCCCTGATGGTTATATAAACAGCTTCTAATTATTAATTGCATGCCTATTGCGGCTTTACCTGTGATTGGTATTCAACCAGCCATGCAAATGTTTGGAGAAGGCTCAAAGCCCCATGGTGATTCAGCAAAGACATAAACAGGAATATATTCTCCAGGCTGACCCGGCGCGGCTGCTGGCCGATACCATCAAACGGCTGATGCGCCGCAAGGCCAATACCGCCCTAAAGAAAATCGTCTCCAAAACCCACGCGGCGGATCTCTCCCTGATTTTTTATTCTCTCTCCAATGCTGAACAGCGCAAGCTGTTTGATATGATTGACGATGTGGAGCAGAAAGGCGTTTTGTTCAGCGAGCTGGACGAAGATCTCTTTCTTTCTCTGGCCAAGAATATCCCCCTTGAAGATCTAGTGGTCATTTTTAAAGAGATGCCCACCGATGATGCTGCCGACCTGATTGATCAACTGCCGCCGGAAACGGCACGGGCCATATTGCGGCGGATGGACGACGAAGGCTCCGAGGAGATTGAAGGGCTGTTGCGTTACGATGAGGACACCGCCGGTGGCGACAGCGTTCTGCAGCAGCTGCAGCCCAACATCCTCGGTCAGCCGTTCGGCCATGATGCCCGAACCCACGACTCCGGCCAGGAGGAACGCGGTTCCCACGAACTCGGCTCCAACTGCACGATGATCTACCGTCATGTGGGCGCGATCTCGGTGAGGAGTTGCTCAACGCGTCCTCGAAGAATGCAGACGAAAAGAACCGTAGGGACCGTGCTCACCGTCTCAGTTTGCCCGCGTCTGCGGACCGGTCGCTCGCTTGTTTGCTGAAAGTTCACCGGTCGCGGATCACAGAACTGCCCGAAGTTCCCTACTCAGCTGGCCTGGTCTTCGTCGCGTTGTGATCCATGGACAATTGGGAGCATGGGTCTGCATGCCTAGACCCATGGGCCAAAAGGCTCAAGTTTGAACTG
>RCND010002494.1_pt1 | contig 10137 bp, 8 predicted proteins | sample 2041351 | NCBI WGS metagenome assembly RCND01 (sample SAMN09708230, study PRJNA481090) | Marine sediment metagenome, whole genome shotgun sequencing project. | biome: marine sediment; feature: ocean; material: sediment; isolation source: Sewage treatment plant 12B marine sediment (STP12B) ...
GAAATTTTAGCCGAAGCTGAAAACGTTGCGAAAGCAGAATTAAAAGCTGAAGGTAAACCAGAACAAATCTGGGATAGAATTTTACCTGGTAAAATGGAACGTTTTATTTCTGATAACACAACTTTAGATCAAGAACAATGTTTATTAGATCAGAAGTTTATTAAAGACGAAAAGCAAACTGTTGCTAAGTATGTAGACTCTTATGGCGCTGTCGCTGTAACAGGTTTTAAAAGAGCTACAGTAGGCTAAAAAACCCCTGCACAAACAGGAAACCAATACAAAAACCACTATTCCCAAAAGAATAGTGGTTTTCTATTTTCACCAAGTATCTTAACACTTACTAAAATATTGACGTTCTGAGTGCCTGCATTTCGGTAAACAGGTATTTTAGAATCTAAAACATCTCAATTTTCACAACGCATACACGTACAGTTTCACAACGCCCGTATTTTTTCATAGGTATTGCTTATTAGCATTTTTTTCACTTTTACACCTGCTAATAATTATGTAGCTTTGCTACACATTCAAAATAACCCATGAAATTAGTCATGACAACATATTAATTTCGACATTTATGTTAATTGACAAATTACATTAGACTATAAAAACGTAATAGCAACTATCTAATGAAATATAAAAGAATACTACTAAAATTATCCGGAGAAGCTTTAATGGGAAACCGTCAGTATGGTATAGACCCTGAGCGCTTAGCCGAATATGCCGAAGACATAAAGTCAATTACAAGCAAAGGTGTAGAGGTCGCCATAGTTATTGGAGGAGGAAACATCTTTAGAGGTCTCGCAGGCGCAAGCAATGGTATGGATCGCGTACAAGGTGATCACATGGGTATGTTGGCCACCGTTATAAATGGATTAGCTTTACAAGGTGCTTTAGAAGATGCTGGTATGCCAACCCGTCTACAATCAGCTATAAAAATTAATGAAGTGGCAGAACCTTTTATAAGACGAAAAGCAATGCGACACTTAGAAAAAGGACGTGTTGTGATATTCGGTGGTGGTACTGGTAACCCTTATTTTACAACCGATTCTGCAGCTGTCTTACGTGCTATTGAAATTGAAGCCGATGTGATTCTAAAAGGGACACGCGTTGATGGCATCTATAATGTAGATCCAGAAAAAGACACAACAGCCGTTAAATTTGATCACATTACATTTGACGATGTTCTAAGAAAAGGCCTTAAGGTTATGGATACGACTGCGTTTACTCTAAGTCAGGAAAACGAGCTGCCAATTATTGTTTTTGATATGAATAAAAAAGGAAATTTATTAAAAGTCGTTTCTGGAGAAAATATAGGCACCAAAGTAAATCTATAATATTTGGCTTAAATTTTGATAACACTCAATTAAAATTTTAACACTATGGATGAAGAAATTAAATTTATAATAGACACCACAAAAGAATCTATGGATGCTGCATTAAAGCATCTAGAAAAACAGCTGGTAAACATTAGGGCTGGTAAAGCAAGTCCTGCTATGCTCGGAAGTGTTATGGTGGATTACTACGGTTCTCAAACACCACTTGGCCAAGTTGCTAATGTTAATACTCCAGATGGTCGAACCATTACGGTGCAACCCTGGGAAAAGAGTATGCTTCATGAAATTGAACGCAGTATTATGATTGCAAACTTAGGTTTTAATCCTATGAATAATGGTGATACGATTATTATAAATGTTCCGCCATTAACAGAAGAACGACGTCGAGAATTAGCAAAACAAGCTAAAGCGGAAACAGAAGATGCTAAAGTTGGTATTAGGAGTGCTCGTAAAGATGCCAATAACGAAATTAAAAAAAGCGAGGTCTCAGAAGACCTTCAAAAAAATGCTGAGATTGATGTACAATCACTAACCGATGTTTATGTTAAGAAAATAGATCATATTCTAGACGTCAAAGAAAAAGAAATTATGACGGTTTAAATTTTTTAAAAGTATAAAACATCCCAAAATTCATTGGGATGTTTTTTTAATTTCTATTTACAATCCTAAATCCCATAATAACTGTTATCATCTTCTTAAACTAGAAGACCATAAGGCTTTTAATATTTCACTGTAGGATCCATTATATTGCAATTATTTAACAAGCTAATCCTTAGCTTTTTTCTACCTTTACGGCTAATTTTATGCGCCAAACCATATTCAGATATGGCTTAGTAGTATGACAGAACATGCCAAAGTAATTACTAGTATATGTTTAAAATTTTAACCACTGGGTTTTGGGGAGCTCTTGCGAGATTAATTCTTCGTAACAAAATCTTCATTTTACTTGCCATCATAACAGCTACTATATTTTTTAGTATGCAGTGGAAGCATATGCGCTTTACGTATACAGAAGCGAATATGTTACCTGATGAGCACGAGGTAAATATGGTCTACAATGACTTTTTAAAAGTCTTTGGAGAAGAGGGTAATCTTATTGTCCTTGGAGTAAAGGATTCGAGTTTATTTACAGTAAAACAACTTAATGCATGGAATAATCTTGCCGATTCATTTAAGTCTTACGATGAAGTTGAGACCGTTTTATCTATTAAAGATCTTCAGAAGTTAGTTAAAAACACAAAAGAAGAAAAGTTTGATTTAGAGCCCTTTATAAAAGATTCTGTATCGAGTATTGAGCAGATAGACAAGCTTCAAAGTGAATTGTTTAAACAGTACCCTTTTTACGATAACTTCTTATTTAATGCGAAAACAAAAACGGTTCGTACAGCGATTTATCTAAAGAAAGATATTGTAAATACATCTGCCAGAAAAGACTTTGTAATTGACGTACTCCAGCGAAAAATAGATGCTTTTAAGCAAAAAACTGGATTAAATGTGCGCATTTCTGGGATGCCATATATCAGAACTTTAAACGCACAAAACATTGTTGATGAGATTCCAATATTTATAGCCGGGGCCCTTTTAGTCACCTCTTTTATTTTCTTCTTATTCTTTCGATCTTTTAGAGCGACCTTTATCTCTTTGATTGTGGTATGTGTAGGTGTGATGTGGACCTTCGGAATTATAGGTCTATTAGGTTATGAAATCACAGTACTTACTGCTTTAATTCCCCCGTTAATTATTGTAATTGGCATACCCAATTGTATTTTCTTAATTAACAAATATCAACAAGAAGTTAAGTCTCATGGAAATAAAGTAAAATCATTACAGCGTGTCATTACCAAAGTGGGTAATGCGACATTAATGACCAATGTGACAACAGCCTCTGGTTTTGGTACATTTATTCTTACAGAAAGTAAATTACTAAAAGAATTTGGTGTTGTAGCTTCATTAAGCATTTTAGCAATTTTTATTTTATGCTTACTTATTATTCCGATCATATATACCTTTTTACCTTATCCTAAAGAGCGTCATTTAGAACATTTAAATAAACGATGGATCGGTGGATTTGTAAACTGGACGGAGCGCATGGTAAAGCAAAAAAAAGTTACCATTTATATAACTGCGCTTGTGCTTCTTATAGGAAGTATGATCGGCATAAACCAGATGAAGATCTCTGGAAGTCTTATTGAAGACATGCCACAAGACAAGCAATTCTTTAAAGACATTCGATTTTTTGAAGATGAATTTAATGGGATTATGCCATTAGAAATAATGGTTGATACGAAGCGAAAAAAGGGAGTTATGAAATTAGCAACCTTAAAGCGCATTAATGAGCTCGAAGAACTGATCACGGAAATACCAGAATTATCCAGACCAATTTCTGTTGTTAGTCTGGTAAAATATAGTAAGCAAGCTTATTATAACGGTAACCCTAAGTATTATCAATTACCTACCAGTCAAGAAAATAGTTTCATTCTGTCGTATGCAAAAAACTCAACCTCAGATGTAGACTTACTAAATAATTTTGTAGACAGTACAGGTCAATATGCTCGTATCACCACCTTCATGAAAGATATTGGCACCGACAAAATGGAGCGTATTGAAGAAAACCTTCAGAATAAAATAAACAAAGTATTTCCAAAAGAGCGTTACAATGTTATTATGACAGGTAAAGCCTTAGTATTTCAAAAGGGAACGAAATACTTGGTAAGGAACTTAGTGATTTCATTAACACTGGCTATTTTTCTTATTTCATTGTTTATGGCCTATCTGTTTCGTTCCTTCAGAATGATTATTGTGTCTCTAATTCCTAACTTATTACCGCTATTAATTACAGCTGGTTTAATGGGGTATTTAGGAGTGCCAATAAAACCTTCAACGATTTTAGTCTTTAGTATCGCATTTGGAATTTCCGTAGATGATACCATCCACTTTTTAGCAAAATATAGACAAGAACTACAAGCCAATAACTGGAAAATAAGAAAGTCCGTATTTGCTGCCCTTAAAGAAACAGGAGTGAGTATGTTTTACACCTCTATCGTTTTATTCTTTGGCTTTTCAGTATTCACTATTTCAAGTTTTGGCGGCACTGTGGCCTTAGGAGCCTTAGTTTCTGTAACCTTACTTTTTGCCATGCTTTCTAACTTGCTCTTATTACCTTCTTTATTATTATCATTAGAGCGTATTATTGCCAATAAGGAGGTGCTGAAGGAACCCGCCATTGATATTATTCCTTCGGAAGACGATGACGAAGACGAAGACGAAGACGACATAGAAAATAACGAACAACAATCATCTTAGCATTCAAAATTATTAAATCATGACAACAAAAACTGTAGCACAATTACTTTCACAAGATGTGACCCTACAAGATGTAACCTTAAAAGGATGGGTACGAACGTTTAGAGCCAATCGCTTTATCGCATTAAATGATGGTTCAACTATACATAATATTCAATGCGTTGTAGATTTTGAAAATTTTGATGAAGCCCTTTTAAAACGCGTAACTACTGGCGCTGCTATTCATATTACAGGTGAATTGGTAGAGAGTCAAGGAAAAGGCCAATCGGTTGAAATTGTGGTCAAAACTTTGGAAGTTCTTGGGGATTCAGATCCAGAAACCTATCCTATTCAGCCAAAAAAACACTCTTTTGAGTTCTTAAGAGAGAATGCTCACCTTCGCACGAGAACGAATACATTTAGTGCTGTGATGCGCCTACGTTCATCATTATCCTTTGCTGTACACAAATATTTTAACGAGAATGGTTTCTATCATATGCACACTCCAATTATTACAGGAAGTGATGCTGAAGGCGCTGGTGAAACGTTTAGAGTTACTGGCTTAGATGCAAAAAACCCACCATTGACAGAGGAAGGAGATGTCAATTATAAAGAAGATTTCTTTGGTAAGGAAAGTAACCTTACCGTTTCTGGTCAGTTAGAAGCTGAAACCTATGCGATGTCATTAGGCAAGGTTTACACTTTCGGACCAACATTTAGAGCAGAAAATTCTAACACAACGCGTCACTTATCAGAATTCTGGATGATCGAACCAGAAGTGGCATTTATGGATTTAGCTGGCAATATGGATTTGGCAGAAGACTTTATGAAATCGGTTCTAAGTTATATCCTAGAAAACAATAAAGAAGATTTAGAGTTTTTAGACAAACGTCTTTTAGACGAAGAAAAAACAAAGCCTCAAATTGAGCGCAGTGACATGAGCTTAATTGAGAAAATTAAGTTTGTCGTTGATAACAACTTTAAACGTGTTAGTTATACGGAAGCTATTGATATCTTAAAAAATTGTAAACCGAATAAGAAGAAGAAATTCAAATATATCATTAACGAATGGGGAGCCGATTTACAATCAGAGCACGAACGCTTTTTAGTAGAGAAACATTTTAAATGTCCTGTGATCTTATTTGATTATCCAGCGAATATAAAAGCGTTTTACATGCGCTTAAATGAAGATGGGAAAACGGTTAGAGCCATGGACATTCTTTTTCCAGGTATTGGTGAAATGGTTGGTGGATCGCAACGTGAAGAGCGCTTAGACGTCTTAAAAGAGAAGATGAAGGCATTAGATATATCAGAAGAAGAACTCTGGTGGTACTTAGATTTACGTAAATATGGCACTGCTGTTCACTCTGGTTTTGGCCTAGGTTTTGAGCGCCTTGTTATGTTTGCTACCGGAATGGGAAATATCAGAGATGTCATTCCTTACCCGAGAACTCCTCAAAATGCAGACTTTTAATTACTATATTTAAACCTGTTAGACATTAGAAACCTGACAGGTTTTTATTATTTTTATAGTCAACAAAAAATATATGTCTTTAAAACAGTTTTTACAATTTAAACTTTCTCAAAAGTTGTCGCCGCAGCAGATTCAGCTCATGAAGCTGATTCAATTGCCTACACAAGCTTTTGAGCAACGTTTAAAACAAGAGTTGGAAGAAAATCCGGCTCTAGATACTGGTAAAGAATCAGATACCTCTGAAGATAATATTGACGAGTTTGATAATTCTGAAGACGATTATAATGATAATGAAACTATAGAGGCAGATGATATTAATATTGACGAGTATCTAAGCGACGACGAAATTCCAGAATACCGTACACAAGTCAATAATTACAGTGCTGATGATGAAGACAAAACTGTGCCATATGCTGCTGGCACCTCATTTACACAACACTTAACCAATCAATTAAACACATTCAGGCTTTCTGAAGAAGAGGCCGAAATTGCCTATTTTTTAGTCGGTAGTGTAGATGAAAGTGGTTATATACGTCGTTCGTTATCCGATATTACAGATGATTTAGCATTTACACAAAATGTATTTACCACCGAAGAGGAGATTGAAAAAGTCCTTAAAATTGTGCATCAGTTAGATCCTGCTGGAGTTGGCGCTCGTAATCTTCAAGAGTCTTTGAGTATTCAGTTACACAGAAAAGAACAACATCCCGATGTAGAATTGGCAACAAACATTATTGATAATGGCTTTGAGCAATTCACGAAAAAACATTACAAAAAGTTAATGCACAAGTTTAGCATTAGTGAAGCGCAGCTTAAGAATGCTATAGAAGAAATAGAACGACTAAACCCTAAACCAGGGGGCTCTTATGCCGGCAATAACAAAATAGTTGAACACATTATTCCAGATTTTGCTATAAAAATTGTTGATGGGGAACTAGAGTTGACGCTTAATGGTAGAAATGCACCAGAGCTTCATGTATCTCGTGAATATAATAATATGCTTAAGGGTTACAAAGAGACCAAAGAAAAGTCCAAAGCTCAGAAAGATGCTGTTATGTTCATTAAACAAAAGCTCGACGCCGCAAAATGGTTTATCGAAGCCGTAATGCAACGTCAACAGACTTTGTTTGTGACGATGAGTTCTATTATGCATTATCAGAAAAAGTACTTCTTAAGTGGTGATGAGCGCAAGTTACGTCCAATGATTTTGAAAGATATCGCCGATGAAATTGAAATGGATGTTTCTACAATTTCTCGTGTCGCTAACAGTAAATATGTGGACACGCCTTATGGTACAAAATTGATTAAAGAATTCTTTTCGGAATCAATGACAAACGATCAAGGTGAAGAAGTGTCTACGCGAGAGATTAAGAAAATTCTCGAAACTGTATTAGAAGAAGAAAATAAAAAGAAACCACTTACCGATGAAGCACTTTCTAAAATACTAAAAGAAAAAGGCTATCCTATTGCTAGACGTACGGTTGCAAAATATAGAGAACAGCTCGAAATCCCTGTAGCGCGACTCAGAAAAAAAATATAAAATGTCATTTAAATGAAAAATTTCATTTTAAAGAGTGTTTCGTTTGTTTTTCATCCTTTAATTATGCCCCTTTTGGGCGTCATCTTCTATTTCTCTAAAACACCTCGATTTATACCCGAGCCTGTCATGAAGGCTAAGATTTTTTCGATAGTCATTCTTACAATGATTCTCCCAATACTCCTATTCTTTTTGCTCAAAACGATTAATAAGGTTAACTCGATTTACTTAAAGAGTACTAGAGAACGCTTAATTCCGTTATTTATAAACTGCGTCATAATTTCATTAATTCTGATGAGAGTTTTAACACCGAACGAAATCGTTGAACTGTATTATTTCTTTTTGGGAATTCTTTGTTCTACACTCGCCTGTTTAATTTTCGCCATTTTCAGAATAAAAGCAAGTATTCATATGATCGCGGCCTCTGGCTTTTTTATGTTTGCCGTAGGACTTAGCATACACTACCAAATCAATATCAATGGCACAATTGCTCTTATGATGATCATCCTTGGTGCGATAGCCACATCTCGTTTGCATCTCAAAGCCCACACAAATAAAGAGTTACTTATTGGACTTTTAATAGGCCTACTTCCGCAATTAATACTGTTATATTATTGGTTATAGGATATAAAACATGAGTCCTATCTTAATTGATCTCATGTCAATGGATTCTCCATTTAGCATTGCACCGCTGTTAAATATTGAATTTAGGCCATAATACACATGAAAGTTCCATGTGGCATAACCAGCACTTAATGTTAATCCATATTGAAACTTATTGAAGTCATTGATATTGTATAAACTAACATTACCATAATCACTTCTAAACTTTGATGAATTATATAATAAATAACCAACTTTAAACCCGGTGTATATTCTCCAAAAATTATAATCTGTTGCTGTAGAAGTTCGCCAACGGAATTCTAATGGCACCTCGAGTAAATAGGTACTAAACTTGTTCTTGGAAACGTTTCCGTCACTTTCATTAATTATCCTGTAGATAATATCATTATTAACCGTTTCAATTAATAAGTTCTGATTATATGAATTCGTTGAAATTCCTAAACCCAAACCTACCGCAAGATTTCTTTTCTCGTTAATCGGCATATCTCTAATAAAACCGAATTGAAAACCAGACGAAAAGCCACTTTGAGAAACATTTATTGGCTTTAGATTAAGTAAGTTGTAGTTTACAGAAACGTAAAATTGATCTTCTCTATAGCTCCTATAAAGCAGGGATTTATCATCATCCCCTTGACAAAACCCACTGTAACCTATAAAAACCAGAAAAAATAGAAGTGTAAATTTCATATAATAAAACTACGAAATCTTTAAATGCTTTGGAATAAAAAAACGCCCTGATTACTCAGGACGTTTTATCTCTAAAATTAAAATTCTAAAATCTTATTGTGCAGTCTTGGTATTAGCAATGTACATTACTTTTAATGCATTCGCTTTACGCAATTCTTGCTTAATATCTGATACTAAACCAGCATTAGTTGATTTGTCGATTTTAAGACCAACAACCACCTTGCTCTGCAGCTCTTCATTCATTTCAGCTATTCCCTGAAGCACAGAGGCTTGAATATCCTCTACAGATATAAAAGCATCATTATATTGAATACGTGGTTCATCTCCAAACTGCTTATACTGACTGCTTGGTTTACCTGCATAGATAAAAATAGTTCTGTCTTTTTTCAACTTCTCTACTTGATCTGCACTTGGTAATTTATTTTCAATCATCAAAGAACTATCTCTCATTACTGTTGCTACCATAAAAAAGAAAAGCAACATAAATACAATATCTGGTAGTGATGCCGTTGAAATCGCTGGCATTTCACCTTTCTCCTTATTACTAAACTTAGACATAATTCTTACTTTTAATTTTTATCTGGTTCTGCTTCAGACAATTTCATAGGGAATAATTTTTTAATGCTCTCAATACGTTCATTAAGCACCTCATCCTTATTAAATTGATTCTTATCTTTCTGTTCTAACATTGCAGTAAAAACTTTTTCTGCATTTGGATAGTACCTTTTGTATAACCTTGAAGCTTCTCTTTCTCTTAAAACGTTGTAAGCCGCAACAAGTTCGTTCTGCACATCCATATACTGTTCATAAGATGTTTCCCTATCGTGCTTCATCGAGATAATTGCTTTATCCGGGTGATCAGAGGAACTTGTTGAACGTTCTCCTTTACAATAGTCACAAGATTCACCGGCTGCATTTGTACTACCGCCGTTGTCTAAAAATTCAATTGCCGCTTTTCTTAAACCGCTTAGCTCCATTTGCTCGTCTTCAACAAGCAATTGATTATTACGGTTAATAAGTACAGTAAATAAATTTTTCTGCTTAATAATAGGTGGTTCAACTTCTGAGTCATCAATAGGTGGCAAACTTCTTAATAAACCTTTATCCTTTTCGATCGTTGTTGTAACTAAGAAAAAGATAAGTAATAAGAAGGCAATGTCAGCCATTGATCCTGCATTTACTTCGGGTGCTGCTCTTTT
>RCND010002495.1_pt1 | contig 10137 bp, 11 predicted proteins | sample 2041351 | NCBI WGS metagenome assembly RCND01 (sample SAMN09708230, study PRJNA481090) | Marine sediment metagenome, whole genome shotgun sequencing project. | biome: marine sediment; feature: ocean; material: sediment; isolation source: Sewage treatment plant 12B marine sediment (STP12B) ...
AGGCTACGTCCTTTACCCAATTTAGCTTTTCGTAGAGTTTTTGTGCAGGATTGTATATCCCTGTTTCCAACGCAAGACCTTTGGCATTGCTGACAATACAAAATTCTTTGGCTTTTTTCAATAAGGCCTCACCAATTTGTTTTTTCCTGTAGGGCGCTGTGACAAATAAATCGTTCAAGACATAGGAGCGTTGCATTGAAACTGATGAAAACATGGGGAATAGCTGGGTGAATCCGACAGGATTACCATTAAAATAAGCAAGGAAAATGACTGATTCATTATTATTGAATCGATCCGTTAAAAAGACCTTTGCACCATGTAAATCACTGTCTTGTTTATAGAACAATCGATAGTGATCAAATAATGGGACTAATTCTTCTAAGTTCTCTTTTGATGCTCGTACTACCCTTATCATGTAATTAGCAAAAAAAAAAGCTCCAGATGGAGCTTTTAGTTATTTTGATTTTTTGTATTTGTTTATCTCATCTTGTAGTTGCCTACTTATCTTTTGTTCCCTTTCCAAAGCCCTACGTCGATGGTCTTCGTACTCAACTTCAACTTCAGATAATGCTGTTTTAGCCTCTTGTGTTAAAGTATTACTTCTTCGGAATTTGTAAACGAAAAGAAGAAATAGCAACAGCAAGCCCCCTATGACAGTCCAAAGGATAATATTATAGGTAATTTTTGAGACCAGCATTCCTAAAAGCGACATGCTATCTTTTTCATCAGTCACAGCAGATAAATTATTGGTCGTTTCATCCAACTTTTTATTCAATGACACAATAGTCGCTTCATGGCCCGAAATTGTGGCATTCAATTCAGCGGCTTTTTTATAGGAAGTATTGAGCGTATCCAAGACGTTCTTCCGCAGTTTGTCAAGTGAAATAATCCGAACTACCTCATAACGTTTACCATCGGCCCTATAATTGCCCGATTTCTTGTATAGATAATCAAACTGGCTATTGATGCTGCCTTTGTCTAACGATAATTCTTCAGTGGTTGCTGCTTGGTCTTGTGCACTATGTAGGTTAAATGCAAATAAAGCCAATACAATCAGTAGTGTTTTTATACCTTTCATTGTATAAGGGTTCTTAGTTTTGTTAATGATTTAGAGGGGACTAAAGTAATTCAATAATATCAATTTAGAAAAAAAAACGAAAATAAGCTACTATAACTTATCAACGTATATGATGTGTTTTAATTGCGCCATAAAATATGCAATTTCCTGATAATAAGTGAATCTACGAACTTTGACTATATACTTTGCCAATCATATTACTTGATGTGAATAACCATATTCATTGTCATACCAAATATAGAGTATAATATTTTTACCGTTATCTGAGACAATTGTGGCTTAACTATCATAGATCGCTGGGGCAGATGCGCCAACAATATCTGAAGATACCATTTCCTTACTTAATGAATATTTGATCTGTTCCACAAAATCGCCCTCCAAAGCATACTTCTTTAGAATTGTATTTAGAGCATCCAATGATGTTCTTTTTTTTATTTTAATATTGTTTATTGAAATATAAGACGTTCACGCTCACCTTTTTCATTCAGCATGGTAATACTAGTCTTTCCATATTTGGAAATTTGTCCAAATAATGTTTTGGCTTCTTGTATATTATTAATTATTTCATCATCGACAGAAAGCAATACTTTTCCATCAAGGCCATAACCCCTGTAAGTTTCTGGTACACCAACGATTTTCACCCCTCGTTTGGTCTTGAACCGTTTTTTATCCTCATCATTAAGATTTTTAACTTCTAGACCCATTATAGGAACAACCAAAGTTTGAAGTTCTTTTAAAGTAACAGGAACGGTCAATAGGTCGCCATTTCGTTCAATGATTAGTTCTATTGAATCTCCAGGCCTTTTTGTGGACACATAACCCGTTAGGTCTGCGAACCGCTGTACTTTTATTTCATCCACTCTCTTAATAATATCACCTTCTAGAAGTTCAGCATCATCAGCTCCTGAATCTTCCTTTACTTTGGCAATATAAACCCCTTCAATCTCATTTAATCCATTTTCAAGAGCGTATGGTGAGTTCAATCTTGGCGGGTTTATACCTATATATCCCTTCAATACATTGCCATATTCCATAATATCATCGATTACCTTTTTGGCAATATTACTAGGAACAGCGAAAGAATAGCCCACATAAGAACCAGTTTGGGATGATATAGCAGTATTTATACCGATTAAATCCCCATTTGTATTTACAAGTGCGCCTCCGCTATTTCCAGGATTTACTGCTGCATCAGTCTGAATGAATGATTGATCACTCTTCATTAATGCTCTTGCTTTGGCACTAACTATACCTGCTGTAACTGTTGAGGTCAAATTAAATGGGTTACCAACCGCAAGAACCCATTCACCAACCCTGACATCATCTGAATCGCCAAAAGCCAAATAAGGTAATTGTTTTTTTGCATCAATCTTTAAAAGGGCAATGTCTGAATTAGGGTCCGTACCAATCAATTCAGCATCATAAGTTTTGTTGTTATTTAATGTTACCTGCAATTGACTTGCACCCTTGATTACGTGATTATTCGTAACGATATGTCCGTCCGAAGAAATTATTACACCAGACCCAGAGCCTATTTGTGCTTTCTGATTTCCTTCATATCCGTAAAAGAATTCCATCAAACTAGTATGTCCTTTATTAATAGTAACATTTTTTACATGCACTACTGCATTTACTGTTGTTTCGGCAGCAGATGTAAAGTCGACCTCGTTGATGCCAGACCCTTTTGCTGATGCAGTAGACAAACTGGCATTAATGATAGAAGTTGAATTGTCATCGGTGACAATAGCATAGTTTGTCTTTTCAATAAACAGTTTATAGGCACCTAAAGTTATGGCGCCTGCAAAAATTGCAATTAGTAACGAACTTCCAATTTTCTTCATAAGTAAAATGTATTTTTTGTTAATCAAGTTTAACTCACAGTAAAACTAGAATATTTTGATAGTATTCATTTGCAGTTTAACTCCTTTTTAACTGCTAAAAAAGCCTTAAAATTACCCTATCTTTGTTTTTTAAATTATTATATGTTGCTTCCATTTTATAAATATCAGGGAACAGGGAATGATTTTGTCATGATAGATAATCGTTCTAACACTTTCCCAAAGGAGAACAAATCATTGGTGGCAAAGCTATGTGATAGAAGATTCGGGATAGGTGCAGACGGACTCATTTTACTCGAAAATGACGAATCTGTAGATTTTAAAATGGTGTATTTTAATTCGGATGGCAATCAAGGGTCAATGTGTGGCAATGGTGGGCGATGCTTGGTAGCTTTCGCCAATTTTCTTGGTATAATTGGCAAAGAGACTTCATTCAATGCTGTTGATGGACTCCATTCAGCAATTATAGAGGATGATATGGTTGAGTTGAAAATGAATAGTGTAAATGAAATTCATACAAAACCCAATGCGTACTACCTGAACACGGGATCACCTCATCATGTCCAAGTTGTTGAGTCGTTAGAGGGTCTTGACGTACAAAAGGAAGGTGCAAAGTTGAGATATGGCCTTTATGGTGAAAGAGGAAGTAACATTAATTTTGTTGAACCACTTAATGAAGGTTCCTTTGCTGTTAGAACCTATGAACGTGGAGTGGAAGACGAAACTCTTTCATGTGGTACGGGTGTGACGGCGGTGGCTATTGCCATGCATAAAGCGAATAAAGTTCAAGCAGAGACTGTAGATATTGAAACCAAAGGAGGTAAGTTGCAAGTCAAGTTTATAAATGACGCAAATGGTTATAGCAATGTGAGTCTAATAGGACCAGCCATGCAGGTTTTTAAAGGAGAAATTGAATGGTGAATTTAAAAGGCGATAACATTTGCTTAAGGGCCCTCGAACCCAATGATTTGAATTTTCTTTATGAATTGGAGAACAATACTACCATATGGGAGATTAGTGGAACCACTGCGCCGTATTCCAAGCACGTGTTAAAGCAATATTTAGACAATGCCCATCGTGACATTTATGATGTAAAGCAGTTGAGACTTTGCATATGCAAAGGGGAAAAGGTACTAGGCCTAATCGATTTGTTTGATTTTGATCCCAAGAATAAAAGGGCAGGGGTGGGAATAGTCATCTTGGAAGAGAAAGCACGAAATCAAGGAATTGGTGCAGAAGCTATTAAATTACTGTCTGATTATGGTTTTACAACTTTAGGTCTTCATCAATTGTTCGCCAATGTCATGGAAGATAATTTAGCCAGCCTGCATTTGTTCAAAAAAATTGGATTTAAGGAAGTTGGTATTAAAAAAGACTGGATTTTTTCAAACGGAAAATTTAAAAACGAAATTTTATTACAAAAGATAAAACCATAATGTATTTAAAGAAAATTTTACTATTAATTGTTGCTTTGGGTCTTATTGTGGGAGGTGTTTTTGCCTATAAGGTATATAATGCAATATTTTCACCCAACACTATATTCAATAATGAAAAAGCTATTGTTTTTATACCAACCGATGCAAATATTAATGACGTACAGGATTTATTGGCGCCTTTATTAAAGAATCCAGCGTCTTTTGCTCAAGTAGCAGACAAGAAAGGTTATTCCAATAATGTAAAAGGTGGGAAGTATGCTATACAAAGGGGAATGAATAATAATGACATTGTCAATTCCCTTCGGAGTAAAAACGTTCCAGTAAAAGTGGCTTTCAACAATCAAGAAACCATGGCTGATTTGGCTGGAAGGATCTCATCCCAAATTGAGCCTGATAGTATGAGCCTCTTATCGATATTGGAAGACAAATCTTTTTATACTGCCAATGGATTTACCGATGCTACCCAAATCGCAATGTTCATACCCAATAGTTATGAGTTTTTCTGGAATACTTCTGCGGAAAAATTCAGGGGTAGAATGTTAAACGAATATAATCGCTTCTGGAATGAAGAACGGCGTGCTAAGGCCAAGGCTCTGGGATTAACCCCTAATGAAGTTGTATCCCTGGCCTCCATTGTGCACAAAGAAACAGCCAAGGTTGATGAAAGGTCCCGCGTAGCGGGCGTATATTTAAATAGAATCAAAAAGAATATAAAACTGCAAGCTGACCCTACAGTAATTTATGCCTTAAAAAAGCATACAGGTAATTTTGATACCGTAATCAAGAGGGTACTGTATAAAGACCTAGAATTAGATTCACCCTACAATACCTACAAATACGCTGGTATACCACCAGGCCCGATCACCATGCCCGATATTTCTGCCATAGAAGCAGTTTTGACTCCCGAAAAACATGATTATTATTACTTTGTTGCAAACGTAGAGAACTTCGGATATCATAAATTTGCCAAAAACCTCGCTCAACATAACCGAAATAAAGCACAGTATATCCGATGGATAAATAGCCAAAATATCAAAAGATAGACTACTAATCGGGATTTTAGGACTGGTTGCCTAAAATCAGTGATTTTTAACAAGGCGTTGGAATCCACAATTATTTACAGCCATATCTTTGTAGCGTGAAATTTAAGCAAGCCAATTTTTGGTTGTAAGTCTTAAGAAAATAGAGATATGAGAAGATGTATAGTCTTTTTTTGTTCTCTTATCATGCTTTTGATTTTTGCAAGTTTTATTGGCTTAACCTCTAATCAGGAAGTGCCTAAAACTTTAAAAGTCAATGAACCTACGAAAGTTTTGTTTCCCAAAGACAAAACTGTTTTTGCATCGACCATGGTGTCAGCGCCCTTTTTGGGCACTTCCTTTATTGGTTTTAAAGAGGCATTGGCCTTTAAAGAATCTTCTGGAAATTATTTTGTTACCAATACCTTGGGTTACCTAGGAAAATACCAATTTGGCATTGGAACCCTGAAATTAGTAGGAATTTCCAATACCTCTAATTTTTTGAATGATCCCATTTTGCAGGAGAAGGCGTTCGAAACCAATATTGCCCGCAATAAATGGATTATGAGAAGAGAAATTGAAAGGTTTGTCGGCAAAAGGATCAAAGGCGTGCAAATTACTGAATCTGGTATGTTGGCAGCTGCTCATTTAGCAGGCCCAGGAAATGTTATGAAGTATTTGCGTTCTTATGGTAAAATCAATAAAAAAGATGCCTATGGGACATCGATAGACAAATACATCAAGAAATTTTCTGGTTACGATTTGTCAATAGTAGCAGCAAAGCGAAATCCAAAAGTTTAAGATTATTTATACATATGAAAATGGTAGGCCCTGGCAATTTTGTCAGGGCTTATTTATTAAGCTTGTACAATGAATATGGCAGGCCTTTTGTTAAGATCTAAAGATATTTTTTTCCAATCCGAAATCTTTTTAGTATTAATGAATTCAGTACTTAATGTAATATCACAAGCGATACAGAGTAGGGTGTTGTTTGAAAGGGTCTTTAATAATTCGGCCAACAGTTTGTCGTTCCTATAAGGAGTTTCAATGAAGATTTGTGATTGACCAAGATCACTTGACTTTTTTTCCAATGATTTAATGGCTTTCTTCCTTTCTGTTGAGTCAATAGGCAGGTAACCATTAAAAGCGAAATTTTGTCCATTCAAACCACTGGCCATCATTGCCATCACGATGGATGATGGGCCCACTAATGGAACCACTTGTATATTTTTTTGATGTGCTATTCTAACAACATCAGCTCCTGGGTCAGCAATTCCAGGGCAGCCTGCTTCCGAAAGTACTCCAACATTGCTTCCTTCAAGACAAGGCTGTAAGAAAGTGGGTATAGCCTCGGGTTCTGTATATTTATTCAAGACTTCAATAAGTAAGCTTGGTTGGGCTTTTCTCGGGCTTATTTTTTTAATAAAACGTCTAGCTGACTTCTCATTTTCAACAATATAACAATCAATCTCTTCAATCGCCCTTTTAATTGAAATTGGTAGAACCTCTAAAGGTTCGTTTTCGCCCAAAGTTGTGGGTATCAAAAATAGTTTGCCTTTTGGTTTTGTGTTTTCTGCCATCTAAGTGCTCTAATTTCCTTTCAATTTTTCGGCAATAATATTACAGGCCTCATCAATTAAATGAAAAACATTTTCAAAGCCATCATCATCATAGTAAGGGTCTGGAACTTCATTTAATCCGATATCGACCTCATCGAGGATTAGTTTAACTTTCGCTTTCTCCTCTTCATTTTGTGCCAAGGCTGTAACGTTTTTATAATTACTATGATCCATTACATAAATAAGTTCAAAATCCTTGAAGTCTTGAGCATTGAACTTTCTACAGCGTTGATGGGTAATGTCGATATTATATTTAAGCCCAACGGCAATACTTCTGCTATCTGGTTTGCTTCCAATATGGTAACCTCCTGTACCAGCGGAATCCACAACAACAGCATTTATATCGACTTTACTTTGAAGTATACCCTCAGCTAATGGAGACCTACAGATATTTCCAAGGCAAACCATTAAAACTTTAGTTGCCATTAAAAAGGTTTAGGTAAGTTTCTTTGTTAAATCCTCGATATACTTGCGAAACTGTTTATCGGTTTCTGCGAGGTTATCCACGGTTTTACAAGCATGTAAAACGGTTGCATGATCCCTTTTACCAATTTGTGAACCAATACTGGCCAAAGAAGCTTTGGTAAACTTTTTTGCAAAGAACATGGCCAATTGTCTTGCTTGAACAATATGCCTTTTTCTGGTTTTGGATTGTAAGGTAGCAACATCCATTTCAAAATAATCAGAAACTACTTTTTGAATATAATCGATAGAAACTTCTCGCTTGGTATTCTTAACAAACTTCTCGACCACTTGTTGTGCCAATTCCAAAGTAACCTCCTTCTTATTGAAAGAGGATTGTGCTATTAATGATATAATTGCACCTTCCAATTCGCGAATGTTGGTCTTAATGTGTTTTGCCACATAATCAACAATGTCATCAGGCATTTCAACGCCATCGCGATATAATTTGTTTTTTAAGATAGAAATTCGGGTCTCGTAGTCTGGATTCTGCAACTCTGCCGATAATCCCCATTTAAACCTTGACAATAACCGTTGTTCAATATCCTGCATATCAACAGGAGCCTTGTCTGAAGTTAAGATTACTTGTTTGCCATTTTGGTGCAAATGATTGAAAATATGGAAGAAAACATCTTGTGTTCCAGATTTCCCTGAGAGGAATTGAACGTCATCAATTATCAATACATCTATCAATTGATAAAAATGTATAAAATCATTTCTTGTATTCTTCTTTACAGACTCTATATACTGTTGTGTAAATTTCTCAGCTGAGATGTATAAAACAGTACGCTCGGGATATTTATCTTTTATTTCAACCCCAATAGCGTGTGCTAAATGCGTTTTACCCAATCCTACACCACCAAATATCAATAACGGATTAAACGATGTGCCACCAGGTTTGTTGGCTACCGCCATACCTGCTGAACGTGCCAGTCGGTTTGAATCTCCCTCGAGGAAATTGTCAAAATTGTAATTTGGATTTAACTGGGATTCTATCTTTATGTTTCGTATACCAGGAATTACAAAAGGGTTACGAAGTTCAGGGTTTTTAGATTTAATAGGGACATCCATTTCCTGTGATCCTATATTACCTCTGTTTGAACTCGGAATTTTCTCTGTGAAAGGTTCGCGATTACCATAGGTATTTTCCATACGGATAATATATACCAATTTGGCGGTCTCGCCCAACTCTTTTGTAAGTGCAACTTTTAAAAGTTTAACGTAATGCTCCTCTAGCCATTCGTAAAAAAATTTGCTAGGCACTTGAATACTCAATGCGTTTTCAGAAAGCTTAACAGGTTTGATGGGCTCAAACCATGTTTTGAATGCCTGCGGTTGGATGTTATCTTGGATAAACGCCAAACAATTGTTCCAGACGGAATTTGCAGTTACACTCATTATAAAAATATCTCTTATTTATTGGTTATTTTTAAGCACAATTAGCTTATGGTTCTTATGATATGCAAGAGTAAATTAGGTTTGACAAATATGTGAACAAAAATCCTAAAAAAAAAATGATTTGGGGTTGAATTTACCCTTTTTTTTTCGCATGTTAACAGACTTCTTTCAGAAGCTTTTAAATATATAATTTTTAGTTGGATAAATATGGATTTTAATGATATTTCTTTTAGGGTTCGCTATGGCGAAACAGACCAAATGGGAGTGGTGTATCATGGGAATTACCCGCAGTATTTGGAGATGGGCAGGGTTGAGTGGTTAAGGACCCTGGGAATTTCTTACAAGGAAATGGAAGATAACGGAATTATCCTGCCAGTTATTTCCTTAAACATAAATTTTAAGAAATCAGCGGTTTACGATGACCTTCTTACAGTACGCACCATCCTACGAAAAAAACCACAGGTGAGAATTGAATTTGACTATAAGATATACAATGAAGAGGGCGTATTGTTGGCTGAAGCAAACACTGTACTTGCGTTTATGGATGCCAAAAAAAATAAGCCGATAAGATGCCCAGAATATATTCTTGAAAGACTCAAGATTTAATTGCTCATTTCTTTTGCTATAATATCCTTAATTGTATTAAAGTTGTCAATAATCTGTTTGGCCTTGCTTTTGGCCGCGCTAACGATTATGTGACAATCCATTTCCAATTTTTGGGATACAATTTCCAACTGATTTTGTTTTATGATTCGCATCACCTTATCCATATCAGGATAACCAAATGTAACTTCAATATCTGCTCTTATTGTTTTTTCAATTATTTTCGATTCTTCAAGTGCCATTTGGGCAGCTTTTCGATACGAACTTATTAGGCCACCAACACCTAGTTTTGTTCCTCCAAAGATTCGAGCAACTGCAACTAGGACATTTGTAAGTTCAAAGGATTGGATTTGCCCATAAATTGGCATTCCCGCCGAATTATTTGGTTCCCCATCATCATTCGCTCGATAACTAATTTTTGAAACCCCTAGTTGCCAAGCATAACATACATGATTTGCAGTATGATGCTTTTTTCTTAGACCAGCTATAATGGGTTTTACTTCATCTTCAGTTGTTATAGGAAATGCATATCCGAAAAACTTGCTCTTTTTCTCTTTGAAGAGTATTTCGTTCGTTGGTTTGCCCAAAGTCTTAAATTTATCCGAGTTTTCCATTAGAATATCGCAACTAGGATTATACTAATAATAGCCAGAGCGATTCCGCTCCAGTTCTTAAGACTAATTT
>RCND010002497.1_pt1 | contig 10134 bp, 6 predicted proteins | sample 2041351 | NCBI WGS metagenome assembly RCND01 (sample SAMN09708230, study PRJNA481090) | Marine sediment metagenome, whole genome shotgun sequencing project. | biome: marine sediment; feature: ocean; material: sediment; isolation source: Sewage treatment plant 12B marine sediment (STP12B) ...
AGATTACCTTGAGGACAAAAAGAGTGTTGAAGATTTTTATAATGAGGAAGGGTACAGGGATTATAAATTTATTTCAGACTCGATTGAGCATTTGGAGAAAGACCGGATTAATATTTATGTAAAGATATTTGAGGGCAATAAATATTACATTAGAAATATTAAGTGGATTGGAAACACGAAGTTCCCCTCTGAACTACTTTCCAAGTACCTGGGTATGAAACCGGGTGATCCTTACAATAAAACTAAACTTGAAGAGAGATTATTTATTGATGAGGATGCTGTTAATTCAGTATATATGGACCAGGGGTATTTGTTTGCCCAGATTATGCCAATGGAGGTCCGGATTGAGAATGACTCGATTGACTTGGAAATGAGAGTTTATGAAGGAGATCCAGCAACAATTAACAGGGTTATAATTAAAGGTAATACTAAAACAAATGAGCATGTTGTTCGACGGGAACTAAGAACAAATCCAGGTGACTTATTTAGCAAATCTGCCATTATGAGGTCTGCAAGGGAGCTTGCTCAGCTGGGTCATTTTGATCCAGAGAAAATTGCTCCAAATCCAATTCCTCATCAAGCAGAGGGTACAGTGGACATTGAATATGAGTTAGAAGAACGAGCCAATGATCAATTTGAAATATCAGGTGGCTGGGGAGCTGGTATGCTTGTTGGAACTGTCGGTTTGCGTTTTAATAATTTTTCTATAAAAAGAATTTTCGATTTTAAAGCCTGGCGCCCTGTTCCAGCAGGAGACGGTCAAACCTTAAGTTTAAGGGTTCAGTCAAATGGTAAATATTATTTATCAGGAAATATTTCGTTTGTTGAACCCTGGTTTGGTGGTAAGAAACCAAATTCTTTCTCCTTTTCGGCATATATATCATCACAAACCAATGGTCGTAAAAAAGGAGACCCTTCACGACAAGGATTAAGAGTTACAGGTATTTCGGTTGGACTTGGAAAGCGATTAAAATGGCCTGATGATTATTTCAGCTGGTATAATGCCATTAATTACCAGATTTATGATTTGAATAATTGGAATCAGTATTTTGTATTTTCAAATGGTGTATCGAACAACCTTTCTTATACAACTATGTTAAGTCGGAATTCAGCTGGACCAAACCCAATTTATCCTACCAGCGGTACTAATTTATCCTTATCATTGCAATTAACACCACCCTACTCCCTGTTTAATAATGTAGATTATTCCGATCCGGATATGATTGATAGTGAAAGGTATAAATGGGTTGAGTATCATAAATGGGGATTTAAATCTGATTGGTTTATAACTTTGGCAGGAAATTTGAACCCTAGTGGTAGAAAGCTGGTTTTATTTGCCAGAGCTCAGTTAGGTTATCTTGGATTTTATAACAGCGATATTGGGCCCTCACCATTTGAGGGATTTGACCTTGGAGGGGATGGAATGTCAGGATATAATCTTTACGGGCGAGACGTTATAGGCTTGAGGGGATATGAAAATGGTTCTTTGACACCAATTGTAAATGGCAACAAATCTGGGAACGTATATGAAAAGATAGCTCTTGAATTGAGATATCCGATTTCCTTAGCCCAATCTGCGACTGTTTTTGCCTTAATATATTTAGAGGCAGGGAATGCATGGTACCGAATTCAGGATTTTAATCCGTTCTCTTTATATAAGTCAGCAGGTGTAGGCTTAAGAGCCTTTCTCCCAATGTTCGGATTACTAGGAATAGACTGGGGATATGGATTCACTAATGTTCCGGGTGTGCCTAATGCAAATGGCAGTCAATTCCACTTTGTAATTGGCCAGCAGTTTTAAAAATTGGATTTAACATAAAATTAGAAATCATGAAAAAATTAATTTTTTCTATAGTATTGATTACAGCTTTTTTAGGTGTCTCAAATGCGCAAAAATATGCTTTTGTTGATACAGAGTATATATTAAATAATATTCCTTCATACAAATCGGCACAGGATCAGTTGGACCAACTATCAGCTGGTTGGGAAAAGGAAATAGGCGATATGTATGCTGAGGTGGAGAGACTATATAAGGCATATCAGAATGAAGCAGTTTTATTGACACAGGAAATGAAAAAACAGCGGGAAGAAGAGATAGTAAATATGGAAAGTCAGGCTAAGGAAATGCAGAATAACTATTTTGGCTTAGAAGGTGAATTGTATAAGAAAAGGCAGGAATTGATTAAGCCAATCCAGGATGAGATATATAATGCAGTTAAGGAGATGGCTGTTGATGGAAATTATGCGGTAATTTTTGACTCAGCCGGAAGCCTCTCTATGCTCTATACAAACCCGCGGTATGATTTAAGTGATGACATTTTGGAAAAGCTAGGATATAAGAATTAAATAACTATTTTTGTGCCCATTATTGAATATTAAACTAATACATATCTAAAAATGAAACAGTATTTAAAAATTTCTTTACTACTTGTAATGGTATTTGTTGGTAGTAATTTATTTGCTCAAACTAATTATAAATTCGGACATATAAACAGCCAGGAATTAATTGCCCTTATGCCAGAAAGTGATAGTGCCCAGGCTGAACTTGAAAAATTTGCCCAGGGGCTTCAGGATCAAGCGGATGTAATGCAGGTTGAACTGAACAAAAAATACCAGGATTACCTGGCGCAAAGAGATAATCTTACTGATCTCATCAAGCAAACCAAAGAGGGAGAGCTCAACGATCTTCAGGAACGTATTCAGACATTCAATGGTAGTGCTCAGCAAGATATGCAGAGAAAGCAAGCAGAGGTAATGCAGCCAATTATTGAAAAGGCCCAGAATGCAATAAAGGAGGTAGCCAAGGCGAATGGTTTTACATATGTATATGATATTGCGAGCGGAGTTTTATTGTATTTCTCTGATGATAGTGAAGACATTCTTCCGCTTGTAAAACAGAAACTGGGAATTTTAAAATAATATTATCAAAATCACCTTATTTAAAACCATCCGAACTCAATCGGGTGGTTTTTTTGTTAAATTTAACTTTTTTTAACAATTGAATTTTCCACTCATGAATATTCAATCCGATCAACCAATAGGGATTTTCGATTCAGGTGTAGGTGGTTTGACAGTTGCACACGCAATTAAGCAACTTCTACCCAATGAAGACCTAATTTATTTTGGAGATACTGCACACCTGCCTTATGGTGATAAATCTCGAGAATCAATAATTCATTACTCTACTGAAATAACTAAATTCTTACTTAAAAAAAATTGCAAGGTCATTTTAATGGCTTGTAATTCTGCTTCTGCCGTCGCATATAATGAATTGCAGGAGCAATTTGGTAATACCACTATAGTTATTAATGTTATTGATCCTGTTGTAAACTACTTAAAAAATAATTACAGTGCAGCTAGGGTTGGAGTAATAGGAACCAAAGCCACAATTAACTCTGGAACATACAAATCAAGAATATCAGATAATTGCACTGATATTGATGTGGTGTCATTGGCTACTCCACTTTTTGTCCCCATGATTGAGGAAGGATTCATATTTGATGATATTAGTAATGCAATTATAAGGGCATATCTTTCAAATGAACAATTAAATAATATTGATGCATTAATTCTGGGATGTACCCATTACCCAATTATTAAGAATCAGATAAGCAAGTTTTTTAATTTTGATGTTGAAATTCTTGATTCGGCCAGGATTGTGGCCAATGAGTTGAGAAAATTGTTGGAAGAAAAACAACTTTTAAATTCTCAGCCACTCTCGAAGTATGAGTTTTTTGTGTCAGATTATACTGATCATTTTGAAAAAATCTCAAAAATGTTTTTTGAGGAGCAAATAAAGATGATTAAATCTGATCTATGGAAATAAACTACATTACTTCTCTTCTCTGTACCAGTCTGCATAAATGAGGTAATTATCCGCTATCCTTTTTATCATTTTTTCAGTATGCTTTCCTTCGACTGATTTTAACTTTTTTGCCGGTACTCCGCCATATATACTGCCAGGCTCCACAATGGTATTCTCGAGTATCACAGCGCCTGCAGCTATTATTGAATTTTCCCCAATTACAGCATGGTCCATAATTATGGCTCCCATACCAACAAGTACATTAGAATGAATAGTTGCTCCATGTATAATAACATTATGACCTATGCTTACATTATTACCAATGGTGATGATAGATTTTTTATAGGTGGTGTGAAGAACAGCGCCATCCTGAATATTTACTTTACTTCCAATTCTAATGGAATTAACATCACCTCTAATGACAGCATTAAACCATACAGTGCAATCATTGCCCATAATTACGTCTCCAATTATGGAGGAATTTTCTGAAAAATAACAATTGGTACCGTATTTCGGTTGATGCCCTCTTAAGGGAAGTATTAGAGCCATTTTATTTTTTTGCGCAATATACAAAATTGTATAGTGCTAATGAGTTAACAATCTGTTTTTTAGTTCGTCATTCTAGCACTTTGAGTAATAACAACTGTGAAATCTTACTATTTCTAGATATATAGATATTTTATGTTAAAAAATATGCTTTTAATGTTAATTTTCCATCTTGAAAATACTTAGCTTTGTACAGGTCTTTTAAAGTGTTTTATTCTCGAATTGAGTATTATTTTTCATTCATATCGAGTTTTGCCAAATACACAATAAATTATTACAATAACCTATGAATAAAAAGACAGAAATCATTGAACTTGAGGATGTTGTTATTAGGTTTTCAGGGGATTCTGGAGATGGGATGCAATTAACAGGAACTTTATTTTCCAATACCTCAGCATTATTAGGGAATGATATTTCTACTTTCCCTGATTATCCCGCTGAAATCAGAGCTCCTTTAGGCACAGTTGGAGGAGTTTCAGGTTTCCAGGTACATTTTGGAAAAAACAAGTTATACACTCCTGGCGATTATGCTGATGTTTTAGTAGCTATGAATCCTGCTGCTTTGAAAGCCAATGCCCGATGGCTGAAACCTGGCGCTACTGTTATCATTGATAATGACAACTTCATTGAAAAATGGATTAAAAAAGCTGGATACGATGAGGATCCAATACAGGAAGAAAAGTTGGATGAATTCAATGTAATAAAAGCTCCTATTTCCAGTCTTACTAAGGAGGCCCTGAAAGATTCAGGACTTGACCAAAAGAGTGTTCTTCGGAGTAAAAATATGTTTGCTTTGGGCATGGTTTATTGGTTATTTAATCGTCCCTTAGCTTTTACCGAAGAGTTTTTTGAAATAAAATTCAAGAAACGTCCAGCCATTGTAAAAGCAAATAATAGGGTTTTACAAGCTGGGTATAATTTTGGGGTAACCATTGAGGCGATGAAATCAACCTATATGGTTGCAGCTGCACCTATTGAAAAAGGAACTTACAGGAATATAAATGGAAATGAGGCTACTGCATGGGGTTTGATGGCTGCTGCAGAAAAATCAGGACTGAAACTATTTGTTGGATCATATCCAATCACTCCGGCAACAGGTATTCTTGAAGAATTAGCAGCCAGGAAAGATCTAGGTGTAAAATCATTCCAAGCGGAAGATGAGATTGCCGGGATTTGTACTGCAATAGGAGCTAGTTTTGCTGGTTTACTTGGTGTTACAACTACATCAGGCCCTGGGTTGGCCTTAAAGTCTGAAGCACTTGGTCTGGCTGTAATGACAGAGTTGCCGCTAGTGGTTGTTAATGTACAGCGTGGAGGACCCTCTACAGGTCTTCCTACAAAAACAGAACAATCAGACCTTATGCAGGCATTGTACGGCAGAAATGGAGAAAGTCCTGTAGTGGTAATTGCGGCAAGTACTCCTTCAAATTGCTTTGATTATGCCTTTGAAGCTGGTAGAATAGCATTAGAGCGAATGACCCCTGTAATTTTGCTTACAGATGGGTTTCTCGCGAATGGGTCACAGCCCTGGAGAATTCCATCAATGGTAGATTATCCAAAAATAAAGCCTAGAATTCAGAAGAAGAACAGTGGCAAATATCAGCCCTATGCAAGAGACCCTGAATCACTGGCAAGAAGTTGGGCTTTCCCTGGAATGAAAGGTATGGAACATCGTATTGGTGGTCTTGAAAAAGATACCTTAACAGGGAATGTTTCATATGTTCCTGAAAATCATCAGGAGATGATAGAAATTAGAGAGGCGAAGGTGGAGAAAGTTGTTGATATGATACCAGATTTGGAAGTATTGGGAGAGCAGAAAGGAGACCTATTGGTAGTTGGTTGGGGAGGAACTTATGGACATTTAAAAACGGCTGTACAGGAGATGACCGATGATGGAAAGAAGATTGGATTGGCTCATTTTAATTATATACTGCCAATGCCAGCCAATGTTAATGAGGTTTTTGGAAGGTTTAAGAAGATAATTGTCTGCGAATTAAACTTAGGACAGTTTGCTAATTATCTGCGTATGAAACACCAGGAGTTTCAATATTTTCAATACAATAAAGTGCAAGGTATACCTTTTACTATTAAGGGATTAAAAGAAGAATTCTCATTACTTCTGGAGGCTTAAAAAAATGTCAGAAAAAAACATGGAATTAACATTCAAAGATTTTAAAAGTGACCAGGAAGTTAGATGGTGTCCCGGTTGTGGTGACCATGCAGTTCTAAATAGTATTCAGAAAGCCTTGGCTGAACTTGAAATTCCTAAGGAAAAGTATGCGTTTATTTCAGGCATTGGGTGCTCCTCCAGATTTCCATATTATATGAGTACATATGGATTTCATGGAATTCATGGACGAGCAGCAGCTATAGCCAGTGGAACAAAAACGGCCAACCCTGATTTAAGTGTATGGGAAATTACGGGAGATGGCGATGCATTGGCCATTGGTGGAAATCATTTCATTCATTTGATTAGGAGGAATATCAATATAAACCTCATTTTATTTAATAATGAAATCTATGGTTTAACAAAAGGACAATATTCACCCACTTCTAAAAAGGGTATTAAAACAAAAACTTCCCCATTTGGAACTATTGAGGCTCCCTTTCACCCGGGAGAGCTTGTAATTGGGGCCCAGGGTAAGTTTTTTGCCCGTACGGTAGATTCAAATTTAAAGCTATCTACCAAGGTATATGTTGAAGCAGGAAAACATGAAGGAACCTCTGTGGTGGAAGTATTGCAAAATTGTGTCATTTTCAATGACAATACTCATGGAGAATTTACCGATAAGCATGTGAAAGATGAAAGGCAGATTATTTTGGAGAATGGGAAGCCAATGATCTTTGGGAAGGAAAGAGATAAAGGTCTGATTTTGGATGGAATGAAACTGAAGGTAGTTAAGATTGGTGAGAATGGGATTACTGAAAAAGACCTGTTAGTTCATAAGGTAAGTGAAAATAATCCTGGAATTCATACAATGTTGGCAAATATGAGATGGCCAAATTACCCTGTAGCACTTGGTGTGATTCGACGAGTTGATGCTCCAACATATGAAGTAGCTATGAAGGTGCAAATGCAAAAGATTAGAAGATCTTCAAAAATTAAAAATATGGATGATTTGCTTATGAGTGGAAACACCTGGGAAGTATAGGGCATATGAAATATTATAGTAAAGAGACCTTCAATTTTGAAGGTCTCTTTTTTTATTTAAAGATAAATTTGGTACTTGATTGAGAAAGAAAGATACTATAGAGACATTAAAAAATAACTTTATAGAATTAATTATTTGCTGCATATTGTCCTAAAAAGATTAACTTTAAAAATGAATGATGCACAGGAGACCTTAAATTTTTAACCTGAATTGAAAATTTGTAATTTGAGCTTGAATAGTACTTTATTAAAGAAAGTTTTTTAATGAATGAGAGAGTAAATCCGGATAAGAATATAGAAAGTTTGCTGATAGGTAAAACTGAGAATTTAAAAGAACTGGCCTGTATCAATCTGGTAAATTCTCTGATAACCATGGGCAAGCCCATTCGTGAAACCCTTGAGAAAATTGCCCATGAAATCCCTGGAGCCCTTAGTCATCCTGAGTCTAAGGCTGTTTGCATAAGCTATAATAATGCTAAATTCAAGAGTTCGGATTTTGAAGTTACAAGCTCATTTTTGTTGACGGAATTCAAAACTATCGATGACCTCAAAGGGGAGGTCAAAGTTTATAGTTTAAAAGAAATACAGAATAACAAATTCGGTTCATTCTTAACGGAAGAGAAAAGGTTTGTCGAGGCTATTGCTGGTCTCATTGTTGAATTTCTTAATGGTAGGAAAACTCTTGAGATAATTGAGACTTCTAATGAAAAGGGAGAGGCGGAAGAGGATATTTTAGCTACTGATTCTGCCCAGATTACGACCCAGCAATTATTACAAAAATTTCTCGATCGGCATAATTCAGAAAGAAATCTCTTTCATGAGTTGATGCCATTTAAGGTTAAGGAGATTTTATTGGTTGCGAACTTATATGATGCATATATAATTGAAGGTGAAGGAAGGTTTTCTGATCATATTCTTGGGGAATACAACCAGATGAATCTAACCACCATGCCGAGAGTTACTGGAGTGGCCTCTCAACAGGAAGCAATGAAGCGTTTGAGAGAGAAACACTTCGATTTAATCATCATCATGGTGGGGGTTGATAAAGTATCTGCTCTTAAATTCGAAGAAAGAATTGCCAAAGACTACCCCTATATTCCTACTAACCTCCTCTTAAATAACAGTAGGGATATTGCTGCCATTCGTGAGGAGAATAATCTATCTGTACTTCCTGAAAACTTATTTATATGGAATGGTGATTCTAAGGTGTTCTTCACCATGGTAAAGTTGCTTGAAGACTGGGTAAATGTAGAAAACGATACGAAATTGGGAGTGACAAAAATCATCCTCCTCGTTGAAGATAGTCCTATCTTTTATTCTAAATATTTGTCAATTCTATACTCTCTTGTTCTTGAACAAACCAGACATCTTATAGAAGATGTTGGAAGTGAAGACCTCTATAAAGTTATTAAGCTTAGAGCCCGACCCAAAATACTCCATGTCAGGACGTATAATAAAGCTATTGAAATCATCGACCAGTTTGGAGACGATCTGCTTTGTGTTATTTCTGACATTCGATTCCCGGTTGATGGTGTATTGAGGGAAACCGCAGGTTTTGATTTAATTACAGAAGTGAAGTTGCAATTTGAGAATCTTCCGGTAGTCCTGCAGTCTTCTGACCCGAATAACCGCATTAATTCGGAAAGCCTTGGTGCACATTTTATGTGGAAAGACTCTGAATCCCTGGTACAGGAACTGAAATATTTTATTAACTACTACCTGGGGTTTGGACATTTTATATACAGAGATAATCGAGGTAGGAAAATAGCGGTTGCCAGATCGATGAAAGAATTTGAAGCTTCACTGGAAACAATTCCAGGAGATTCATTGGTCTATCATGCTATGAAAAATCATTTTTCCATGTGGCTAATGGCACGTGGTGAAGTTAAGATTGCAAAAACAATTTTCCCGCTTAAAGTCAGTGATTTTGAGGATTTGAATGAAATGAGAGATTTAATCATTCAGATAATAAAAAAACGCAGGCAGGATAAAAGCAGAGGGAAAATCATTGCTTTTGATGAATCCTCTATTTTGGATGAGCAAAACATCGTTAGTATGGGAAGCGGGTCTTTAGGAGGGAAGGGACGCGGTTTGGCTTTTGTGAGCACTTTAATTTATGATTTTAATTTTTCAAACCTTGTTCCGGAGATAAATATTAGAACACCGAGAACCGTAATAATAGGAACTGATGAATTTGACCAGTTTCTTGAAAATAATCAGCTTCATGAGATAATCCATGATGAAAAGGATTATTCAAAAATCCAGAAAGCCTTTCTTGAAGCCAGATTATCTCCAGAGTTAACATATAAGTTGGAGGTTTTTCTGAAATTGATAAACCAGCCTATTGCTGTTCGGTCTTCTAGCTTGCTTGAAGACTCAATTGACCAGCCTTTTGCAGGTATTTTTACAACATTTCTTCTTCCTAATAACAATCCAAACTTTAACCTCAGGTTTAAGCAGGCCGCTGAAGCAATAAAACTGGTGTACGCCTCAATTTATTCTGACAATGCAAGTACTTATCTAAAAGCAATTAACTTCAAAGCCGAGGATGAGAAAATGGCAATTGTACTGCAGGAAGTGGTTGGGCAGAAACATGGAAATTATTTTTATCCACATATAAGTGGAACTGCTC
>RCND010005657.1_pt1 | contig 10130 bp, 12 predicted proteins | sample 2041351 | NCBI WGS metagenome assembly RCND01 (sample SAMN09708230, study PRJNA481090) | Marine sediment metagenome, whole genome shotgun sequencing project. | biome: marine sediment; feature: ocean; material: sediment; isolation source: Sewage treatment plant 12B marine sediment (STP12B) ...
ATTAATGTTTGTTCCTCTCTCATATCGAGTATTATTGAAAACTAAGTGTATTTAATCGAGACAATACGCTATGCGGCAGATCGTAATTCTAATGTTTCCGCTCTGTCATATCGATCGTAGTCGAGATATAATTTGTCCTAGATACATTATTTTAATATGAAGTTTTATGACGTTTATATGCTAAAATGTTCGGATGAATCAATTTATGTTGGTTTAACAAATTCCATTGATAGAAGATTAAATGAACATCGATTGGGGTTGAATAAAGATTGCTACACCCATAAAAGAAGACCATTGAAGTTGATTTTTCATCAAGAATTTATGCAGTTTAATCAGGCTGAGCTATTTGAAAAGAAAATTAAAAAGTGGAGTAGAAGTAAAAAATTAGCATTGGCTAACGAAGACTTTGAACTTCTAAAGGATTTATCGATTTGTAAAAACAAAACAAATTCAGAGAATTATAAAAAATAGCTTCTTAAATTTGACATTAATAATATAAGCTTTTCGACAGAGCCTGTGCTGAGCTAAGTCGAAGTGCTCGAAGTGACAGTATTGATAAAATTAATGTTTGTCCCTCTGTTATATCGAGCATTATTGAAAATTAAATATATTTAAATCGCTTTAATACGCGATGAGACAGTCGAGTAATACTAATATTTTATCTCTGTCATATCCAGCGTAGTCGAGATACAATGAGAACTCATCAAATGCTCGTCGAGATACTAATTAACTATGGAATACTACAACTACATAAAATCCTTGCACCTCATTTTTGTCATCACGTGGTTCGCAGGTTTATTTTATATCCCAAGATTATTTGTCTATCAAATTGAAGCCTTTCATAAACCATCTCCAGAAAAGGAAATTTTAGGGAAGCAATTAAAGTTGATGTCTAAACGTCTTTGGTTTATCATCACTTGGCCATCTGGAATTTTAGCGACTTTGTTTGCCGTATGGTTAATGATTTTAATGCCAGCTTGGTTTCAACAAAGTTGGATGCATGTGAAGTTGGCCTTTGTGTTGCTATTGTTTATTTATCATTATAAAACCCATATTTATTACAAGCAATTGCAAAATGATGAGGTTAAGGTCACTTCAAGTTTTATGCGGATCTGGAACGAAGGAGCAACTTTTATTTTATTTGCAGTGGTGTTTTTGGTGATTTTAAAAAATTCTATCGATTGGATTTTTGGAGTCGTTGGGATTGTTGTTTTAGCAATTCTAATTATGCTAGGCTTTAAACTCTATAAAAATATTCGCAATAAAAACCCAGAGGCTTAATTTAAACGCCAATAAATGAGTCATTAGAATTTTATTTTTTCTGATTTCAAATTTGTGTTTTGCTCGTTTGGTTTGATTATTGCTACATTGTAATTCTTATAAATACTGATGAAATTAAAGAAACTGTCCTTAAGAGCAAGAATATTTACGGCCATGATCCTTTTGGTATTATTGGCTTCTATTTTAATTGCTGCAGTAACCATTTATCAATATAATGAAGAGGCCAAAGACTACCACAGAGAACGATTAGAGCGTAAAGAGAGAGCCATACGAAGAAGCATTAATTTTGCCATTAAAGAAACCACCTACGAGGTCACTACCGATAAAATTCCATTAATTTTTAAAAAAGAAATATACGATATTGCTGCGGTTCATAATTTGCAAGTCAACCTTTATGATTTAGATGGGCAGTTATTAAAAACATCAAAAGGAGTGATTCAAAGGGACACGACTTTTAATTGTTTAGATGCCGCAATTCTCAATGAGCTATCTAACACGGCAGAACACCGTTATGTCGTAAAAAACGAAGAAAATGGACAAGTTTTTCAGTCGTCGTATTCCTATATAACCGATACTAAATTTAAAAACCTTGCGATTCTTAATTTACCTTATTTAGAAAATGATGATTTTTTAAATAGGGAGTTAAATGAGTTTCTTCTAAGGTTAGGCTATGCGTATATCGTCATGATTTTGGTCGCTATTTTCTTTGCTTATTTTATTTCAAAATACATTACCAGATCTTTAAAAACGATTAGTGATAAGATGAACGAAATTCGTTTAGAAAAACGAAATAAAAAAATTGAAATAGAATCTCCTAGTCAAGAAATAGAAACGCTTGTAAAATCCTATAATAGTATGATTGATGAGCTAGAAGATAGTGCCGTAAAGTTAGCAACGAGCGAGCGAGAACAAGCTTGGCGTGAAATGGCGAAACAGGTTGCTCACGAAATTAAAAACCCTTTGACACCAATGCGATTGACGGTGCAGAGTTTTCAGCGAAAATTTAATCCTGAGGATGAGCATATTCATCAAAAAGTTAATGAGTATAGTAATACGTTAATTCAGCAAATAGATACCATGAGTTCTATCGCTTCTGCTTTTTCTAACTTTGCAAAAATGCCTGCACAACAGCGTGAGGTTTTAGATGTGGTTCAGGTGATCAAATTAGCACTCGATATTTTTAATGAAGATTATATTTCCTTTAGTTCTGAAAAAGAAGAGATTATTGTCAAGGTCGATAGGACACAGTTGATCCGTGTGGTTACAAATTTGGTAAAAAATGGTATTCAAGCCATTCCTAATGACTCTGAAAACCCAAAAATAGAAGTTTGTGTCTTTTCAGAAGCTAATGGTGTTAGAATTACCATTGCGGATAACGGTATCGGAATAGCGGAAGATACCAAGTCAAAAATATTTGAACCAAAGTTTACCACAAAATCTAGTGGTATGGGCTTAGGCTTAGCAATGGTGAAAAATATTGTAGAAACCTATAATGGAAGTATTACTTTTACCTCAGAATTAGGAAAGGGGACAACATTTACAGTGACACTTCCTAATTAATAAGGTCAAAGGAGCGACTAATAACGGATATTTAAATCATAAGATTTCCATTTTTAAGGGAATTAAAAAACTAATTTATTAATGAACTACGACAACATATTATCCAAGCATTCAAACGGAATCACAACAATTACAATCAACAGACCGAGCAAGTTAAATGCTTTAAACAAAGACACAATTCAAGAATTGCACAATGCATTTGATGCTGCGAATACTGATAGTGATACTAAAGTTATCATTATTACCGGAAGCGGCGAAAAAGCATTTGTTGCTGGTGCAGACATCAGTGAATTTGCACATTTTAATGTAGGGGAAGCTGGAAAATTAGCAGAGAAAGGCCAAGCGTTACTATTTGATTTTGTACAGAACCTAAGCACTCCAGTAATTGCGGCAGTCAATGGTTTTGCACTTGGTGGAGGTTTAGAATTAGCAATGGCTTGTCATTTTAGAGTTGCTAGTACCAATGCCAAGATGGGATTACCAGAAGTATCTCTTGGAGTTATTCCTGGTTACGGTGGCACCCAGCGTTTACCGCAATTAGTAGGTAAGGGAAGAGCTATGGAAATGATTATGACTGCAGGTATGATTGATGCGAACCAAGCACTGAGCTATGGTTTGGTGAATCATGTGGTTGAGCAAGAGGAACTGTTAGCGCTTTGCGAAAAAATAGCAGGTAAGATTATGCGAAATTCTTCCGTAGCTATTGGTAAAGCTATAAAAGCAATTAATGCCAATTATAAAGACGGAAAGGATGGCTATAAGGTCGAAATTAAGCAATTTGGAAACTGCTTTGATACTGAAGACTTCACTGAAGGCACCACAGCATTCCTAGAGAAACGCAAGGCTGTTTTCCCTGGTAAGTAGCTTATAGCTAATGTTAAGCCAGAGTCTTAGTTCTTTAATCCAAAAAGATCTATCAAGATGCTTGCGAACAGATTATAGATATAAAAAAGGGGCATTAGTACATAAAGACATAAGACTAAAAAGGAACTCACTATTATCAGTTGTAATTTATTTAATTTTATCATGTGTGCAGGTTTATGTTGTTATAAAGATGTTGAGATTAATAATTAGAACAAAACATTCTATTTATTATGTAAGTTTACAATATCTATCTTGATTAACAGCTTAAAAGCAATATAAATCGTTGAAATACGCTTTTATTTAACATTTCGAAACTCTTTTGATACTAAATATTTTATATACGCTCTCTTAGAGAAATCCAGGGCTGTTTTTCCTTGGAAGTATAGTTTATAGCTAATGTTAAGCCAAGGTCTGCGTTCTCTTATCTAATAAGAGGTTTGTAAATTTATAGATATAATAAACGGGCACTACTATAAAAAGGCTCAACAGTAATAAGGGGCTCATTACGATCAGTTGTAATTTATATAACTTCTGCATAGGTGTATAGGTTTATGTTTTAACAAAGATATTGAGCTTTATAATCAGAAAAAACATCGTAATTATCATATAAGTTTACAATATTGACTCAATAAAATGTTATTTAATTGCTTAATTAACTGATGGTTATGGGTTTTTTTAGAGCTCTATGTGAAGGAAGGGTAAATTAAAATTTGATACAAACACAAAAAAAGTGGGCTAACTAAGCAAAGCCCACTTTTTACTAAATAAAAACTAATAGATAAACAACAATTTATATTCTAAAGTTTTCGATAAACACTCTGTCGTCAGACTTAATAATGGCCGTGTACTTGCCCGGAAGTGTTTGATCTAATTTGTATACACGATTTAAAATCTTTCCTCCTTTTAAGGTTTCGGTATGGATTAATTCATCTCCAAAATAAAGCGCTACAGTCATTCTTTCTGTATTAAAGGCTAATTTTGAAATTAAAACGATAGCATTTTCATTTCTAACAAAAGGTTTATGAATTGTTTTTTGGTCGGCATTTACAACGGTAACCGTATTGTTTTTAACGTCTATAGTATGAATTATAATTTCAAAAGCTTTATTTATTTCTACAGTATACTTACCGTTTTTAAGTTTTGAAAAATCATAGAGCGTCTCAATCTCTCCACTGTAATTTATCTTCCCTCTGTAAATAATGTCTCCAGAAGCATCAGATACAGAAATGCGGTCTCCTTTCTTTTCGGATTTAAAAGTTGAATTAACCTTTAAATCGTCATTTGCGTAGCTAGTCAATGTTCCAAACATTACAGCTAATACTAAAATTCTTTTCAATAGTGTTTTCATATCAAATCAAGTTTATGTGATTATTGGGCAAATGTATAGCGCATATGATTCTTAGAAAACAACGATTTTGGCATATTTATATTCAAAATTAACACATGTAGAGGGTGAATTGTAATAATGGGGTAATATTGCACACATTGTAGATAATTGTACATAGATTTCCATTTTCAAATACAATTATCTTTGCATTAATTAATTATTATGCCAAATAGAAAACCCACATTAGAAAGAATAAGTCCTGAGTTCGGGAGTTCACTTAAGGTGAAAAAGAATGATGCTTATATGGGAGAGAGTAAACCATTTTGGCACTTTCATCCTGAAATTGAATTGGTCTATGTTAATAAAGGACAAGGGAAGCGTCATATAGGGAATCACTTATCTTATTTTAATAATAGTCAGCTTTTACTTTTAGGATCTAACTTACCGCACAATGGGTTTACAGATCGTCTTACAATTAACGGAAGTGAAACGATAGTGCAGTTTAAACCAGAATTTTTAGGGAATCACTTTTTTGATATTCCAGAAATGGGAACCATTAACAAATTATTTGAACGTTCCAAAAAAGGAATTTTATTTGGCGTTAAGACCAAACAGAAATTAGGTAAGAAAATAGAAAAGCTCAACGAAAAGGAGGGTTTCAAAAAGATTTTAATTTTACTTGAAGTGTTACATACTTTAGCCAAAGCTGAAGATTATACCATATTAAATGCAGACGGTTTTGCATTTGAAACCGAACCACAAGATAGCGCTAAGATCGATGTGATCTTTAAGCACGTTAATCAAAATTTTAAAGAGCATATTAGTTTAGATGAAATTGCAGATAAGGTGAGTATGACGGTACCTGCGTTTTGTCGTTACTTTAAAAAAGTAACAGGGAAGACGTTTACGAAGCTAGTGAACGAATACCGCGTGGTGCACGCCACCAAATTGCTGTCAGAAAGTCAAATGAGTATTACAGATGTATGTTACGAGTGTGGGTTTAATAATTTTTCGCACTTTAATAAACTATTTAAAGAGTTTACGGGCAAAAGTGCTTCTAAGTATAGAGGTGAATTAAAGTTAATGGTTCAATAATAAAATTAGAAAATGATGGAGGATAAAATTGAAATTGCGATTGCGTATTACACCAAAAAAGGTCAGGAAATTCTGGATGTTGTTAACTCTAAAAGCGATTTAACAGCAGATCAGATTATTCATTATGGTGAAGAAATTGCTATTATTGAGTATAAATTGACCGCTTTAGAAGTGGCTAAAGAGAATTAATTTATTTTTTCCCTTCCCACTCACCATAAAATTGCTTCAGAAAGCCTTCCATATATTTATGGCGTTCTATGGCAATACGTCTGCCGGTCTTAGTCTTCATTTGGTCTTTAAGCAATAACAATTTTTCGTAAAAATGATTAATCGTTGGAGCTTTGGCAGCCTTATATTCGGCTTTAGTCATATTTAGATTTGGTGGAATTTCAGGATTATATAGCGGTCTATCCTTAAAGCCACCATAATTAAAGCAACGTGCAATACCAACAGCACCGATAGCATCTAATCGGTCAGCATCTTTAACCACATCCATTTCTTTAGAACTAAAAACGGTGTTTAAATCAAAAGAATTTTTAAAGGACATGTGCTCAATAATTTGAGTGACATGTTCTATAACTTCACTGTCCACATTGTTTTTTAGGAGAAATTCGCTTGCTACTCGCGGGCCAATGGTCTCATCACCATCATTAAATTTAGAATCGGCAATATCGTGTAATAAGGCAGCTAAAGAAACCACCATGATATCAACAGGTTCGTTTTTAGCAATTGACAAAGCGGTTTTATAAACACGCTCTATATGAAACCAATCGTGACCACCTTCGGCAGTTTTAAGTTCGTTTTTTACAAAGCGAATAGTGGCTTCAATGATATCAGGTTGAGGTGTATTCATGTAAAACGTTTATGCAGGGTCGACCCACTTAAACTGAAAGGAGTTTTCAGGAATTTTGACACGCTCAGATAATCGATACATTCTAGGGGGTAATTTCATTAAATAATCACGAGCCTTCTCAGCCTCCTCGTTAAGTCCTGTAATTTTACCAATGTCCCAACGTTCAATTAGTTTTTGTAAAATATCAACATAATCGTTAGACGTATAAACGCCAATTCGTTGAGCCGTATTAGAAAATTCTTCGAAAGCAGTACCAATCTTATCACCAGATTCTCTTAAGAAATGTGCTGGCATAGCGATTTTACGCTTCATCATATCATGAAAAGCCATCATCATCTGACTAGGATCTACCTCAAAAATACGTTCAACAAACTCTGCATAGGCATGGTGGTGTCGCATTTCGTCTCCAGAAATAATCTTACACATTTTAGCCAACTGTTTATTGCCTTTTTGTTTTGCAATTTTAGCAACGCGGTTATGAGAAACATAGGTGGCTAGTTCTTGAAAACTTGTGTAAACAAAGTTTTTATAAGGATCTCTACCAGTACCAATATCAAAACCATCATTAATTAAATATTGGGTGGTTTTTTCTATTTCTTTCATATTAACACGACCAGAGAGGTATAAGTACTTATTAAGCACATCACCATGGCGGTTTTCTTCACCTGTCCATTGTCTTAACCATTGAGACCAACCGTTGCGTTCTACTTGGTCAACACCTTCAACATCCATAAGCCAAGATTCGTAGCTTGGTAAAGCCTCTTCAGTAATCATATCACCAACTAAAACAACCCAGAAATCATATGGTAATTCTTTAGAAAGTTCTCTAATTTCTTTTACCTCTTCAAAAAAGGAATCTTTTGTAGAGTCTGGTAAAAAATCCGTTGGTTGCCAGATATCTTCAACAGGAATTAAGTATTTTTTGATAAGTGATTCTACATCTTTTTCCAGATGTTGCATGACTTCTAATCTTATGTTTTTTAATGACATCTAGTTGGTATTATGATGGTTAGTTCTCTATTGACTCTATAATTGTTCTCTCAATTTGCTGAATCAATTCGGTCTTATTCGTAAAGTTAATAATTTCTAAGGGCTTATGAACAGTAAATTTAATATGATTTCCTATTCCCATTGGGAATTTGCCATAGCGCAACATCTTCCAAGAATTATTGACCGTTATAGGAACGATCAATGAAGAAGGTGCTTTTTTTATTAAAATCTCGAGCCCTTGAGTTCTAAATGGTTTAGGATTTCCGTCTTTGCTTCTGGTCCCTTCAGGAAAAATTACGGCAGCGCGATTTGTTTTTTCTATATATTCCCCAAATTTCATCATGGCTGGTAAAGCTTGGCGTGGATTCTTTCGATCTATTAAAACCGACCCCCCATGTCTTAAGTTATAGGAAACACTAGGGATTCCTTTTCCTAACTCTTTCTTAGAAACAAATTTAACATGATGCTTACGCATGTACCACATAATCGGTGAAATGTCGTGCATACTCTGATGGTTCGAGACAATAATTATAGGCCTGTCTGTGGTAATATCGTATGGATTATGAAATGAGATTCTCGTGCCTAGAACATTAAGGCAACGCATTAGAAAAAATTGTAAAATATCCACAGCGTTTTTAAGACCTTTATAACCAAAGACCTTAAAGCAAAACCATTGTATAGGGTGAAAAATGCCGATGGTTAAACCAAAGCAAATAAGATAAAGGCCAGTTAATGGGTAAGCTAATATTTTTCGCACTGTGTTTGAATTATACAGGCAAAAGTAATTAAAATCTTAAGGTTTGAAACTTTAATAGATAGGAATACATTGATTGTCTTCACATGTAAAACTGCTTGGTGGATTTGGAACAGAGCAGTCTGAAGTCGCACCACAAATTAGATTATAGTTATTTTCTGTTTCATTATAATCGGTCACCAATGTTTGTAGTTCTAGAGTATCGATCGAAGTTGAGTAAATAAGATAAGACCATGGGCCTCCACAAGGCTTAGAACCAAAAGCAATATAACGACATTCAAACGCGTCGCTACAAATTGATGAAGCGGCAAAATCTTCAATCGCAATTTTTAAGTATTGTAAGTCCTGTAGTATTGGGTCACAAGTCAAAATATCATCATCATCTTCAATAGTACAGGCAACAATAAAAACACCTGCAATAATAATCAGTGTGATAGAGATTATGACTTTTTTCATATTGATTCTTTTTAATCAGATGGTGAATGTTTCAAAGGGTTGCGTCTAAAACAAAAAAAACCACGAATTACTTCGTGGTTTTTTTGTTCTGTCTTCCGACGTCTCCCGATAGCTATCGGGACTTCTATTTCTTCTTAACAATGCGCATTATAAGCATCCATAAGATTTTCTGAAATTAAGTCTGCAGGACGACCTTCAATATGATGACGCTCTAACATGTGTACCAATTCTCCGTCTTTAAACAAAGCCATACAAGGCGAGCTTGGAGGAAATGGCACCATATGTGCTCTTGCGGCATCAACAGCTTCTTTGTCAACACCTGCAAAGACAGTTACGATATGATCTGGATGCTTTGCATTTTGTAAACTCATACGAGCTCCTGGTCTTGCATTTGCTGCGGCACAACCACAAACTGAATTTACAACCACTAAAGTTGTCCCTTCTTTTGCAATGGCACTATCTACAGCTTCTGTTGTATGTAATTCTTCAAAACCAACCTTGGTTAAATCCTCGCGCATTGGTTTTACTAATTCTGGTGGATACATATTTTTAAATTTTAATTAATCTTATTTCGAATGGCAAAGATAATGAAAAATAGTGGTCAGAACTCAGTCTTCGGTTAGCAGTTTAAATGGTACTATTTTGGTTGTCAATGGTAACAAAAACTTAATATTATCTACTAACTAATAGTATATTTACTCGGGGAATTATAATAGTCATATTTTTGACCTCGTGAATCTGCTCAAAATCTATTTAAAATTAAAAAGTTTAAGGTTAGCAGATTTATAAATTTATAAAATCAAATATAAAATATGAGTTTTGCAAAATGGATTGGTGGTGCTATTGGTTGGTCTTTCGGTGGACCAATTGGTGCTATAATTGGATTGGCTTTAGGTAGTTTTGTCGATAATTTGGCTGGTAAAGGAACACCTTTATTAGGCGAACGCCAA
>RCND010002499.1_pt1 | contig 10126 bp, 9 predicted proteins | sample 2041351 | NCBI WGS metagenome assembly RCND01 (sample SAMN09708230, study PRJNA481090) | Marine sediment metagenome, whole genome shotgun sequencing project. | biome: marine sediment; feature: ocean; material: sediment; isolation source: Sewage treatment plant 12B marine sediment (STP12B) ...
TTATAAATACTTTATCGGATTTGTATTTGTCTTTGATAAAATGATGGCAAAATTAGTAATTTTTTTCGAGAGATAGTCTACTAAAAACGATTTTGTGAACTGTTCGCTTTCATAATGCCCAATATCTGCAAGAATGATATCATTTTCCGCACTAAAAAAGTCGTGGTATTTTAGGTCGGCAGTGACTAAAATGTCAGCGCCTGCTGCTTTTGCGGCATTAATGGCAAAACTACCAGAACCACCTAAAACAGCGATACGTTTTATAGATTTATTTATGAATTTAGAGTGTCTTATGCAATCGGTTTTCATCTTGTTTTTAATGAATAATAAACAATCTTCAGCATTCATCGCTTTTTCAAGCTCTCCAACCATTCCTAAACCAATATGCTGATTGGTATTTTCTAAGGTTATAATTTCATAAGCGACCTCTTCATAAGGGTGCGCATCGAATAACGTTTTTAAAATTTTAGACTCTAAATGTTTTTTGAATGTCACTGATATAGCGGTTTCATTTTCAGTATGTAATTCGCCTTTTTGACCAATGACAGGATTAGAATCTTCATTCCCTTTATAGGTGCCATCTCCATCAACATTAAAACTGCAAGAATCATAATTACCAATATTGCCAGCACCCGCATCAAACAATGCTTTTCTGACGATTTCAGCATTTGCCTTAGGGATATAGGTTTGTAACTTTTTAATGGTGCCCGATTGTGGTATTAAGATTTTCTTATTAATTAGGTTTAATTGATTGCATATGATGTTATTAACACCTTCAATAGCATTGTCTAGAGCCGTATGAATTGAAAAAATTGCAATATTATGCTGTATGGCTTTTATAACCACCCGTTCTACATAAGTCTTGCCTGTTATTTTTTTTAAACCTTTGAAAATAATCGGGTGGAAACTAACGATGAGGTTACAATTAGTATCAATAGCTTCATCCACGACAGCTTCAAGAGTGTCTAGAGTGACAAGTATTCCAGAAACAGATTGGTTTTTATCTCCAACCAAGAGACCAACATTATCAAAATCTTCGGCATAGGCCAACGGTGCTAAGTCGTGTAAGTGATTAATTACTTCTTGAACAATCATAAGTGTGAATTTGTTTCAAAAATAGTATATTTCCATTTGTTAATTCTTTATTTTGCTCATTCGGTCAGATGTCATTCGCGATTAATGGATGCATCACATCTATAATAATTAGTTTTGTTCATGTCGTGCTAATGAAAATCATTCGAATCATATTATTTCCTATTGTGCCGATATACTATTTGGTCACTTGGATGCGCAACACCCTTTATGATCTGGGAATTAAACCCTCAAAATCCTATGAATTTCCTGTTATTTGTGTCGGAAATCTGAGTACTGGTGGCACAGGGAAAACCCCAATGATTGAGTATTTAATTCGGTTATTAAAGGATGAAAAGTACCTTGGAACATTAAGTAGAGGCTATAAACGGAAGACCGAAGGTTTTATTTTGGCAGATAAAAATGCAAATGCGGATACTATTGGTGATGAACCTTTTCAATTTTACAATAAGTTTAATACTATTGCGGTAGCAGTAGATGCTGATCGACAAAATGGTATAGCTGAGCTGAGAATGCTAAAAAAGCAGCCTGAGGTTATATTATTAGACGATGCTTACCAACATAGAAAAGTAAAAGCCGGTTTTAATATTCTACTTACGGCTTATGATAACCTTTATTATAAAGATATTGTGCTACCCACCGGAAATTTACGAGAACCGCGTGCTGGTGCTAAAAGAGCTTCTGTAATTGTAGTTACGAAATGCAGAAAGGATATTTCTGAAGATGAAAAACTAAAAATAGCTTCAAAATTAAAATTAGAAGCGTCTCAAAATGTGTTTTTCAGTCATATCGATTACGGGAGTAATGTTATATCGCGCATTAATTCTCTAGAACTAGATGCACTACCTAAATTTACCCTTGTGACGGGAATAGCTAATGCCATACCTTTAGTGGATTTCTTAGCGAATAAAGGCTTAAAATTTGACCATTTAGAATATAGCGATCACTATGACTTTAGAACTTCAGATATAGAAAACTTAGCGTCTAAGTCGCTAATTATAACAACAGAAAAAGACTATGTGCGTCTGACTGTTCATGAAAGTTTAAAGGATAATTTATACTATTTACCAATACAAATACAAATAGATAAATCAGAAGTTTTTAATGCTGCAATAAAATCATTTGTTAACTAAAAAAACTAGAGACTATTTTCTCTCCAGAAAGTGCTGCGTATAATTTCTTTTCAAAATCTTCTTGCTTGAATGGCTTGGAAATAATATCGTCAAATCCAGCATCACCAAACTCGTGCATCTTATCTTCAAGCGTTACTGCAGTCAGCGCAAAAATGGTTAACTCTTTATCAAAAGTTCTTATAATTTTAGTAGCTTCTATGCCGCTAATACCGGGCATATGTATATCCATTAATACAATATTATATGCCGTGTCTTTTACTTGCTCTACAGCAGTTTCACCATCTTCAACAACGTCGCAATAAAGATTCATTTTGTTAAGAATCTTCTTGGTAATCATTTGATTAATTTTATTGTCTTCGACAATTAGAATTTTGATATTACTTAAGTCCAAATCTTCCATCTTATTAGATTTTTCAGTTTCTACTAATTTTGATTCTGGGATTTTTTCAGAGTATTCTAAAGATAGTTCAAAAAAGAATGTTGTGCCTTTGCCAAGCTCACTCTTTAAATAAATTTTTCCTTTAAGGATCTCAATAAGTCCCTTTACAATAGATAGACCTAGACCTGTACCTCCGTACTTTCTGTTAATTTGAACAGAGCCTTGAGAGAAACTCTCAAACATGTGGTCTTGCTTTTCTTTTGTAATACCAATACCATTATCTTCAATTTCAAAGCGAATCGTGTACATTTTATCGTTTTGATCAATTTTGCGCGCTCTCACCCAGATGTCTCCATCTTTTGTGAATTTAATAGCATTACCAAGTAGATTAATTAAGATTTGGGAAATCTTTAATTGGTCACCATCGTATGTTTCTGGTAAACTGTCTTCATATTCTAAATGTAATTTAGTGTCATTGTCATTAGCGGAGTTGCTAAGCGCCGAGATTACATTTTCGAGTTTATGTTTAAGATTGAATTGTTCGGGATCTAATTCAACTTTATTAGCTTCAATTTTATTGATTTGAAGAATATCATTAATAAAAGTTAATAGATAATCCCCTGAAAATTTTAAGGACTTTAAATGCGGTTTTTGGTGTTCTCTAGGATTTTCATCTAATAACATATTAGTAAGACCTGTAACAGCGTAAAGAGGAGTTCGTAACTCGTGAGTTACTGTAGATAAGAAATTAGCTTTTGACTTTGAGGCTAATTCAGCTTTTTCTTTGGCAACAATAAGTTCGTCATTCTTTTTATGAAGCATATTGTTGGTCTTTAACCTTATATTGTTGTTTTTGTATAAGGATAAAGTTAATAGAGATAATATGGTAATTAGGGCAATACTTAATATGGTTGTAATCCTTGTGAAAGTGCTTTCTGCGCTAACTTCAACTATTTTTGCCTTTAATTGAGCATTTTCCGCATCCTTATAGTTACTTATGGATTGGCTTGTTATGCCTGGAGCTAAATTTTCTCGTTGAACATTTAAAATTGAATCAGATAAATGCATGTGCCTCTTTACATAATATAAAGAATTTCTGTAATCACCTTTCTTTTCATGAATATCACTTAATGTTGAAAAAGCCTCATTAATATTTTCTAATATATTCTCAGATTGCGCCATAGACAAGCCTTCTTCAGCTTGTGACAAGGCTATTTCATCCTTGTTTAGTGCACTCGACACTTTGCCGCTTTGTATTAAAGCACTACTCAGAATTCGCTTTTGGTTGTATTTTTTGGCCAGAATTGTGGTTGTTTCGAGTTTGTTTTTAGCCTCTTCAAAGTTCCTTTGAGCGATATATACTTTGGCTTCGTTTAAGGTGACTTCAGAAATATACGCTTCTAAGTCTTCTTGCTCGAATAAATTTTTTGCAGAATTAAAATATTCTAATGCTTTGCTATATTCTTGCTTATTACTGTGAATTACCCCTCGAATATTATAGGTAATTGCAAGATTAGGGTAGTCATTATTTGCCCGCTGAATTAGCGTGGCTTTATGAAGTGATACATTGGCTTTATCTTCTTCATTCATTAAAAACTGGAGATTAGCAATTTTTGTATGAATCTGACCTTGGCTCGATGAATCTTTTATTTTTTTTGCAATGATCAGTGCTTTGTCTAAGTTATTCTTAGCATTGTGGAAATCATCACGATCACTTTCTAATTTAGCTTGTTGTAAATGGTTTTGAAGTCGCAGTGGCAGCCTATCTGTATCTTCTGAGCTATCTTGTTGTGCGAAAATAAGACTACAAAAACATGCGAAGAAAACAAATAGATATAATTTGATTTGGGACATTTGAGCTCACTTAATTTTAAACAAATATAACTATTTATTCGACAAAAGTGCATTTTTGTCGGTTAAATTACATATCAAGTCTAGAATCCGACTACTGTAGCCTGTTTCATTATCGTACCAACCGACTATTTTTAACATATTGCCAATAACGGATGTCATTTGTGCATCAAAAATACAGGAGTGCCGATTGCCAACAATATCAATAGATACTATTGGGTCTTCAGTGTATTCTAGTATACCTTTTAAATCTGTGGAGGCTGCATTCTTAAAAATTGAATTGACGTCTTCTATTGAGGTTGGTCGTTCAACATTAATGGTTATATCCGTTAACGAACCGTTGGCTACAGGGACCCTAATACCGCAACCACCTATCACATTTGCTAAGTCCGGAAAAATCTTGGTCAATGCTTTTGCTGCTCCGGTCGTCGTAGGGACTATGGATTGTCCAGCTGCTCTTGCACGTCTTAAATCTCGGTGTGGTTGATCGTGGAGACTTTGGTCTGTTGTGTAAGAGTGTATGGTGGTAATATAGGCTTGCTTAATACCAAAATGCTCTTTGATTAACGAAATCATTGGTGCCGCATTGTTTGTGGTACACGATGCGTTAGATATGATGGTTTCAGTGCCATCTAAAAGACAATCATTGACGCCTAAAATAATAGTTTTAATATCATCCTCTATCGGAGGAACAGAAAGTATAACGCGTTTGGCACCATTTTTTATATGGTACTGAAGTTCTGTTTTAGTTTTAAATTTTCCCGTGGATTCTATCACGAAGTCTGGTTTAACTTCTGACCAATCAATGGATTTTGGATGTGATTGATTGTATAAAGGAATTTTAGTATTGTCGATGATGATATGATGATCATCAAAAGAAATGGCTTCCTTTAAAACACCATGAATACTATCGTACTTTAGTAAATGGCTTAAAGTTCGGGCATCTGCCAAATCATTAATAGCGACTATTTTTAACCTTGGATTTTGAAGCGCTAATCTAAAAACGCGACGGCCAATTCTACCAAAGCCATTGATGGCTATAGTAATCATTAGTTAATATGTTTTTGAGCTTTGTAAGAAGATCTTACTAGAGCACTACTTTCTACATGTCTAAATCCTAAATCTAATCCTATTTCTTCGTATTCTTTAAACTGATCAGGCGTCACAAAATGCTTAACTGGCAAATGTTTCTTACTCGGTTGTAAATACTGACCGATTGTTACAATATCGACATCATTCGCACGCAAATCATGAAGTGTTTCAATAACTTCTTCACGTTTTTCACCTAAACCGAGCATAATCCCAGATTTAGTTCTGCGTTGTCCTTGTTGTTTTAAATATTTTAAAACAGACATACTACGATCGTACTGAGCTTGTATTCTAACTTCTCGTGTTAAGCGTCTTACGGTTTCAATATTATGAGAAACAACTTCTGGTGCCACATCTATGATACGATCTATGTGTTTTTCAATGCCCTGGAAATCTGGGATAAGACTCTCAATTGTGGTTTCTGGATTCATGCGTCTTACTGCTTTTATCGTTTCGGCCCACATAATACTTCCCATATCTTTTAAGTCATCTCGATCGACACTAGTTAAGACGGCATGTTTAATTTGCATAATCTTAATAGAACGCGCAACTTTTTCTGGCTCGTCCCAATCTACTGTTTCTGGTCTTCCGGTTTTTACGCCGCAAAATCCACAAGAGCGCGTGCAAACATTTCCTAAAATCATAAAAGTAGCTGTGCCTTCTCCCCAACATTCTCCCATGTTCGGGCAACTTCCTGAAGTGCAAATAGTATTTAGTTGATACTTATCTACTAAACTTCTTAGTTCAGTGTATTTCTTACCTGTAGGTAATTTTACTCTAAGCCATTTAGGTTTTCTTTGTGGTAATATGTTTGAAGCGACTTTAGTTTCCATGCGTTTTTTTTTCAAGAGGCAAAGATACGAAGTAAAAAATTAAAATGGCTTAAAGTAAAGTGAGATACCAGATACTAAAACCAATTAAAAAGATAATACCACACCACGATAAAATATGCAGTTTTAAGCTCGGTCTCCAGTCCTTTGGCGTATGCTTACTAGAAATTAGCTTATAATTAATTATAGCGTAAAAAGGAGCCGTTATAAAAGAAAGTATGGTAGCAATTTTAATGAGTAAGCCCATTTCTGATGCGAAAACGAAGAAGATGATTAAAGTGCCAAAAGTTAAAATTAAAATCCAAAGCAAGTAGCCTTTTTTGAATGCGGTGTTTGTTAACAGCTCTACGCTTTTAGACATCGCTCTAGGGGAAGCGTCTAAAGTCGTTATAGTGGTGCTAAACATAGTGGTTAATGCAGCAATGCCAATAATGATGCCTGACCAGTCACCAAGACTTTTAGTGTACAAATCAATGAGCTGATTAGAGAAAACGGATGCTTTATTACTAAAGGTTTCTCCAGTGTGATACATAACAAAGTAGCCTAAACACAAAAATGCAATGCCTAAAACGATAGCACCTGCAAAGCCTATGTTAAAATCTAAAAGTGCCGCTTTAGGTGTAAAATTCTCTTCATCCTTTTTCTTTTCTAAGGTCCAAAAAGAATGCCAAACCGAAACATCTAAAGGTGCTGGCATCCAACCCATAAAAGCGATTAAGAATACTATTTCTGTGGTGTTGTTTGGTAATATTTGAATGAACGAGATCGGTTCGTTAAAGTTACTGTAAGCAGAAAAGACGGCTACAAGCGTGCTTATAGTTAAGGCGACAATTATAAATTTAATGAGCTTATCTAATGTTCTGTATTTTCCTAAGAAGAGAATAAATAAACAAATGATTAAGATTATAATCGTCCATATCTCTACACTTGAAATACTGTTAAAACCAAAATTTAAAAAGCTAATATCTCCAAAAATCGAATTTGCCAAACCAGCAGTTACAATAGTAACCGCAGTTTGAATCGTGAACATCGTCGCTAAGTTTAAAATGAAATACGTAAGTAAAACGCCTTTGCCTAATTTATAATAACCATCTAAGAGGCTTTCTCCTGTTGCAGACGCGTATCGCGGTCCAAATTGAAAAAAGGGATATTTAAATAAGTTGACTAATAATAATGCCCAAAGGAGTCCCAATCCAAAATCGGCACCAGCTCTAGTGGATTGGACCAAATGAGATACTCCAATAGCAGCACCTGCAAAGAGTAAGCCTGGTCCTAGTTTTCTTAGTGTCGAAAGCATTACGTTTTTGTGATAATTTCAGCGAGTAGTTTTTTGGCTCTTAACAACTTTACCTTGACATTATTAATGGGCTCATTTAATTCTTCGGAAATCTCTTTATAGCTTAATTCTTGAAAATATCTTAAATTAATGACCTTTTGATAATGTGGCTTCAATTTTTTTATGTCGCGCAGTAGTTTGGCTAAATTTTGCTCAGTGATAATTTTATCTTCTGGTGAGGGTGAATCATCAACAATGTCGAAATATTGGTTTTCGTTATCTTTAGAGGTGTTTGTAATGGACTTATTCAGCTTTCTTACTAAATCGATATGAATATTTTTAGAAATCGTTATGAGCCACGTTTTAAACTTATAATCGTCATTATAGGTGTTAATCTTATCGAAAGCTTTAGAAAACGTTTGGATGGTAATGTCCTCAGCATCATTTTCATTTTCTGTTCGTTTAAGTTGAAAAGCATAGACGTCATTCCAATACCTGTCTAAAAGAAAATTGAATGCAATTTGATTGTTATTTTTTGCTTTACTAATTGCGTCTTTTATTTCCAATGTTTTGGCTTAGATATCAGATTAGCAATAAAGATACTTAATTGTGTAGTAATTAAAAATAATTCTAAAACGGGTGTTAATGCGATGAGGTCGATTTCATTAAATTTTTTAGCCGTGTATCCCAAACAGATCCATTGAATAGTAAAGCGTAAAACTATAAGTGCTAAAACCCATTCCCAATTATAGTCTAGCACGATTAACAAAATACCTAAAACCCAAAAAAGAAACTGAGAGGTGTAAAATAATCCTAAGAAAAATTGATGCTTTAATTTATAAAATTTTGCAGTACTAATGTGTCTTCTTTTTTGTAAAATCCATGCTCTGTAAGAGGTTTTAGATTCAGACACTGTGAAGCTCTCTTCAGTGAAGCATATTGAGGTATTTGTGTGATTTGCAACTTCATTTATAAATAAGTCATCGTCACCAGATCTGAGCGACATGTGATTGTTAAAGCCAGAATTACCAAAGAATAAATCTTTTTTATAAGCCATATTTCTTCCCACTCCCATGTAAGGCATGCCAAGATTTGAATACGAAAAATACTGTAAGGCAGTCATTAAAGTTTCAAAACGAATAAGTTTATTTAAAAAAGAAAATTTTCTTTTAGCGTAGGCACCGTAACCTAAAACTATCGATTTCTGATTAGAAAAATTACCGCTAATATGTGCTAACCATTGCTTGGAACTTGGAGCGCAATCGGCATCAGTAAAGACTAGGGAATCGTGTTTTGACGCTTTAATTCCGAGTGTAAGTGCGAACTTTTTATTTCCCCAAAACCTCTCATTCGTTTTTACATCTACAACTCTTATGTTCCTGTTATTAGCTTCGAAATCCTTCATGATTTTTAAGGTATCATCAAAAGAGGTGTCGTTAACTAAAACGATTTCAAAATTTAAATAGTCTTGATTAAGTATTAAAGGAATGTTTTTCTTTAAATTTTCTGCTTCATTTTTAGCACATACAATTACAGAAATTGGTAGGTTCTTTTTTAATTGTGTTTTCGCGCTTTTTATGGCAAAAGAGAATAAAAAACTGAGATAATAGACAATTTGAATACTAACAATTGCAATAAAAACATAAAACAGCATTGAGGGAAGTGCCATTATAGCTTAAGAATGTTCAGGTTCACTGCAATCTTTGTACTGCTCGGGTGTTTTTCCGCAAAAACCACAAGATTCCCCATTTTTGTTAAGCATGGGGTTTTGACTCGCACATGTGCCAGCAAATTCACCATCTTTTTTTGCCCATATTTTTATAGCAATACCTGCTACAGCAATTAGCAATAATCCGAATGTAAGTAGTAACAATTTCATTTAAATGCTTAAATTTAAAGCAAAGATAATACTTTTACATTTATTTATTGCCCAATTTTATTGTGACTTAACTCATTTATACTGTGTCTTATGGTTATCTAAACATTTATTACTAACTAATTTAATTAATCAATTATGAAAAAATTATTTGCTGAGTTCTTCGGAACGTTTTGGCTGGTATTTGGTGGCTGTGGTAGCGCCATATTTGCAGCAGGATTTCCAGATTTAGGAATTGGATTTGTAGGTGTCGCTTTGGCATTTGGTCTAACGGTATTAACAATGGCTTATGCTGTAGGTCACATTTCTGGTGGACATTTCAATCCGGCTGTATCTATTGGTCTCTGGGCTGGTGGAAAGTTTGAAGCTAAGGATTTAATCGGCTATATAATAGCCCAAGTTGTTGGTGGTATCGCAGCAGCAGGAGTATTATACCTTATCATTTCTGGTAAGTCTGGTTTTGATGGAGTAGGCGGTTTTGCGGCTAATGGTTATGGGGAGTTGTCACCAGATGGTTATAATATGGTGTCTGCTTTAATAGCAGAGTTTGTATTAACTGCATTTTTCTTGCTCGTGATTTTAGGCAGTACTAATTCTAGA
>RCND010002500.1_pt1 | contig 10125 bp, 9 predicted proteins | sample 2041351 | NCBI WGS metagenome assembly RCND01 (sample SAMN09708230, study PRJNA481090) | Marine sediment metagenome, whole genome shotgun sequencing project. | biome: marine sediment; feature: ocean; material: sediment; isolation source: Sewage treatment plant 12B marine sediment (STP12B) ...
CCGGCGCTGTGGGCGGTGAGAACCGAGAGAAACCAGCTGGGCCGGGCATATTCGAGATTCGCCGAGCGATAGCCGATACCGCCGTCTTCAAACTGATTGGCTGAGAGTTCCCGGAACAGTGATTCTTCTCCCCCCGTTGCTCCACCGGCGGCCAATTGAGCCGTGAGGGTGTAGAGCCGATCGTTCAATGACGGATAGGGAATATTCAAAAGCCGGTTCAGCGATTCCTCGATGTAGGGATATAGGGATGAGTCGACGGCCAGAGACAGCCCGCCGAAACCTTCGGCAGAGTGTTCGGGTATCACCAGGATTTCGTTTGAGGGCTCATCGTTGTCGATGATACCAATGGTGGTGAAGACTTCGATGACGATGGGCTGTTCAACGATTATCGGCTCTTCCAGAACTTCGTTCAACACATCACTTCTGATGGTGAAGCGGATGACTCCTTCTCCTTTTCGGGTTGCTTCCAGGACGAACGGAAGTTCGGTGGTTGAGCCCCCGGGTAGAACCAGATCTTTTGAATTCTCTCCGGCAACGGAAAGAATGTCGGACTCGATACTGACCTTCACTTTTACCTCATTTTCCGAGGTGTTGGTGAGTATTACCCCGGCTGCAGCGGTATCCCGGTTTCTGAAGCGCCGGGGCAGGGCGGTTCTGACATTGACAGGATTGCTCACCTGGAATTCATTTTCATCGATTCCCAGCCTCACGTCGTCCAGAGCGACGGCGGTGAGCCGGTAGGTACTCAGGGTATCCGGGAGTTCCGCTGTCACACGGACTTTTCCGTCGGCGCCGGTTCGGAGGGAGGGTTCGAAGAGGGCCAGCGGATTGAAGTCCTTTCTTTCCTCAAGCTTGGATCCGTCTCCACCCTGGAGATTTGATATTTCGTAAGTCACCGGCCGGAGAAGCAGACGCCGGCTGTCGTCTCCCATCACGGCATGGGGAAAATGATATTCATCGTAGAAATAGTCCAACGGGCTGGGAACATGGTAATCAATGAGATCCAGAACGCCCCGGTCCACAGCCAGAACGGTGACTTCCGCTCCGGCAACCGGCTTGCCGTCCCGGCTTACCGATACGATGATTTCCGCCTTATCTCCCGGCCCGTAATTCTCCTGGGTGGATTCCACTTCCACATCGAGTTCCACTGCTGTGGTGGCCACCCGGACGGTGGTGAGTCCGAAAAGATCCCGGGGTCGTCCCAGATCGGGTTCGAAATAATCATCTTCGGTTTCTGTGCGTTCGGTGAAACCGGAAAGGGCCACATAGAAAACCGGGAGGTATTCTTCTTTGATGGGTATTTCAATAACTTCGCTGGAGCCGTTCAGGGTGATAATCCGTTCCTCCAGTATGCCCGCCCGTTCAACCGAAAGCAGGTAACGCCCCTCGGGAACCGGCGACTGAACCAGGATGCGGGCGGTTTCTCCGCTCTCATAAATCTCCTTGTCGACGATAAGATTGATGTCCTGAGGTGTCCGGCTGGCCTGTTGTACCCAGCCGCTGCCGGTAGCATAAAACTCCAGTTCCGTCCGGGCCAGCCGGCCAGCTTCGTCGGTATATTCAAAGAACAGGGTATATTGACCCGGGTCTTCCACGGAGACGGTTTTCTTTGTTCCGCCGTCCTTGAGGCTCTCTTCCTCCCGCCACAGCTCTTCCTCGACATATTCCCAGCGGGTATTCACCCGGCCGTAAAGTCCCTGCTGACTGGCGGATTTCCATTCACTCTTAATCAGACCGACGGTGAGAATACCGTCTGTTTCTGCGATTTGGCCCGCAACATCGGTGATTTGAGCCAATACGGTGACATCTGTGCCTGTGGAAACAAAACGGGACCACCAACCGTCGACAGTTCCCGAATCAAATCGAGCTCCGATGTAATAAGTGGCGGGATGAACCATGGCCGATGTGACGCTGGAGACAATCTGCCGGTCGATATCCTCGACGGTGGTTTCCAGGGTGTAGCGGTAGGCTTTGCCGGTTACCTCATGGTTGATAGTGCCTTCGCTGATTCGGGCCGATCCGGCGCCTGATAGGTTTCCGTCTCCCGACGAGAGGGTCTGCTCGGGAGCCCATTCCGATGTTCCGAATACCCAATCGTTCCACTGAGTGCCCGGCGGGGTATAGCGTATGGGTTTCCGGGTCCAGTAATAATGGTAATCCGCCGAGGGCAGGACGCCCCCCGCCAGGTTTGAGGCGTTTACAACGGCCTCCACGGTATCACCATGAAAGAAATCTCCACTTGCGACGGTAGAGGTCACCTGAAAATTCACCCGACGGAAGGAGGCGATCCGGAAGCCGGTGCTTGTCCTGAAATTCGGGCCGTTATACACAATCTGAAAGCCGCCGGGCTCGAGGTTTTCAGGCAGCAGCAGGCGGTGGTGGAATCCGCCGGAATCACTTGTCCGGCCTTGTTCTGACCAGATTGTTTTTTCAGTTGCGGCCTCGATGATGCTGATATCGTAGGGGCCGTTGTAGCTGCTGAAACCGTCGGGATCCTGAAGCCAGTGGATGCCTCTGAGGGCCAGCTCTTCACCGGGTTTGTACAAACCCCTGTCGGTGAACAGATGGATCCGGTTCTGAACTTTTTCTGCATATTCGGGGCTGGTGGCGTTATAGATTCCATAGGCCCAGGGGCCATGAGAGTTCTGAATCCTCATCTCCGCAAGGTCGCCCTCTTTCTGAACCCGTACATGGAGAGAATCAGTATCATCCATGGACCGGTTATAGAAATTCCTTGCAAATTCACCAGGGGGTATGGAAATCGCCGCCAGACCATTTTTATCGGTGATCCCCTGATAGCGTGTCCCTCGAAGGTTGAATACTGTGACTTCCGCACCGGCCACCGCTTCGCCGCTTGAGAGGCGGTTCACCCACACAAGAGCCCGGTTGAAACCTGCCCGCACGGAGAGCCCCAGATCGGTTACCTGAACTGCAACATCACCTTCTTCCCACTGCCAGCGCTCATTCACCTGTGTGGGATCTTTTCTCAGCTCATACCGAAAGTACGCGGTCCCGTAGCCTTCCGTTGACAGGAATCGATCCATCTCTTCCCGGTGGAAAAATGTGCTGTCCGGGATTGCGGATTCGAGGTTGATTTCCGACATTTCCGGAGCGAAATCCGGCTGGTCAAAGTAATTTTTTTTACCGGCGATCCCCAGCCATCCTTCAACGATGTTTCGGGAACTCCAGACCAGGGCAGGTTTAAACTCGGCTTCCAGATGGCGCAGACCGTCGTAGTGGTAGGGAAAATCCACCAGGGGTTCCGGTCTGGGTATCTGGGTGAACAGACTTTGACTTTCGGCTTCCCGGCCGAAGATGTCTTTGAAACCCGAGGGAGTGAAAACTTCCACCTCCATACCCGGCCGGATGTCCGGGAGGTAGAATGCAACGGTGGACCAGGATACCGAGATATCCGCAGGTGTTATGGTATTACCGTCGACTTTCACGATAAATCGGGAGGTCTCCTGACTTTCATGCACGGGGTGACTGAAATGGAGGTAGACCGGATAGAGAGAGGGGCGGTTGTCCTGGGGGAAACCCCAGGAGTAGGCACTGAGTTCGTCGATGGAAAAAGGCCGAATGGTACGAATCTGGTAGGACTGAGTCAGAGTGGTTTCAGGATATGCGGTAAAGGGCATGGCACCTTCATTGAGGGTAACCTTCAGCACCGTATCCTCTACGGGTTCTTCGTCGAGAGTGAGGAGAATCCCGCGATCCGTCCGGCTCTCCAGTCGTTCCGGGTAGTCCGGTCTGGCTGTGGTATAGCCCATCTCCCGATTTCCGTCGTAGACACGGATATATCCGCTGATGATCTCCGGGTCCACGGGCTGGTTGAATTCCAGGGTAATCTCCCGGGCCAGGGCGGTGGGAACATCGTACAGGCCGACGGCATTGTCGGCGTCGTTTCCGGGAAACAGATTGACAATTTTCACCCGTTCTCCAAATACATCGAAAGAGAAATTCTCATCCAGCTGCCGGCCGGACATGGATGTGGCTTCAGCTGAAATACTCACTTGATATCTGGGAAGGTTCTGAAGCGGATTCTTCGGCCGGAACCCCAGGGTTTTGGTGCCGTACCAGCGATAGATACCTTCCACCGGCGGGTCTATGGTGAGTAGTGAGGATTCGGTTATGGGCCGGCCCAATGCCGCCAGAGGAACCATGGGCTGGTTGAACATGACATAGATGTTCGGACGCCGGTTCTCAACCGGCAGCTCCCCGCTGGGGCCGTAGTCGACTATTTTCAGAGGCTCAGACCCCGGATCCCCTGATGTACTTGATTCCATGATATCCGAGGAGTCAACGGAGTAATATTGTATGGTGGTTCCTGAATATTCGATGGGCTCACGGATCAGCCCGCCGTCGACTCGCCGCGGACGCTCGGCGCCCTTTATCAGCTGTGCCGCGGCTTTTTCGGAATCAGAATTGAGTAAGCCACTCTGGACATCCCTGAAGGCTTCTTCCCGGGCTGCAGCGTCGGCGGAAACGAGGATTTCTCTCATATCCGCCATTTCCGGATTTTCTGATTTACCGCATGAGGAGAGGGCCGCGAATATCAATAGTCCCGATATTATTCCGATGGTAAATCTGGAGATGAGGGTCCTGAACATAAGCACCTTTCCTTATGAGGTTGATGTTTATGATCAGTATAATCAGCGTCGAGCCATAAATACACTTATTAACGGGTTGTTACAGCTTACCGCTTCTCTACCGGTCTACCGTCTTTCTTCCAACCCCTGATACCACCGTCCAGCCAGATAATATCTGTGAAGCCCAATGCAGTCAGGTCGTTAACGAAAGCTCGGCTGGCAGGTCCGGCTTCACAATAAACCGCAGTAGGATGATTCAAACCGGGGAGTACCGAGATGTCAGCCAGAATATCTTCGTCGGACATTACCAGGTCGGTACCTGGAATTTGCTCCGATCCGCTGCTGACCTTCACCAGAAAAATATCACCGCTGTCCAGGAGTTCTTCGAGTTCAGCAGGATCAACGGTTGTGAACTGGTCGTTTTGACCGCCTGTGGAACAACTGGCGAATAATATCGCTACTGACAGCAGCAGCAGATATAAAAGGGACGATCGTCTTGTCATCCTTGCCTCCGGATAAGAATATAATACTTAATAACTCATGTATCCGGAGTATCGGGTTCGTAACCGGGCTTGTCAAATCAGCCCCTATTGGGTGTTTCTCAATGCTTTGAGAAACCGGGCCATTGAATCCCGGAGTTCTGCGAGCTCCTCCAGGGGATATTGAAGCTCTTCAACCAGGGACTGGGGAACATCAAGCGCCCTCTCCCGAAGTTTTATGCCCTCAGGTTTGAGAGTGACCGTTACAACACGCTCATCCTTTCGGCTTCGGGTTCGGGCAACCAGTCCCTGCTTTTCCAGGCGCTTGAGCAGGGGTGTGAGGGTGTTGGTATTGAGAAGCAGAGTGTCTGATAAATGCTGTATCGGTACTCCATCCTGTTCCCAGAGCACCATCATCACCAGGTATTGAGGGTAAGTTATGTTCAGCTCATCCAGCAGGGGCTGGTAGCGCCGGGTGATGAGGCGGCTTACTGCATAGAAGGGGAAACAGAGCTGGTTCTCCAGTTTCAGCCATTCTTCCGACAAATTCAGACTCCCAGGAGTTCTTTTATCGTATCTTCGATTGATTCCGGTGTTTTCGTCGAAGCATAACGTTTCACGGGCTTACCATCCCGCCCCACCAGAAACTTGGTGAAGTTCCATTTGATGCGCCTGGTTCCGAAACCGCCGAAATTTCTTTTCAGCCAGCCATACACCGGATGGGCTTCAGACCCATTAACCTTAACTTTGGAGAACATCGGAAAGCTGACTCCATAGTTGACCAGGCAGTTTTCTTTTATCGTCGTCTCGTCTCCAGGTTCCTGGCCGGCGAACTGATTACATGGAAAACCCAGGATCACCAGACCTTCGTCTTTGTACTTTTTATAGAGGTTTTCCAGGCCGGCGTATTGGGGGGTGAAACCGCACTTGCTGGCTGTATTAACCACCAGAACCACTTTGTCTTTGTAGTTGTCGAAGTTTACATCCTTTCTGGCCAGGGACTTGGCGGAAAGATCGTAGAATGTCGTGTTTTTATCTGAGTTGCTCATATTTTCAGAATATATTGGATATGAGTAAGAATATCAAGCGCGATAATATCGTGTGCGATATAAAAAATGGGGAAATTTATCTGATTTCGATTTCAGGCCAGCCCGATGATGCTCCCGCCTGTCAGATATCATCCAAACTTCTCAGTGCCGAAATCCAGAAGTTCTTTCAGGCGGCTTTTGCTGCCTGATCCCATCTTGATAATTACAGATCCCTGTTCACCTTCAATGTAGATGACCGGAGTATCGGATTCGATCATTTGCTCAAATAGATTGCGCTTTACTCCAATCTCTTCAAATTCAATGACATCACCGTCATCGGTATCTTTTCGGACCGGGTTTGACGATTCAAGACTGCTTGTGCAGCAGTATGTTTCGAAGACCAGCCGTTGAACCAGAAGCCATTCAGCATCTTTATAGGTATATGAGATATAGAACGATCCGTTTCCACTCAGGACAGCATCCACAACTGTTGTATTGGATTCCCCGATTTTTACCAGGTAGTCATCGCCTCTGTCACTGCTTCGAATGAGGATATTGGTCCCATCGACATATTGAGGATTTTGCTGGAAGAAACCCAGACATCCGGAGAGCAGCAACAGCACGAGGGCAGCGGCCCCTGTGAGAAGGACAGGTTTGTTACGCCGAGTCATTATCAATATTCCTCCCGATAGAAATCACCATCGAAAGTATAGAGCACTTCTTTGTCCAAATCATAATAGCCGGTGTATCCGAAGCTGGGCCGAGGGTTGTAGTAGAAGGTGATCAACCCTGTATTTCCATCAAGTTCGTAACGGCCGGATTCAACAAGATCATCATCTCCGCCGGGATAATGGGTCGTTTCGGTAAAAAGCCCGTTACTTTCAATATGCAGGGTCACTTCCACCAGAGATCCGTCATATTGGTAGTTCATAATCCAGGCGGCGGAAAGATCCTCGGGTTTTAGCCGCCGGGCCGGCAGCACCGGATCTGCCCGGAGTTCCAAATGGATACCATCGGCAGTAAACGACGGGGGAGCACCACTCACTGATGTTGAGATTCCTGACCAGGAGACTTCCGGTTCAAAGGAGATACTCAGAGCTCCGGATTCAGGGGAGTAGTTATACTGTCCCACCTCCGAATAGCTGGAGCCATCATCCTCCCAGACACTGTGAATGTGGGCTGTACCGCCTGGGAAAAACCGCATTTCCATCACTAAACCGTATCCTTCACCGCCGTCCCGGCCGGCATACAGGCCGACAATACTCTCTGGCGGCAGAATACGGGATACCGGTGGAGTCGCGCAGGAATAGAGCAGGGTAAGGAAAACGAGAAGAAGAGCCGGAGTATATGAGGCCGGCCGGAGTAAATTCAAATTTCTCCCACCTCCAAAGTCGACTATCGATTAAAAGGTGTTTACATCATACATCATGATATTTCCCTCAGGCACTTATTGCCTGACAGATTTCCTCCATGTGCCGGATATCGGTTCCGCAACAGCCGCCAAGCACAGAAATGTTTGAGCTGTTCTTAATCTCTGCGTAGAGTCTGCCCAGTTCAATTAGGTTTCCAATATCAAGCTCCTCGGCCTGATTCAGTTCCTCATGGCTTTTGGCGGATGCATTAGCTCGAATGCCTTTCACGCGGTTTATAACGGCGTTCGTCTGGAATAAACCTCGAAAGTGTGTGGGATGCGCGCAGTTTATCATGTAGTAAACCGGTGTAGTCCCGGTTTCCAGGTCAACAAAGAGAATCGCATCTTCGATAGCTTCTCCCGACGGCAGTTGGCCGTCGGTTTCAACGGTGAAGGAAATAACTACAGGCATCCCCTCAGCTTCGGCGGCCAGAGCCAACCCGGCAGCTTCGGCAGAACTGGTCATTGTATAAGCTGTAATCATATCGGCGTCAGTATCTGCAAAGGTTATAACTTGAGGCCGGTGGTATTCGGCCGCATCGTTCATATTCATGGTCTCTACCGCTGTGTAGGCATCTCCCCGAGGTCCCATGCAGCCGCTGATAATCGTCGGAAGATCGGGGGTATCTGACTCGTCCCGAATATCCTTCATCAAATCCACAGCTTCCCGATTTATCCGGTCCAGGGCTTTGATATCGTAACCCAGCTGATTTCCCCAGTCCCGACTACTGCGCCAGGTTGGTGTTTCCAGGATGAATCCGCAGTTCTTATTCTTCGCCAGTCCCACATACGGCCGGTAATAGTTTTTCAGGCTTTCCCTGCCGCCTTTAGTTTCCAATAAAGGAAAAGCTGCAAAAAATGGGAGGTCGTACCCCTTTTTGAAAATGAGGTGAGTTTCCAACCCCCCGTCTGTCAGAAACAATCTCCCATCCAGTTGGGGCAGGGAATCCCTGTATCTGGCCATAACGCCACCTTTTTTATCCGGTGTTTTTCTTGAGATGACTGAATGTTAGTGATTAGGCAATAATATTACAAAATAAGTAATAATACCAGACTGTTGTTCTCGATTGATGGTATGGCGGAAAAAAAGCGGCTGAGGTTGATTCAGCCGCCCGTCGGTCTAATTAAGATTCTTACTGATCAGAACTTGTCTGGTGACTGTAGTAATGCCTGTATTTCGTCATCATTAACGTTCTCCGGTGTGATGAGTACAGGGTCAATCAGGATATTTCTATCAGAAATGGTTTCACCTTTGATTACCTTGTCAATTATCTCCACACCTTTGTATCCCATCATATAAGGATCCTGAGCGATAAAAGCATGAATTGAACCATCATCAAACATCGGTAACACTTCAGGGCTGGGATCGAAGGTAATGACCTTGACGTCTTTCGCAGAGCCCTTGGCATTGAGAGCCTGGACAATACCGACTGCGATCGGTGCTGCGGCAGAAAAGAAACCCTTTAATTCGGGATTACCATTGAGCAGATCGGTAGCAATGTTCAACGAAAGTGCCGCATCAGCATTTGTCCATTGAACATCAAGTACGTCCATATCGGGGTATTCTTCAATGGCTTCTTTGAATCCTACACTGCGCTGTGCACTGATCGAACCCGCCTGTATGCCCAGATTGGCTACCAGGCCCTTCCCATTCAGCAGTCTCGCCATTTCTTGCCCGCCCATATAACCACCGGCATACTGGTCAGTTACGAAACTTCCATAGGGTATATCACTGTTGATTCCGGAGTCGACCATTGCTACCGGAACACCACCATCAATGGCTTCTTTAACCGGTGGGATTAACGCCTCCGAATCCAGTGCTGCCAGTAGTATCCCTGCCGGTTTTTTTGCGGTGATATTACGCACGAAGTCCACCTGGGCACTGATATCCGCCTCAGTAGAAGGTCCGGTATACTCGATTTCGTAACCACCTAGTTCCTCGGCCTTGTCCGTTGCGCCTTTCAAGAGAAAAAGGTAGAAAGTCGCAGAGGTTGACTTGGGTATGAATACGATGGTTTTCATATCGTCGTCAGACGCTCCTGTGGCAAAAACATTGACCGATCCAGTCAGCAGTGCAATTAACACTACCAAAACAACTAATTTCTTCATTTGCTCCCCCATGTGGAAAAAAATTACGATTCTCAGAGAATCGCTGATTTCTATCTGTGCCTTCTTAACTGATCTATGGATACCGCGACGATAATGACAGATCCATTTACCACGAGCTGCCAGAATGCATTAACCCCGATAATATTCAAACCATTACGAATCGTCGTAACCATCAAAGCTCCGATCAGGGTGGCCAGTACATTCCCCTCACCGCCCAGCAGGCTTGTCCCGCCGATAACAACTCCGCCGATCGCCAGCAATTCATATCCGTTTCCCCCGGCCGGTTGAATCGTTCCAAGTCTGCCGGCTTCTATTATTGAGGCAAGACCACATAATAAACCCGAAAACAGAAAAATGCCGATCGTCGTCCTTTCTACATTGATCCCGGAGAGACGGGATGCTTCTGAATTACTGCCGATTGCGTAAGTGAAACGTCCGAAGCGTGTATACTTTGAAATGAAAATTGCAACGGCGAAAATAAGGAGCAGTATGATTGTCGGTACGGGAAT
>RCND010002501.1_pt1 | contig 10124 bp, 9 predicted proteins | sample 2041351 | NCBI WGS metagenome assembly RCND01 (sample SAMN09708230, study PRJNA481090) | Marine sediment metagenome, whole genome shotgun sequencing project. | biome: marine sediment; feature: ocean; material: sediment; isolation source: Sewage treatment plant 12B marine sediment (STP12B) ...
CCGGACTCTCCATGGGCGGAGGCGGCACTTTTATGTATGCCCTGCACCATCCTGAGCTGTTCTCCTCAGCCTGTCCCCTCAGCGCCTACTGCGGACCACTGAGCCTGGAAGATATGGAGCAGCAATTGAAAAGGCGTGGTACGGAGCCAGGAAGCAAGGAGGAGATGGAGACCTGGTATAAGCGTCACAGTGCCGTGGAGCTGATCAATGATATGCCTGACAATCAGACCAAATTGGTTCGGTGGTATATCGATTGTGGAGATGATGATTTCCTGTATGAAGGGAATTCCCTGGCCCATATAGCCATGCGCAAAAAGGAGATCCCACATGAATTTCGGATTCGCAATGGGGGCCATACCTGGACCTACTGGAGAGAGTCCCTGCCGGAAGTACTCTCCTTTATCTCAGATGCTTTCCACCAGCATTAGCTTTACACCCCATGATACAGGTTCAAAACCTAACCTACAGCTACCCGGGTGCCGAAAAGCAGGTATTAAAAGATATAAGTTTTGAGATCAAAGAGGGAGAGATTTTCGGTTTCCTGGGTCCCTCGGGAGCGGGGAAAAGCACCACTCAAAAGGTCTTGAACGGATTGCTAAAGGGTTTTGGAGGCTCAGTGCATATCAATGGTACTGATCTCTCAAAAATGGAGCGTTCCTTTTATGAGAAGATTGGGGTTGCCTTCGAGTTCCCCAACCTCTATCTGAAGCTGACTGCCCTGGAAAACCTTCAATTATTTGGCTCCTTTTTTAAATCAAAAACCCGTGATCCGGAAGAACTCCTGAAGATGGTTCAGCTGGAAGGTGACCGGGACACACGTGTGGAGGCATTCTCAAAGGGAATGAAGATGAGGCTCAGTTTTATCCGCTCTCTGCTGAACCAACCCGAACTGCTGTTCCTGGATGAACCCACTGCCGGACTCGATCCAGGCAATGCCCGTATCATGAAGGATATCATCCTGGATCTAAAGCAGCAGGGTGTTACCATCTTCCTTACCACCCACCATATGGACGATGCAGGTGAGCTCTGCAACCGACTGGCCTTTATGGTGGAAGGTACGCTTCCGGTGATTGACTCCACCCAGGAACTTCGGCTTAAGCACGGAAAGAAAACTGTAAAACTGGAATATATGGAGAATGGGATGACTCTTTCTGATGAGTTCCCCATAAACCAGCTAGCTTTCAATCCAACGTTTAATGAGATATTAGAGAACCAGGAGATCCTGACCATCCATACCCAGGAGGCCTCGCTGGAGGATATCTTTATCAAGGTCACCGGTCAACAGCTTAAACAATAACCCGGCTTGGAAGATGAAGGAGCTGCTAAAAAAAGAGATCATACTTCAATGGCGCCAGGGCTTCTGGCTGGTCTATTTTGTATTCACAGCTATCTATGTCACCGTACTTTTAAGTCTTCCGGAAAAAAACCGGATGCTGGTAAGCCTGATCCTGATCCTCTCCGACACCACCATGCTGGGGGTTATTTTTATTGGGGCGCTGGTCTTGCTTGAAAAACAGCAGGCTGTGATCCTGAGTCTATTTGTGACCCCCCTGGAACCTTCTCAATATATCTGGTCTAAAACCCTCTCCCTTTCACTGATTGCCATAAGCATGAGCATACTGGTCTATTTGCCTGTATGGCACTTCAGTGCATACACCCCGCTCCTGCTGGCAACAATTGCTTTCACCGCGGGCACTTTTGTGCTACTGGGCCTGGGACTTGCTGCACGAATCGATACCATCAATCAATATTTTGGTCTCCTGATGGGTGTCTCCATGCTATTGATCCTCCCTGTACTCCCTTATATGCTGCTGGAACAACATCCCATCTTCCTGATTCTGCCCTATGTGGCCTCGCTGGATCTGATGTTGGGCGCCTTGAATCCGCTACCCGTTTGGAGGATCCTTTTAGATATTGTCCTGCTGGTGGCCTGGGGATACATAGCCTACAGATATGCCATCCGGCGGGTCACACGATATCTTGTTTATAAATAATATGCAGTGAACTGGCGCGCCATCCCATATGACTATAAACTACTGAAAGGTGATCCCATGCTGATTCTCAGCCTGCTGATTCCATTTATTCTCTGGGCTCTGATGCATCTCCTCTTTCCCTTCCTGGAAGCTCTGGTGATGAAACAGTGGAGCGTAGATATTTCCCCCTATTACTGGCAGGCCGGAACATTCTTTCTGATGCTGATCCCCATGATGATGGGGATGGTCTACGGATTTATCCTGCTGGATGAACGAGATGGGGGAATCATCACTGCCATTTCGGTCACTCCCACCGGCAAATCCGGTTACCTGAAACTAAGAATGGGCATCCCCCTTTTCCTCAGCTTTGTTTTTATCATCCTTTTTCTGCTCCTTCTTGGGCTCACAGGCACCCTGAATATCCTGCAGGTGATTGTGGTGTCTGTTTTGATCTCGAGCCAATCCCTGATACTGCTGCTTGTGCTGGGGGCCTTTGCCGATAACAAAGTTATGGGGATGGCTATCTCCAAGGGATTTGGAATCCTGTTGATTGGACCCTTACTTGATTTTGCCCTGCCTGCACCCTACAACTGGAGCGGAGCATACTCTCCTCTCTTCTGGGCCAGCCGCTCCCTTCATTCAGGTTCCCATGGTGCTTTCTGGCTCTATGCTGGAATAACATTTCTGTTTCACCTTCTTCTTATTTGGATCCTATTTCGTAAATTCACCGCCCGAAGCGACTAACTATAAACCGATATTACAATACTATGAAAAACTCCATTTACCTCCTGACTGCCCTATTCACTCTTTTTCTGATCACTGCTTGCAATAGCAGTAAAAGTGAGATGTCTGATTCATCTGAAGCAGGCATTCCTGTGATCTTCGATACCGATGCCAATAACGAACTGGACGACCAGCATGCACTGGCCTACCTCCTGCTCAATGATCAGGCCTTCAATGTACTGGGAATTACCGTTAATGCCACATACAATGGAGGGGAAATTGACGAGCATATGAAAGAGGCCAAACGGGTTGTTGACCTGGTAGGCTGGAAAGATAAAGTAAAGATAATCAAGGGTGCAAATGGCGATTTCGAAGAAATACGATCTCAGCTTAAGCAGGATGAGTTCGATGGATCAGAGGCAGTAGATTTCATCATTAAGGAAGCCATGAAGAAACGGAAAGAAACCCTGGTTTTGCTGCCCGTGGGGAAACTGACCAATGTTGCACTGGCCCTGGAAAAGGAACCTGCCATTGCCAAGAAAATACGGATTGTCTGGCTGGGTGCCAACTATCCCGCTCCGGGCGAATACAACCTGGACAACGATATTGCATCCATGAACTACATCCTTAAAACAGATGTACCCTTTGAGATGGTAACAGTTCGTTATGGCGAAAGCTCCGGAACAGCAGCTGTAAAGGCAAAACGGCAAAATATCTACATCCGCATGCCGGGCATGGGCCCTGTGGTCGATGAGGCAGTTACAGGAAGGCACGGGGGAACATTTACCTGCTTTGGAGACTATTCAGTAGATCTGTTCAGGCACATTACCGACCTGGAGGATGGGTGTTTCAGGTCGCTTTTTGATATGGCAGCAGTGGCCATTGTCAAAGATCCCTCCTGGGCCGAAGCTTCTGAGATTCCGTCTCCGCTTTACGTGGATAACAATTGGGTTGAACAAGCCGGAAACAGCAGGATGATTACCATCTGGGAAAACTTTAACTCAGATGCCATCATGACCGATTTCTATTCTACCCTTGAGCGGGCATCACAAGTTGAAGCGACGGTAGAATAATTTGACTTAAAGAAAGTGATTTCTTAACTTGGCTTAAAACCACAAGCCATGAAAAGAAGAAAATTCATTGAAACTTCAGCTATGTCCGTACCCCTGATCAGCATGTTCCCCGCCAATTTATCAGCAATTATCCGTGAAACAGCTAAGGGGAAAATTGAAAAACGGGCCCTGGGAAAAACAGGTGAAATGTTGTCAATGATCGGATTCGGAGGCATTGTTGTTGACAAAGCCACCACGGAACAGGCAGCCAGCCGTGTCAAGGAGGCCATTGATCATGGTATTAACTATTTTGATGTAGCTCCTTCCTATGGCAATGCCGAGGAGATGCTGGGTCCCGCCCTGAAACCTTACCGGAAAGATGTTTTCCTGGCTTGCAAAACCGGTGAACGAAAAAAAGACGGATCCCGCCGGGAGCTGGAGCAGTCACTAAAATACCTTCATACCGACCACTTCGATCTCTACCAGTTGCATGCAGTCACCACTCTGGAGGATGTGGATACTATATTTGGAAAGGGTGGAGCCATGGAGACTTTTGTAGAAGCACGTGATGAAGGCAAGGTGAAATACCTGGGATTTTCAGCCCATTCGGTGGAGGCAGCCCTGGCCCTGATGAAGGGTTTTGATTTTGATACCATTCTCTTCCCCATCAACTTTGCCGCCTGGTACAATGGGAATTTTGGCCCGCAGGTTATGGAAGAAGCACAGAAAAGAGGAATGGGAATCCTTGCACTGAAAGCAATGGCCTGGAGAAAATGGGAAGAAGATGAAGAGCGAAACATTGACAAAACCTGGTATAAACCACTGACTGACAAAGAGCAGGCCCGCGCGGGACTCAGGTTTACCCTTTCACATCCGGTCACTGCTGCCATTCCTCCCGGTCATGAAGACCTCTTTTCCATGGCTCTGGGACTTGCCTCAGAATTTAAACCCATGGTGGATTCTGAGATTGCGGCCATCAAAGAGAAAGCCATGAAGACCGATCCCATCTTCAGCTATCCCATGCACGGGGAAACTTAGGAATGCTTCTGGTATGTAAGTGTTAATCAGAAAATAAAAACATGTATTCGGATCTGTATTCAGGGTGCCCAACCACCTCCAGATGAAGAATAAAACCATCTGATTTCCAACGTGGTAGTATGGCTTTCAATACGGGCCCTTCCAGGTTAGAATTGGATTCTACACGCCCAAACTCCCAGCTACCCAGATCCAGCACCTCTTTCCCGGCCATCAGGGTAGCATTTACCACACCCGATTCAAGGATCTGGTAGCGATCGTTCAGTATCCATAGCTGAGTTGAGAACGGCTCTTCCCGCCTCCATGTCAACTTGTAGTTGCGAGCACTTGCAAGAACAGGTCTGCAGGCATCCCGGACCGCGTAGAAAGCAGGCTTGGGCAAGTTGGGCCAGTTAATAATGCTGTTATTGGCCGCTGTGGGCCAGGGCTCATTGAAACACCAGTTCAGGGCCATGGAGCAGTAAGGCTTTTGTCGCCTGGCCTCTTCATAAATAGCTTTATAACCTTCACTTTGCAGCAACTGCCCCATCTCCACAAGCTCCTCAAGATTGGTCGCACGTCCAAAATAATCCTCGATCATATCTTTCATCAGCCATGTATCACCCACCCAGGCATTGTAGGCATGGTGACTCTCCCATGAAGTGCCAGCTTGTGGGGGCCAAAGCTCCTCCTCGGGAATTATGGTCTCCAGGATCTCCACCGGTGAAGGACCAGGCATTCCAAATTCGGTATAGGCAGTATTATGAGCACGCATCATGGTCTCGTAAACCTCATCTCCTGTCTCCTGGTCACGAAACACATAATGCCCGTGTCCCATTCCCATCAATGGGGAGGTACTAATAAAGGGGGTATATGGGTCCAGCTCAAGGCATAGGGCATTCAGCAATCTTATAGCAAATGATTGATCTGTCATCCCGCTCCATGAATTAAAAAGCTCATTGCCCCCAGACCACATGGCCAGGGAAGGATGATTTCGAATGCGTTTGACAATCGATTCTGCTTCCTGCTTCAGTACACTCAGGTATTCGGGATCGTCTTCATAGTTGTTGCAGGCAAGTGGAAACTCCTGCCACACCAGGATTCCCTTCCTGTCACACAAATCATAAAAGGACTCCTTGTTAACAATACCTCCTCCCCAGACCCTGAGCATATTAAAATTGGCCTCCAGGGCAAGATCAAGAAGCTCTTCGTACCTTTCTTTGCTTATTATCCCTGGAAATATTTCCGGATTCACCCAGTTGCTTCCCTTGCAGAAAATCTTCTGCCCATTGATCTCCAATTGGATAGGGGCTACACTCCTGGTCTTGGGAAATCCCTTTGGTTCTTCCCAGGCACCTTCGTTCATCACCAGCTTCACCATCCGAAAACCCATATGACCCCTGTAGGTCTGCAGCTTTTTCCCAGACTGGTCTGTCAACTCAAGGGTGTAAGTATAAAGGTAGGGCTCCCCGTGGTCGTGAGGCCACCATAACTCCGGATCGGCAAGTTCGGTAAGAAGCACTCCCTTATCATTGTATGAATTCAGGTACCCCATATCAACCTTGCTTCCGGAGGAATCCTCAAGACTCCAGCTTATATTGCATGCTGTCAGATCCTTACCCACAGTCTCCACTCTTATAAATGCCTTCGTCATATCCTCATTCAAGGTATACTGCACTGATACTTCATCAAAGTGTGATTCGGGAAGTATCTCCAGCCATGTATCATCCCATATACCACTTGGAACCAGGCGGGGATGCCAGTCCCAACCATAAGAGACTGCTGGTTTGACCGAAGCTGCTGCCTGACTGCGATCGGCCGATTCCGAATCTTTCTTTGGTATGGGAAATACCCTGATCCGGAGCTCATTATTAACCCAAAGTAAGTTGGTCAAATCAAGCCTCACCGGAGTAAACATGCCCTCCTGGCTAAGCAATTTCTTTCCATTGAAAATAATCTCAAATTCGTAATCTATGCCCAGAGAACGAAATACCAAACGCTCTCCATCCTTCATGCTTGGTTTGATAAAATTGCTTACATACACGAATTCCCGATCCTCCATCCAGAGATAATCTTTCCAATTCTCTCCATAGTAATAAGGACCATAGCCCTCATTCTTTGCAATATCAAGCTGAATAGCTCCCGGTACAGTTGCTTCCGCTATAAGCAGATTCCCTGGAGTATCTTCGTCCTCATAGACCACGGTCCACTTCAGTTCCAGGGGATCCTGTGCCACCAGGTTTCCCAAAAAAATGACCCCAATTAAAATTAGAAGATATCTGTACATTTTTCAATCCTTAATAAGATCACATCCAGAGCTTTCATGATCACTCCGGCACCTTCATATTGAAGATCAGTTTCACGGTAAAGATCAAACCATCGTTGAAAGTGACATTCTTAACGGTCCGTTCGTCCCCGAAGCCAATCAGGGGTATGGAAAAGCTAACTTTCTGGTCACCTGCATACTGCTCATAAGATCTTCCCATTGTTCGTCCTATCATCCCTTCAATAAAGAAGTTTTTATATAACCTTTGCCTGGCAAAAAGGGACAGATCGATACTCGACCTCTCCATATAGTCCCCTGCATAATTCTCATCTCCAAGGGCATAGGAGGTAATTAATCCAAAGTGGTTGAAACCCACATCCAGTCCCTCGTTAACCCTGTAATGAACCTTCAGCGTAACAGGTATCATGCCCTCAATATGCCAGCGTTCAGATGCCTGCCAGTCAAGCAGGAAAATGGGAACAAGGTAGGGCCCGAAAAGCTCCTGGTTATACATGGCCCCAAAACCCAGGTTTAAAGACTCATTGAGATCATTCTGATAGGAGGCCAAACCACCCATCTGGAAGCTATTCCCGTCCATGTTCTTAAAATCCGACATCAGCCTGGGTGCAATCAAGAGCTGTAGCTTTCCCCCGTTCTTTAACTCTTGAATGATCCCGGTTCTAAGAATAAAACCATTGATTTTGATGGGACTGGCAATATCCACGGGCATCTCTGCTTCATCCTTAACATTGAAGTAGAAATGGTTCACATTGATGGCAAACATGGTTTTGGGCGCCAATTTGAAACCTGCGGTCAGAGAATTCAGCATACCTATCTCGGTAGCCTTACCTTCATAAACCTCTTTATACTCCTGGGGCAGGCCATAGCGACCTGATAAAGACAGAATATCCTTGGTTCCCCGGTCCTGGGCCTGAAGGGTAATTCCAAATACCAAAATTATTGGAAGAAAAGCTAATCGTTTCATACCTTAGATTTTAGGATCGTAGCTAAATGTAAGGGAAAATGAGAAAGGATGCAATTTGTTGAAAGATCAGAGTCTAGGCCCTCTCCTCTTTTCTTATACGCTCCTGAATCTTCCGAAGCGATGAAAGTACCAGATTCCTGGGCAGGAAGCGTGGGGCCAGGGAAAGCAGTTTATTGGAAAAACCGGGGATGATCCTGATCCGTCCCTTCATCATTCCCTTCAGGGCAGTACGTGCCACCTCTTCCACTGTGGTGGTAACAATCTTCTCCTTTTTTTCCGGCGATCCGGAGTAGCTGGCGGCAGTGCTGGCAAAATTGGTATTAAAGAGTCCCGGCAATAGAACCGTAACCGTAACTCCGGTTCCTTTTACTTCATTTGCAAGTGCCTCCGAAAAGAAGTGTATATATGCCTTGGATGCATAGTAAACGTTCATAAGGGGTCCGGGTTGAAAGGCTGCCAGGGAGGAGACATTCATAATCCTGCCCGACCCCCTGTGGATCATCTTTTGTACCACCAGCTTGCACAGGTGAGTCAGGTTGAGTACATGCAAGTGCAGCATGCTCTCTTCGAACTGCCAGTCGGTCTCTGCAAAAAACCCGAACAGACCAAAGCCAGCACTATTAATGAGGATATCAAATTCGTAGAGATCCACCTCTGCGAATAACTCTTCTGCAGCCCTGTTAAGGCCCAGGTCCTTTTCAATGATTTTGATCCCAGTACCATAAGCATCCTGAATCGATTTGGCCGCTTGTTCCAGGCCATCTCCATTCTTATCCACCATCACCAGGTCATAGGAGTCAGCGGCAAGAAGTCTGCAGAATTCCAGCCCAAGCCCTGACGCTGCCCCTGTTATTAAAGCCTGATTGCGGATCATAGAATCTGAAAGTTATGCACTATATTTAAAGACTACAATATAGTTACTATGATGAAATACTTCTTCTCCCTCCTGTTCATCTTCCTGCTTGTGTTTAAAGGCTGTTCTCCGGATACGCAACACACGATAATCGGGGCCAAAATCTATGAACACAGCGGTCCCTATAGCTTGCTGTTCGAGCAATGGAACCAACTGGGCATTAACACAGGATTCTGCAGCCAGGAACTAATATCTGATCCGGAATTTATGAAAGAGGCCATGGAGCATCAGATCTCCACCTTTGTGATTTTCCCGGTCTTTTTTAATCCCGAAGTAATAGCCGAAGAGCCTGATCTAGCAGCCATAAACCGGAATGGAGAAGTGGCTGCAGAGGAGTGGGTTGAATTTGTCTGCCCTTCCCGGGAGGCTTACCGGCAGCAGGTCGTAGCACATGCCCGCAGTATTGTCCGTGACCATCAACCCGACGGAATCAGCATCGACTTTATCCGTCATTTTGTATACTGGGAGAAGGTATATCCCGACCGGGACCCGGCTTCTCTTCCTGTCTCCTGTTTCGACTCAGTTTGTCTGAATCATTTCCAGACTGAAACCGGGATTAGTATACCAGATGAGTTAAGCGGTATCCCGGAGCAGTCCGACTGGATTCTGAATGAGTATGGGGATGCGTGGACCGCCTGGCGTTGCCATCTGATCACTTCCATGGCAAAAGAAATTGCAGAAGCAGCCAGGGAAGAGAAGCCCGATATCCTGGTTAATATCCACCTGGTTCCCTGGGCTAAAGAGGATTTCAATGGAGCAATTCAAAAGGTGGCCGGACAGGATATTAAGGCACTTTCAGAATTTAGCGACTACCTCTCTCCCATGACCTACGCTCATATGGTCAAACAAGCACCATCCTGGGTACATCACATCGTGGAAGATATCTATATGCAAACAGGAGGAACGATCCTGCCTAGCATCCAGGTGGGGAAGGCCTACCTGGAAACAGAATTTGACCTTGAGGAGTTCAGGCAGACCCTTGAAGCAGCTCTGGAAGCTCCTTCATCCGGCGTAGTGATATGGTCCTGGGAGCGTTTACTTGCCGAACCAGCAAAGGTCGACCTGTTCAAGGACATTGTCACGGCTCATTGATTTGATGCTCCAGGAGTAATGTACTCACATCAATTCTTCATACATTTATCGCTCTGAAAAAACGTATAGATCATGAAAAAAACTGTTCTTTTTCTTTCAATCCTTG
>RCND010002502.1_pt1 | contig 10117 bp, 4 predicted proteins | sample 2041351 | NCBI WGS metagenome assembly RCND01 (sample SAMN09708230, study PRJNA481090) | Marine sediment metagenome, whole genome shotgun sequencing project. | biome: marine sediment; feature: ocean; material: sediment; isolation source: Sewage treatment plant 12B marine sediment (STP12B) ...
TACTTCTAAATCGGGTGCAGCACAACCGAATCCTACAATTCCGGTATTTGTAGTAACCTTTGTAAATAAGTTAACTGTTGTATCTATTGTTTCATACGCAATTGTATATGGTACTGCCAATTTCATTTTGTGAGACCAAGTCTCAATAGAATTAATTTTCATTTCACTCACTAATACCTTTTCTGATGAATTTCATCAAGTGTCATTCCTTTTAAATCCTCTACAAAAGCGACAAGGTGAGCTATCATTATTTCCCAAATTATATTTCCCTTTTCGGCATTTGCTTTGGTTGGATCACCCATAGTACCATTTGCAGATATTTTTTCTGTCTGCGCATACCAAGGCACACCTCTAAGAGACGAGAAATTAAGGTACCGACTAGTGAACTTCAGGGAGGCTTTCTTTGCTTTATCCATTTGGACCATTTCAGGACGAATAGCCAATGTTGTGCTGGTTTCAATTTCACCAGCGTGAATATCATTTTGTGTCTCTGTAATTTCATCGATATCAACATCGCTTGTCTCGCCGGTATCAACAGCAACAAAAATATTTGCATCTCTGTTTATCATTTGAGCAGCAAAATTTAATGTAGGGCTATTATCACCATGACCATTAATAATCAATAGCTTTTTGATTCCTTGCTTGGCGATATTTATCCCAATATCATAAACAAGTTTTGCTAAAGTTTCATTTGTAACACTTATTGTTCCCTTAAAGTCATCATGATGATAAGAAACTCCATAAGGAATTAGAGGAAGCACCAATGGCTTTGGATCGCTGCATGCCTCAGCAACTTTCTTAGCTAAATATTCAGCATCAAAAGCATCAACGTCAAGCGGAAGATGAGGTCCGTGTTGTTCAATTGCACCTGTTGGCAGAATAGCTACATCCATTTTACTTAATCGCTGTTCTGCTTCAGGCCATGTTAATTCTGACCACAAATATTTACTTGATAGATTAGTTTTAGATTTCGAAACAGTCTTGCTTGGTTTCACATTTGCCATCTCAAATGGATATGGTTTTCTAAAGTCAGCTTCTTTATATACTTTTATCTCAACCCAATCTCTTGAGACTCTCTTAACAGCTCCATCAGCATGCTGGTTAAATATTTTAAAAAGTGGTTTTCTTAAATCTTGTGGAATATAATTTAAAGGAGAACGCTCATTATCAATTCTTAGTTGTAATATTTCTGGGTGAGGTTTTAATTTTTTTATTTGTTCTTCACTAAGGGAAATTAAATTTTTATTATGCAGTAGATAATTTAGATGCTCTGCTCCCGCTGCTTCTTGATGAAGTGATATTCCCGATAGGGATTTAAGGCAATTTTTTATTTGTTCTTCGGAATAACCGCAAATTTGAGGATCAACATTTATTGCAGTCAGCATTCCAACAATACGCTTGCATTTTTCACATTTACCGCATGGTTTTATTCGTTCACCATCTTTTTCCTTATGTGCTGCATGGCAAGAAACTTGATGTTTAATCAATTCACTATAACGTGTTGCAAGAATATTTTCAATAAGCATTTCTGATAATGGGCGGAGAACTGAAAATTGTGTTACTGCCCAGCCTTTGCGCATGAAATAGCGGGTCATGTTATCGTCAAAATATCTGCTTTGATCAAACAAACCATCGTAGTGAGTTATACCTTTGAAGTTTTTTCTTTCTGTTGTATCATATTCATTACCTATTAGTAACCTTCCAACGCCCCGTTTTCTAAGCAAAGGCAATACTCCGTAAAGAAATACTGCTACTGTCCATAAGCGAATTGGATAAATATCTGCACGGACATCTGCAAAGTCTTTACGAATAAATGGCATATGTCTAAGCATAAATGGGAAAACTCTGTCAGAATTAACCCAGACTCGCGACGTATTTGGCACATTATCTTTCATATATCGATATGAATTCAAGGCAGTAAACCAGTGTCTGCCAGATTCGTTAATAAAAATGGGATGCGTCTCTAAATTTAATTCGTTTATCAATCCGTAAGTTAATAAGCTATCCTTGCCTCCGCTGGAAAGGACACAATGCTTGCTTTTTTCAGTATGCCAAAATTCCCAAGCAGTTTTTATTGGAACTTGATCTAAATCGATAAACTCAAGTTCTGCAAAAGAGTATTTTTTTAATTTAACTGGTTCCAGATTTTTTGCATCCCCAATTAAAAAAGGGTTTGGTTCAAGAAATTTCTTAACATAAATTTCACGGGCAGTATTTTCCATCCATTCTTTAATTACACTTTTATCGGTGTCGTCAAATAATCCGTTAAAGACAATTTTTTTACAAAACAATCCGTAGTTAATAGCAACTTGAGATAAGATCATACTTGCTAAATTCAGGTGGGAATCATTATCCGGTTCAAAGACCTCTTCTTCGTAACTATAAATTAAATCGATGGAGTCGGTGACATCATTTTTGTAAATGGTGTATGGTGCAGAGATTTTTTTCTTCTCAATTTTTATTGGTCCAATCTCTAAGCAATCAAAAACAACTAACTTGTCTAAATGATTTTGAGTAATGTTTTCTTCTGGATTTGTGTTCATCATGTACCTATCATTTATACTTATTTCTTCAATTAAAGTCTATGTCACTATGTGGATAAAGACAGCCGTTCTAATTACTTTTTATGCTTCAAGATTGTTTTTACTAGTTTATCTGCGCCATTTAATAATACATCGTAAGTTGGAATATCATAAAGATTGGTGTATTCATCACAAACTTTATCTACTTCTTTTGGTGTCATATTCTCATGATTGATTGTAATCGAAGTAACTTTTTTTCCAGAAATTACCTCAATCGCTTTTAATTGTCTCGACATTGAATGCATTGTATAGTCGGGAAATCCGTCATATTCTTTTCTTGCCGGGGCATGCTGTAAAATAATCAGATCGGGTCTGCCGGCTGCCAACAATTCAAATCCACCGGGATATGCCGGATTTAATAAACTTCCTTGTCCCTCTAAAATAATAAAATGAGGCTTTTCATTTTTCCAAGCTGAGTAAACTGCATGTTCAATTTCACCGCTTACAAAATCATTTATAAGGGAATCTAAAATAATGCTATATTTTGCTCCTTGCATCCAAGCAGTTTGACCTGTCCCGATCATTTCAGCCTTATAACCAGCCAAACGTAATGCTTTAACTAAAATCCAAGCAGTTGTTCTTTTGCCAACAGCTGAGTCGGTGCCAAGCACAGCAATTTTTAATGATGTAACCTCTTCAATATTTCCACTAAAAAAGTGCATTTCACTTCTCGGTGGAGTTTTACGTATATCAGTAATGCTTACTTTGTGCTGCGCGGCAAGGGATTTAATTTCTTTATCATCTGAAAGGAAGTCATGCAACCCAGAGACAACATTTAAATCTTTCTTAATTGCACTTTTTACTGCATCTCTTGCATAGTCCGGAAGTCTGCCACCATCGGGAGCCAAACCAATTACAAAGTGTGAAACATTAATGTTTGAATTAATGGCAGCTTGAAATGCCTCTTTAAAACTTGAATAAATTGGAATTCCATTTTCCTTATTGTCTAAAACCATTCCGGCATCTTTTCCGGCATGTCTCGAGTCGATTATAGATAAAACTTTAAATCTTTCTGTAAACCTAACAAGTCCATGCGCAGTTTTGCCATTGGTTGTGTTATAAGCGCCTTCACAATAAACAATAGCATTACCTTGTGGCAATGTGTTCATTACTTCCTCCCGGTTAATACTACAACGAATCTATCGTTATTTATTATTTCTTGATTGTTTTTATTTAGCAAGGCTATTAATCCTGCAGTTGATGCGGGAAGAACAAACATTCCCTCTTTTTCTCTGATTAGTTTAGCATAACTTAACATTGCCTTATCCGTAGCATCTGCCGCCCAGCCTTTTGTTTTTCTTATAGCATCTAAAGCCAAATCGCCATCTATTGAGTGCCAATTGATCAGTGGCTCATTAGTTTTAGATTCCTTTATCTTTTCAGGGCGCAAATCTTCACAAGTTTCTTTGTTTGTTAGGTGAGCTTGAACAATGGGATTTTTTTTAAACGAAGATCCCGCTACAATTTTTGGCATTTTGGAAGTTTTTCCTCTTCTATATAAACTTAAAAATCCTTTATAAATCCCGGCCAAGGTTGTGCCGTTTGAAACCGGAACAGCAATCACGCTTGGCGCATCTCTAAGGTCATCATAGATTTCGTATGCAATTTCGCCATAAGCTTTAAGTTGAAGAGTTATATTTGTCCCTCCGGGATTAGCATCGTAAAATTCTTCTTTATCGGCATATTCCGAAGATACTTCAACAGCTCTTTCATAATCTCCGGGAACTCTAATTATTTCAGCTCCTAATTCAGTCATTTCTTTAATTCGGATTGCATGATACGTTTCAGGCACAAAAATTTTACATTTAATATTTGCAATTGATGCTGCAAGTGAGCAGGCAACTCCATAGTTCCCGCAAGTTGCTAAAGTCATGGTATCAAAACCTCGTCTCATTGCATCCATTGCTTGTGCAAACGCAATTCTGTCTTTTTGTGTCCCGGTAGGATTACCGCCTTCGAACTTTAAGAAAATTTGTCTGGCACCGACTTCCCGCTCAATGTTTCTTGCTCTAACCATTGAAGTATCACCGACTTCCGAATCCATAATATCTTCAAATGCTTCCAGTCTGTCATCTAACCAATTATTTTTATCAGCAATAATTTTACGCTGTTCTTTAAATTCGTAATTTAAATCAAATCCTACTCCGGAAGCACCGTCAATAAGATCATAGGGATTTTCTAAATTTAAACTTTGCTGTGGGTTAGGTTCAGAGTTTTTGTGTGAATCTAGCATTATGCTTCTTTCCAATTAAAAGTTAGAAAATATTGCCTAACAGAAATCCTAAAAATGAAGGCAGTAAATTTATATTAAAAAGTTTGAATTAAATAAGAAAATAATTGTTTTGATAGACAATTTAAATTAATTTATCGCGCATCCATTTTGCTCTATCAGTTGTAATTCCATCAATTCCCCAAGAAACCAATTCTTTTGCCTTTTTAGGATCATTTACGGTCCAAACGTATAAAAGCAGTTCGGCAGATTTTATTTTTTGAGCAAACTCTTTTGTTAATATTTTACCTGCCCAAACATTTAAGCCATCAAGATTTGCATACTTAGCTTTGGAAATTAGTTTTTCAACTGAGGAACTTCTTAATTTAGTGTATGCATTATAATCGAGATCAGCAAGAAATAGGACTTTATGGTTAGGAAGAATTCTTTTTGCCTCTGCAACGACTCCATAATTAAATGAAATGATTTCTATTTGATCATTTTTTAAACCGGAGTTTTCAACATTTTTTTTTAGATAAGGTATTGTTTTAATGTCTGATTTTACTTCTATTATTAATTTTCTGCCGGTTGGAACGGTTTCTAAAACTTCTTTTAGAGTGGGAATTTGCTCACCAGTATATTTATCACTTTTCCATGACCCAACATCCAATTCCTTTAATTGCACAAGTGTTTGACTCTTAACTTTTTTGTTTCTCCCACCTATTCTTTTTGTTTTTGCATCGTGAATAACAACAACATGATTATCTCTACTTATGTGAACATCAACTTCAACTGCTTCAGCGCCTCTTTCCCAAGCGAGGTTAACGGAAGCTAGTGTGTTCTCCGGTGCATCGAAAGATTCACCTCTATGTGCAATTATGAGTAATTTCATTTACTATCTTAATTGTGATTTAAAGTATAACAATTAACATACAACAAATGTAATTTCTAATCATAAGTTAAAATATCTTGCTATAAGAATAAACTTAACTTTTTAAAAGAGGGATTTTATAGTATTGTGGAATAGTTGTTATTTCTTAATTTTGAAGATGATTATAATTCCGGGTTTTTTTATGAACAAGATATTGACAAACAAAAACATCAAATTCTTATTACCATTAACATTTACATTATTCTTTCTCTTGATCGGAAAAGTTACAGCTCAAGATTTATTCATAAATGAGTTTATGGCATCTAATGTTACAGCAGTGCCTGAGATTGTTGACTACGATGATTATCCTGATTGGGTTGAAATTTATAATACCTCAAATAGTTCAATTGATATAAGCGGTTATTTTATAACAGATGATTTGGATAATCCAACCAAGTGGCAAATTCCTGCTGGAGCATTAATTAGAGCGAAAGGATTTTTAATATTTTTTGCGGACGGGAATAATGATTATCCGCATAATGCAATTAAATATTATCATATGCCATTCGGCTTAAGTAAGAATGGAGAGGAAATTGGACTTTATTCGCCAGAACAAATTTTAATTGATTCTGTAATCTATAATTCTCAAATAACGGATGTATCGTACGGAAGAAAGCCGGATGGCGGAAACGATTGGTTCTACTTTGGAGAATCAACCCCAGCAATGTATAACTCAACTAAAGCTATTATTGATACCATTAAATCAGATCCGCCATCAATTTCTTTAGATGCAGGTTTTTATTCTAGTAGTCAACTTGTCAGTATTAATTCAAATTCCACAAATGCGTTAATAACGTTCACAACAGATGGAACAAGACCTCAAAGTAATTCACAAATTTATTCTTCACCAATTGAAATTAATATTAATACGACACTTCGCGCAAGAGTATTTGAAGATGACAAATTACCAAGCAAAATAGTTACTAAAACCTATTTTATTAATGAAGTACAAAATTTGCCTACTCTATCTTTAACAGTTTTTCCCGAAACATTCTTTGATAATGAAATAGGTATTTACACTAATGAAATTAAATCTGTTGAAGTCCCTGTAAATGTTCAATATTTTGATGAAGATGGGAATCTTGCTTTTGATATTGATGCAGGAGCAAGATTAACTGGACAGGCTTCATTCGAATATCCCCAAAAACCTCTTACAATAGAACTTGATGATAAGTATGGCTTTGAGACAATTAATTATCCAATTTTCAAAGACAGACCTTTTACAAGCTTTACATCAATATATTTAAGGAACTCAGGAACAGATGATAATTTACATACACATTTTAGAGATGCATATCAGCATTCTTTAGTTATTAACCAGATGGATATTGACTGTCAGGCATTTCAGCCTGCTGCAACATTTATTAATGGAGAATATTGGGGAATTTATAATCTTCGTGAGAAATTGGATAATAATTATCTGGTTGCTCATCACGATGTTAATCCGGACAATATTGATTATTTGGAATATGAGTTTAATCCGGAACCGAATATTATTGAAGGGAATACTGATGAGTATTATGCTTTTCAAGATTTCTTAGCAGCTAACAGTATGAATATTCCCGAAAATTGGGAATATGTTAAATCGCAATTAGATATAAATGAAGTTATGAACTATTTAATCACAGAATTTTATTGTGATAATATTAATTGGCCTTATACAAATAGCAGATGGTGGAAAGAAAAATCCAAAGAAGGAAGGTGGCGATATATATTTCTAGATTCAGATTTTGGCTTTGGTTCACCCGGATGGTTTTCTCACTACACAAACAATTCACTTACATATTTATATGATTCTTCCCCATTTAATAATTATCCTTTTTCAACGTTTGTATTTAGAAAACTACTTCTCAATAAAGATTTTAAAGATGAATTTATCCAGAGATTTGCCACTTACTTGAATACAACATTTAAGAAAGAGAGAATTGTAGGAATACTTGATAGCATAAAAACAGTGCTTAATGATGAAATGGTAAATCATATAAATAGATGGAATGATGAATTTCCTAATATTCCCAATGTAGCGGCATGGAACAATGAAGTAGCTATAATGAGAGAGTTTGGCGAAAAAAGAACAGAAATCATGAAACAGCATATTCTCGATTTCTATAATCTTGCAGGGATTGAAAAATTAGAGTTTACCGTTTCTGATCATGAAGGAGGAAGAATAAAGGTTACCGGTGTTGATGTTAGAAATGGTTATTCAGGTGATTATTTTAGATATGTCCCGCTTAAAATAGAAGCAATTCCCTCGGTTGGATATAAATTTGTAAAATGGCAAGGAGTTCTGGACAGTCTATCTCAGAATACATTTTTTACTCCAATAAGATCAGATTCCACAATTAGAATTACTGCAGTTTTTGAGGAAGAAAGTGTTTTCATTCTTCCATCGGTCATTACAGAAAATACAATATTAGATGCTGCACAATCTCCATATTATGCAAAAGGAGATGTTGTAGTAAGTCCGGGTGTGAACTTGACATTTGAATCGGGTGTAGAAATTCTAATGCCTAAAGATGCAAGATTTATTGTTAATGGAAGCTTGAAAATGTTGGGAACTAAGGAAGGACCAATAATTGTAAGACCGAATGAGTATTCCGGTTTTAATAGTTGGGGAATTATTTATTTAGAAAATACAACAGGTGAAAATATTTTTAAGTTTGTTGAATTGATTGGGGCGACTAGTGGAACTGATTTGCCGAATCAAACTGGAGCAATTTCAGCTTATAACTCAGATTTAAGGATTGAAAATGTTACAATCTTAGATGCTCCATCCCCAATTTTTACTCAATACGGCAATGTTGTAGTTCAAAATTCTACACTTCACTCAGAAGAAACTTGCGATTTGATAAACATTAAATATGCAGAAAGCGCATTGGTTGAAGACTGTGACCTGAGAGGAAATAGTTCATTTGATACCGATGCAATTGATTATGATCAGATTTCTAGCGGAATTATTAGAAACAATAAGATATATAATTTTTATGGAAGTAATAGTGACGGCATTGATTTAGGGGAAGGATCAAAAGATATTCTTATTGAAAATAATCTGATTTTAAACTGCAGTGACAAGGGGATATCTGTTGGACAAGCCTCAACAACAAACATTAAGAATAACATTATTGTAAACTGTGCCCAAGGTGTTGGTGTTAAAGACTATGAGTCATTTGCTTTTATTGATAGAAACACATTTTCTTATTGCAATTTAGGAGTTGCAAGTTTTGAAAAGAACATTGGAGCAGGAGGAGGAAATGCCGAAATAGTAAATTCTATTTTTTCTAACTCTATTACGGATCCCGTTTTTGTTGATAATCTTTCAAGCTTAACAGTATCTTATTCATTATCAAATACTAAAATTCTAGATGGATTAGAAAACATTAAAGCCAATCCAAACTTTGCAAATAACTTTTTTCTGTATTCAAATTCTCCTGCAATAAATAATGGAAATCCCGCAACTGAATTGGATCCGGACGGAACAAGAGCCGATATGGGTGCAAAGTATTTTAGTAATAATTATCAGCCTATAATAATTAACGAGATCAACTATAATCCCATTGAAGGCGATATAATGGAATTCATTGAGTTATATAATACTATGAGTGATCTGGTCGATCTTTCGGGTTATAAGCTTACCGGCGCAATTGATTTCACTTTTCCTGCCGGCGTTGCAATTGAAGGAAAAGGATTTATTTTACTAGTTAAAGATTTACCGACTAATAGTGATTCGACTATTCAAAGATTTGCTTGGGGTGAACCAAGTTTACCGAACACTTGGGGGAATTTAATATTGTTAAACAACTTAGGCGAGGAAATTGATTTTGTTAGTTACAGCAGTAAAAATAATTGGCCTTCAGCTGCGGATGGGAAAGGCTACTCTCTGGAACTTAGAAATCCTTTAGAAGAAAATTTAATTACGGAACATTGGAAAGCAAGTGATGCTGAAGGGGGAAGTCCGGGAAAACCCAATAGAATAAATCTATCTGCTCAAATTTTTATTAATGAATTTCAAGCTGATAATATTTCAACTGTAAAAGATGAATATGGTGAGTATGATGATTGGATAGAGATTTATAATGCCAGTAATACAAAAATTAGTCTAGGCGGTCTTTATATTACAGACGATTTCTCAAATCTTACAAAATTTCAAATATCAACCACAAATGATGATACTAACACACTTAACCCAAAAGATCATTTAATCTTTTGGGCAGATAATTCAATCGATCAGGGTAATAATCATCTAAACTTTAGACTCGATGCAGAAGGTGAACAAATAGCTCTGGTCTATATTTTTGAAAATGATACTACCATTATAGACTCAATCAGCTTTGGTAAACAGGAAATTAATTTTTCTTATGCTCGCTTAAGCGATGGAGCAAGTAGCTGGAAAATTGT
>RCND010002972.1_pt1 | contig 10111 bp, 12 predicted proteins | sample 2041351 | NCBI WGS metagenome assembly RCND01 (sample SAMN09708230, study PRJNA481090) | Marine sediment metagenome, whole genome shotgun sequencing project. | biome: marine sediment; feature: ocean; material: sediment; isolation source: Sewage treatment plant 12B marine sediment (STP12B) ...
GTAAACATGTACAGAAAAGGAGAGAAAAAACATCCAAATAAACTAGCGTTATACTGGACACTTGGTGCTGCAATAGTATCTTTTGTAGGAGCTGGATTATTAGGGTTTGCACACACGTTACCACAAACTAACTTGTACACACATGGAACTTTAGTTACTGCAATGCATGGTCACCTTGCATTTTGGGGAGCTTATGCAATGATTGTATTAGCAATCATTAGTTATAGTTTACCAAACATGACTGGTAGAAAATTATATGAAAGTACTAGAGGTAGAATGGCATTTTGGTTTTCAAATATTGGAATGATTGGTATGACAGTTGCTTTTGGAGTTGCTGGAGTCGTTCAAGTGTATTTAGAGCGTAAATTGAAAATGGAGTTTATGGAAGTACAAAAAGAGATTGAAGTGCATTTTTATGTATTAATTATATGTGCAACATTGTTCATGACAGGAATTATTCTTTATATGATTGATTTCTATAAACATGGAAGACCAAATGACGAAGCACTAGATCCAGATTCTAACTTATAAAAACTAAACAATAAAATAGACCAGAGTTATCATTTGAGAGAAGGCTAGCTCTGGTTTTTTTGTTTATATGGTATTAAACACTATCACAATATGAGTACACCTTATTATCATCCAATCGGTAAAGAAATAACGGTATTTGAACATGCCTATAGCTGTAAAATCCCCTTTTTATTAAAAGGACCAACGGGAACTGGGAAATCTCGATTTATTGAGTACATGGCTAATAAATTAGAGACCAAACTATTAACTATTTCTTGTCATGAAGAAACATCGTCAACAGATTTAATTGGTAGATTTATAATAAAAGGAGCAGAAACAGTGTGGTTAGATGGACCATTAACAACAGCTGTAAAAGAAGGTTTTGTACTTAGATGAAATCGCTGAAGCTAGACCAGATGTTATTGTGGCTATTCACTCTTTAACCGATCATAGACGTGAATTATTTATAGATAAATTAGGCAAAACTGTAAAAGCCCATAAAAATTTCATGTTGGTCGCATCATTTAATCCTGGTTATCAAAGAGGGTTTAAAGAATTGAAACCTTCTACTAGGCAACGTTTTGTTGCCATTTCATTTGCCTATCCTGAAGTGAAAATAGAAGCTGAAATTCTAGTTTCCGAAACGCAAGTAGATAAAGATGTTGCTAAAAAGCTAGTAAACATTGCCACAAAAATTAGAAATCTTACTGAATTAGGCTTAACAGAAACTGTTTCCACAAGACTATTAGTGGATGCAGCACTATTGATTCATACAGGATTACCTAAACGCTTGGCAGTTCATGTAGCAGTAATTGAGCCATTAACAGACGATTTAGAAGTTATACAAGCCTTAAAAGATTTAAGCGATTTAATGATTTAATAAAAGCACTCAGTGGCAGTTTTCATTAATTAGCAAACTTGAATTCAAACTGAGACTGAGACTGAGACTGAGACTGAAAACAGAAAACTATGTTCGAGTTCGAACCAGATGAATATATATTTACCAAGTTTGCATTTTTCTTTAAAAAGCGCAGAAAGAAAAAAGAAAAAGAGCTTGAGCATGCTGTTCATTTAGATGAATTAAAATCTAGACTTACCGTTTTCGCATGCGCCATAACTGGTGAAGCGATAGAAATTTATAATGCTGAACGTGAAGGTGGTTATCGAAATAATAATTTTTTCTTGCCTTCAAAGTATTATGAGTTTAATACTAGTGAAGAAAATATTTCTTTCTATCTATTTAGAGTCTTGTATTTATCGGTTCAAAAAAACTTAAATCTAAATTGGAGTACTAATCAAGAGCACGATACTGAAGAATCGCAACAAAAAGCACTAGAAACTTCAGAAAAAGTACTACAATCATTATTCGAACAATTTCCGATTTCAAAATCCTATTATCAAAAGTTTCTAGCACATTATAACGCTAAAGCTACCGAAAAACTTCCTGTAGATTACTCCTTTGTTTACGGGAAATGGATGCAAAACGATATAAAAGAGAATGCTGTAGAAGTCCTAGAAAATTTCACAGATCAAGTAAAAAAAGCCAACCAAGAACATCCCAAAACAGTCATTAAATCGAAAGCTGTAGAAGAAATAATTTCAGTTCAAATAGATCAAAAACAACTCGACGATGCTGTTTTACAACATCAATTTGAAAAGGTAGAAACTGCTGAAGAATTTGGAGGTAATTTTCGAGATATGGATGGTGATGATGATTTAGAAGATCATGCTAATTCGCTCGACGAGGTTAATATGAAGCATACTGTTCGTGTTGATGATACCGCACATTCTGTTTATCAAGCCGATTTTATTGAAAACACGACGATTGCAGAAAGTGCCGAAAATGAAAGCAATGGTTATCATATAACCTATGATGAGTGGAATTATAAGGATCGTTCTTACAAAGAAGATTTCTGTAAAGTATATCCCAAAACTCAGCTAAAGACCGATAGTCCATTTTATAAAAAAACGCTCAATGACAATCGGTCAACATTAATGGGTTTACGAAAAATGTTGACTACAGTAAACAATAAATACGAGCAACAACGCAGACAACCACAAGGTGAAGAACTAGATATTGATGCGATTACTGATTTATTTGTAGATGTTAAATCTGGTCATACACCTTCAGAAAAAATATATCTATCAAAACGAAAAAAAGAAAAAGACTTATCCATTCTATTGCTACTCGATATAAGCTTATCGAGCGATGGTTATGCCGCCGGTAATCGCGTCATTGATGTAGAAAAACAAGTATCTATTCTGTTTGGAGAAATTTTAAATGAGTTTAACATCGACTTTTCTATCGATTGTTTCTATTCCAAAACAAGAAACCATTCTTCTTATTTAACTCTAAAAGGATTTGATGAGAATTGGGACACTGCTAAATTTAAAGTTGGAGCAATAGAGCCAAGCGGGTATACTAGGATTGGTGCAGCTTTACGTCATTCTGGAGCTTTATTAGATAAACGCGATACGGCAAACAAATGGGTGATTTTAATATCTGACGGAAAACCAAATGACTACGATAAATACGAAGGTAAATACGGAATAAATGATGTTAAACAAGCCCTACGCGAATTAAACGAACGCAAAATAAATTCGTATGCTTTAGCAATAGAAGCACAAGCCAAGTATTATCTACCGCAAATGTTTGGGCAAAATCATTATCAAATTTTAACAAATCCAGTCGATTTACTTCAATCTCTTGTAAAATTGTATGAGAAGATTAAGCATCAATCTTAATTCACTTTTAAGCATATGCAAAAAGCAGCCATAGACTACAAAAACATATATTATCCGCCTGGAGGCATCCTGATTTGGCTTGTTATTTTTTTAGAACTCATAACCTTCGGAATGGCATTGGTCGCGATGGTGTATTCTAGCAAAGACGAACCAGACGTTTTTCATAATTCAAGATTACTATTAAATAGTACCATTGGAGCGGTCAATACCGTATTTTTAATCGTCAGTGGATTTTGTATGGCGCAATCTGTTCACTTTTTCAAACAGCAAGCCACAACTAAAACCTCTCTCTATTTAAAACTTACAGTTTTAGGTGGTCTTTTATTTCTAGGACTAAAAGGTTTTGAATATTACGATAAAATAGAAATGGGATATTCTATAGGTTATAACACCTTCTTTTCTTTTTATTGGATGCTCACTTTATTTCATGTAATTCATGTTCTCGTAGGAATTGTGCTTTTAATAATCATGTACTTTGATATTCGTAAAAAAGGTACTGAAGCTAGTTTAGAAAATATTGAAGCCAGTGCAGCGTTTTGGCACATGTGCGACTTAATTTGGATTTTGTTATTTCCAGTAATTTATTTAATTTTTTAATATGAAGCGCCAAAAAATAGCATTAGCAGTATTAGTAGTTTTAACAATACTATCCGCAGTTGTTTCTAATTTTTCATCTGATTATGCTGCAACGATCATACTCATCTTATCAGGATTAAAGTTTATAGGAATCACTTATTATTTTATGGATTTAATTGAAGCACATCTTGCATGGAGAATATTAACCGGTGGTTTTGTTTTTGTTATACTCACCGTAATACTTGTAATTAAATAGTTATTTCCAAAATTCATCTTCCAGATTATCTTCAAAAAATTCTGATTGATGAACTTTCTCAATGTGGCGCATTTGTGATTCCGTTGCTACATTTTGAATTTCAGGAAACAAAATGCGTTCCTCAAATCGGATATGTTGCTCTACGGCTTCTTCAATTTTAGTTAATGTTTTTGTATCCTCTTCTCGTTCTTCAAACAGCATTATTAATATTTTGTGTTCTGATAAGGCACGTTTAATTAATTCGTGTTCATTACCCAAAATACTAAAAATGTGAGTTTCTTCCATTTTAAAATGTGGAATTAAATGATTTTTAAAAAACCAATCTGCATAAACTCGTATCCGTTTTGCATCTATATTTTTACGAAATCCAGTCCTTATTTTCCAACACAACAATAAACCAAAATGATGCTCTCGACTTAAAGGTTGCAAAGCGATGTGTCGTTTTTGAGGTTTATGTAGCATGCGTTTTTGATTTTATAATATGAAACAAAATAAAGCTAATTCCTAGAGGTAATAAAATACTAAACAGAAATAATAAAAGATAGTAATGTGGAAGAATTCCGCTTCCGAAGTAAAATAGTAAACCTTGAACGAGGAGTAATAATTCTGTTAAAACAAAGCCCAAAAGAAAACTATAGCAACCAAAATTTAGAACTTTAGACGAGCTTACCAAGTCACTCTTAAAAACAAAAGCAAATAGAAATCCTGAAATAACGCCTAGCATTAATAAATGAATAAATCCGATCACAAAGTTACGGTGCTCATAAACAACTTGTGCAAACTCTGGTAAAATAGAAAAGAATTGAAATACTATTTTTAGGCTAAAACACAACAGCGCAAAACTATACATATAAGATACAAGCTTCGTTTCTTTGCTTCGTAAATTATTCAGTTTTGGTTTTATAAGTTGAAAGAATATATAAAGTGCCATAAGCTGAAGACTAACACCAATAGCATTAACCCACATTAAACCAACATGAGGCGCAAACCATTGTATGGGTAATGCCATGGTCAATACTGTTGCGACTATTAATAAGTAAAAAAAACGCCGAAATAGTTTAGAATCTTCAATCTTTATAAGATGAAAAAACACAGTAATTACACCAAACAAAAACCAGCCATTAAACTGAAAATGTAAAAAGAACTGAATCGCAATTTGGTAAAATGTAGACGCTGCACCAAGCATTGAAACTGCTGGTCCTAAGCACCAAACGCCAATGGTAGACATCCCCATAAATAAAAGTGATGCCTTGAGCAACTTCTCAGTAACTACCGATTTGGTTTTGTGGTGTTTCCAAATCAAATACACAAAATAGTAACTGCAAAAAATATGTAATGTTGAAAATGTGATAGAAACAACGGCATAGCCTTGTATCGGAAAGCTGATCATCATACCAACAACAGCAAGTTCTGTTAGCCAAAATAAGCGATTAAAAATTTTGAGTTTATCTGAAATAAAATAATGTAGAAATAGCGTATATAACATTAAATACACCCAACCCAACATAGCGACATGAGAATGTGCATGTCTTAAAAATCTATAATTTACACCGATCGTTTCCAAGAACGAAAAGCGTAACGCCAAGCCCATTAAGGCGGCAACTAGAAAATTAATTAAACATATAAGGACTAACTTTTTTGGCATCATTTAAATTTATGATTTTTAAATGTAACAAAAATCCCAGAACCTCTATGTTAAGATATTCTGGGATTCTTTATGACAACGACTAATTTGATGTTACTCAAATTGTGCTTCAAGTTTTATGGCTTCAGGGAAGAGAATATTATTCTCTAAATGAATGTGCAAATGCAAATCTTTTTCAAATTCCTCTAACATAGCATAAGTCACTTTATAAGTATTACAAGCATCTGAAGGTGGATTATAATTATCTGACAGTTCGGCGATATCTCTAAAGCGTTGCCCCTCGTTATCGTGCTCTTCCATCATCATGGCTATTGGATTTTCAACGGTGCCAAATTGTGGTGATTGAACCGCCTCATTTTCTAGTTTGGCTTTTACCATTCGTTTCACAAAAGGGAAAAGTACCAATTCTTCTCTTTTCATGTGAGATGTTAATTCGCCAGCCGAAGCCGTAAATAATTCGTTGATTTTAAATAACTCCGGATGACGTTCGCCATGCACACGACACAACTTGTCTAGAAACTGACGTAGTACAGGAATTTTTTCTTCGACATATCTATGGTGTTTCTTTTCAATATACTCCGCTAATAAATCTATTGGCCAAGATTTATAATCGATACTTTCGCCTGTGTTTGAATTTAAAACTTGATTAAGTTCTTCAATGAGTTGACTGCTGTCAATTCCTTTTTTATCGCAAGCTTCGGTAATGGTTCTGTTACCATTACAACAAAAATCAATTTTGTGTTTAGAGAAAATTGCTGCTGTTCTAAAATCGTCTGCAACATACTGCCCTATTTCTTTTTGTGAAATTTCTTCTAATGTTTTCATTTTTAATTTTTATTATATTGTTATTGAAAAAGTGTGTTCGCATTATTCATGCGGTAATCTATATCGGATAGTTTTATCCTATTTATATTCAAATTTTTTTTAAACTTTTAAGAATGATACACCAGATTTAATATCGCGTGCTAATTGCTCTAAACTCGTATTTTCTAACATATCTTTCAATTCGGCTCTCACCACTTTAAACTTATCATGCACAGGACACGGGTGGTCTTCATCGCAGATATGCAACCCTAAGCCACAACCATTATAAATTTTATCTCCATCAATAGCGTTCACAATTTGCGCTAATTTTGTGCTTGCTATTCTGTCTTTATCAATCTCAAAGCCACCATGAGCACCTCTCACCGATTTTACAATATCGCTTCTAACCAAAGCCTGCATAATTTTTGCAGTAAAAGCCTGTGGAGAGTCTATTTCTTCCGAAATCTCCTTTGGACTTACACGTCTATTTTCAGTAGAATTTATAGCTACAAAAATCGCCGCTTTTATACCGTATTCGCAAGCTTTTGAAAACATAGTTTATTTTTAAGATATGCAAATATAGAAAGAAATTCTTAATTAGGATAATTTTATCTGAATTAGATGCTTTAGGAATATTTTGCCTTATACCAAACCTTCTGCCACTCGCGTTGAAGAATTAAAAAAGTGACATCCTCTGAAAGCTTTAAGGTATCACTCCCATCTAACGCTCTAATTTTTAGTTCAGAAACGTCTATGATATAAAGTAAGTTAAGATACTCTGAGAATTTGTTTTGAATAAGATGAAAAACAGTTTCATGAAGCACTAGTTTTAAACTTGTGGGTAGTGTTTCATCATCAAATTCTAGGTCTACATTAGCATACAACAAATCCTTATTCAGTTGAACAATTAGTTTCTGATATAAATCTAAGCCTGTTGCTTCTGAGATGAGATCTTCAAAATTAGAGGGTAAAGACATTACACGCGTCGATTCATTAATTGTTCCCCAAATAATCTGAACAATTGTTTTTTATCCTCAGAAATATTTAATGTTTTAAGAACTTCGAAGGCTTGATCTGTATACTCTTTTACGGATTGCTGCGTCGCTTCTGCTGCTCCAGACGTTTTGAAAAGTGCTTTTACAGATTCGACCTTGTCACGATCAGTAATTGAAGTGCTAGACACCGTTTCAACCAAACTAATTTTATCAGTTGAAGACCCTAACTCTAAAGTTTTTAGATATAAATAGGTCTTTTTGTTTTCTAGGATATCACCGCCAACTTGCTTACCAAAAGTTTCTGGATTTCCAAAAGCATCCAAATAATCGTCTTGTAATTGAAATGCGATCCCTAAATAACGTCCAAAATCATAAATCGCGTTTTGATCTTCAATCGAAGCTTTAGCTACTATTGCTCCCATTTTCATGGCAGCACCAACTAAAACAGCAGTTTTATACTCAATCATTTTAAGATACTCAGGGATCGTAACATCATCTCTGGTTTCAAAATCGATATCGTACTGTTGCCCCTCACAAACCTCTAAAGCTGTTTTACTAAACAACTTCGCTAAAGCTCGGAACGTCTCAGGTTCGTAATTCTCAAAAAGCTGATAAGCCATTATTAGCATGGCGTCACCTGAAAGTATCCCGGTATTTAAATCCCATTTTTCATGCACAGTTTCTTTTCCTCGTCGCAAGGGGGCATCATCCATTATATCGTCATGTACTAACGAGAAATTATGAAAGACCTCAACAGAAAGTGCCGCATTCATAGCAATTTCAGCTTTTTCGTTAAATACTTCCGCAGTCATCAAGGTTAAAACAGGTCTCAAACGTTTGCCTCCAAGTTTTAAAATATAATTTATGGGCTCGTAAAGATTCTTAGGTTCTTTGTCAACTGCAAAATCTTCTAAATAGACAATAAAAGATTTTTGGTACGCTTCAATGTTTTGCATAAGGCAAAAATAAGGCTTCAAAATATTTGAAGCTAATGTTACCTATGTTAAAAAATCATTAAAACTTTGGAAACTTTTTTTGTTTTTAAAGTTTCCGTCCGTACATTTGCGCACTTAAAAAATAGATATTCCGATTTCGCGGAACACTAAAGATGAGAGAAAAAATAATACATAAGTCATCAGAATTGTTTCTTACCCTTGGGTTTAAGAGTGTGACCATGGACGATATCGCCAATGCTATGGGTATTTCTAAAAAGACAATTTATGTCCATTTTAGTAACAAAACCAAGTTAGTCGAAGCTGTAACTTTTACCTTATTCGAAAATATTTGTGACGGAATAGATTGTATTTGTTCAAAGACCGCAAACCCTATTCAGGAATTATACGATATTAAAATGTTTATGCTCCAGCATCTTAAAAACGAACAAGCATCACCAATTCACCAGTTAAAAAAATATTATCCAGCCATACATGATGCCTTAAAATCTAAACAATTTAAGAAAATGCATGGGTCCGTTTCTGATAGCTTAAAAAAAGGTATTGAAACATCGGTTTTTAGGTCAAATATAGACGTTGACTTTATTGCTAGACTATATTTCAATGGTATGACAGGCATTAAAGACGAAGTTATTTTTCCACGTGAAAAATATAACATGGAATATCTTATCGAAAATTTTTTAGAATATCACTTAAGAGCCATCACAACTGAAAATGGCATGACTATATTAAATAATTTTATTAATAAATCAAGCACAAAATAAATGAAGAAATTAATAGTTACAGCACTATTATGCTTATCAATAAGCCTTGGGTATAGCCAAGAGTCGACGGCTGCTTTTAGTCTCCAAGAAGCCATTGATTACGCTCTTGAAAATAATAGAGCTTCAAAAAATGCGTCGAGAGATATTGAAGCTGCTGAGAAACAAAAATGGGAAACTATTGCAACAGGTTTACCTCAAATTGATGCAAAAGTTAATTATCAAAACTTCCTGAAACAACAGATTTCTGTTATTCCAGCAGAATTTTTTGGTGGTGAACCTGGAGATTTTCAAGAAATAATCTTTGGAACCAAACAAAATGTCAATGCTACTGCGACTCTGAATCAACTTATTTTTGATGGTTCATATATTGTTGGACTACAATCCACTAAAGTGTTCCTAGAGATCTCTGAATATGCAAAAACGAAAACAGACTTAGAAGTTAGGAAAGGGGTCATCAATGCCTATGGCAACGTTTTATTAGCTCAGGAAAGTGAAGCCATTCGTATGAAGAACAGAGATGTCCTTAGAAAAAACTTAGCGGAAACGACCAAAATCTATCAAAATGGTTTAGAAGAAGAAGAGAGTGTTGAGCAATTGCAAATCACATTATCCGGAATTGAGAGTCTCCTTAAAAATGCCACGCGCCTAAAATCTATCGCCTTTCAAATGTTTAATATCGCTATTGGAATTGATCTCAATACGAATACAACATTAACGGACTCTTTAGAAAGTTTAGCGATATCGAATATATCCCTAGAACTTCTAGAAGCTGATGAAAGTGTGGAAAACACGGTAGATTATCTCATTGCGGAAAATGATAAAACATCCAAAGAACTTTTAGTTAAGTTAGAAAAAAGTAAAGC
>RCND010002504.1_pt1 | contig 10109 bp, 2 predicted proteins | sample 2041351 | NCBI WGS metagenome assembly RCND01 (sample SAMN09708230, study PRJNA481090) | Marine sediment metagenome, whole genome shotgun sequencing project. | biome: marine sediment; feature: ocean; material: sediment; isolation source: Sewage treatment plant 12B marine sediment (STP12B) ...
GGGCCAGAAGTCCAGCCACCACTTGTTGTAGTTGAAGATATCATTGCCCTGTGATCCGTAGAAGAAAGCAGTTAAGTCAAAGCCTTTATAACCTAGTACTAGGTTCAGTCCATAGGTGAAATCAGGATTAGGATTCCCGATAAATGTACGATCATCGTCATCTATGACACCGTTCTTATCTACATCTTCATACTGGAAGAATCCGGGTTCTGCACCGTCCTGAGTTGCTGCGGCATCTACAGCGCCTGCGTCTGCAAACAGCCCGAGTACATTGTATCCAAAGAATTGACCCATGGAATTTCCTACTTGATTCCTGTTGAATGCTCCGATCCTGGAACCTCCGCCATCAAAGTATGGATATCCGTCTGCGATCTTTATGATTTCATTTGAATAGGTGGTTATTGTAGCATTGGCATCAAAGCTAAAATCACCCCAGTTTTGATGATAGATTAACTGAACGTCAATTCCGGTATTCTTCATCTCACCTAAGTTCACATAAGGAGCAGAAGCCAGTCCTGCAGTACCCGGTAATTCAGGGTTAAAGAGAAGATCTATACTACTCTTGGTATACCAGTCAAAATTAAGTTCAACTTTACGATTGAAGAGTACAGCATCGAAACCCACATTGGCAGTAACGTTAGTCTCCCATATTGCTGCGGGATTGCCAATCCTGGTGGGACGGAATCCTTGTAAGGAACTATTTGTGGTTCCGTTCAGGTCGTAGAAAGATGAGTTTGGACTACCGCCAAATAAGAAAAACTGATTGGCAGTTGATACGGGGAGTTGGTTACCCATGGTACCATAGCCACCTCTGATTTTCAGGTCAGAAATGAAACTGGCTCCTGACATGAATGATTCTTCACTAATACGCCAGGCTGCTGTGGCTGATGGGAATGTTCCATAGCGAGTGTCTGCACCAAATACTGAGGCACCATCTCTACGTACTGTTCCGCTTAAATAATACTTGCTGCGGAAGTTGTAGTCTACCCTGGCGAACTGAGATACCAGTGATCGCTGGGTACTGAACCACGAGCTTCCGCCCAGAAGATTTGCTCCGGTACCAACTGTTCTGTAAGCAAAATCTTCTGAGAAGTAATCTGAACCGGTAGCGCTTACACCACGGCCATAATTTGTCTTCACAGCTTCATATCCTGCAACAAGCAATAAATTATTGTCACCAAAGCTTTTGACATAGGTAAGTGTATTTGTCCAGGCCCAATTGCCACCGAATGATGAATTCTCACCGTAGGTAGAAGTTGCTTGGTTTTCTGCTTCTTCATAGGTTTTCCCGGTCCAGTTGGTTGAATAGTTGAAACCAATGGATCCTCCGAATGTAGTTTTGAAGTTCAATCCGTCCAGAATCTTAACATCTGCAAAAACATTACCCAGGACGTTAAGACTTTGCCATTTGTCCATGGAATTCCTATCACTGACTGCAGCATAATTGGATGCTTGACCCAATCTTGGAGCAATCCCTGTGCCTCCCCAGTCGCCATCCTCAAAATCGTGAGTTACTCCTACAAAAGGACCAGCATCCCAGATCACAGGAACTATAGGCTGCATACGATAGGCAGCACCCATCAGGGCAGTTTGTTCAGAACCGTTTGCGGATATTCCATTGTCAGAACGATGGACGATATTGATGTTTTCTCCAATGGTTACTCTATCCTTAATTTTAAATTCAGAATTGAAACGCATACTGTAACGTTTCCACCAGTTTCCAATAACGGTACCCTGCTGGTCAAAATATCCAATACTGGCATAGTACTTGGAAGTTTGATTTCCGCCGGACATGGATAGGTCATGGTTCATGATCGTAGCATTTCTTGTAGCTACTTCCCACCAATTAGTATCCGCTCCCCAGGAAGGAAGAGTGGGGTCTCCGCTTGAAGGCCCGTAAATAGGGTGAGTCTCCGTAATATTGTCATTGTCATAAACAAGCCAGGTAAGGTCTGCATACTCCTGGGAGTTTAATAAATTCTGCGGGCCGGCTCCCGGTCTCTGGGTACCTACGTACATGTTGTAATTTACTTTCATTCCTCCAGAGGTACCTTTCTTGGTAGTTACCACAATAACTCCGTTGGAGGCTCTTGCTCCATAAATTGAAGCTGCACCGGCGTCTTTAAGGACGGTCAGTGATTCAACATCTTCAGGGTTAAGCGTATTGATGTCGGTGGTAGGAACTCCGTCAACAACATAAAGAGGACTGTTGTTCTGGAAGGAACTAAATCCTCTAATCCTGATTTTTGCTGACTGCCCTGGTCTGGAGTCCTGTGTTACAGTGACACCGGCCACGCGACCCTGCATCTGCTGAGTTACGTTACCCTGAGGCATCTGGGTCAGTTCTTCGGCATCAATAATGCCAACAGCCCCTGTCAGGTCTTTCTTTTTCTGGGTGGCGTAAGCCGTCACCACAATCTCGTCAAGAGAGGTCACGTCGGGTTCAAGAGCCACATTAATTGTGGTCTTAACTCCGACAAGCACTGCCTCGGCAGAGTAGCCAATAAATGAGAAAACAAGTGTAGCGTCATCACCGGAAACAGAGATACTGTAATTACCATCTCCGTCGGTAACAGCTCCTTGTGTGGTTCCCTGGACCACAATGTTAACTCCAGGAAGCGCTCCTTGATCCTCTGAAGTTACATTTCCAGTAACTGTTCTTTGCTGAGCAAATGAAACACTCAGCGCAAAGCCAAGGAGGAGTAGCGATAATACGCCACTCTTCCACAATGTAGATCTACGCATAATAGAAGTAGTTTAAGGTTAATAATGAATACAAGTTGGTTTATATTTATACTTAGTTTTAGTCAATAGTGATTTATCAGGGCAATAAATTTCATAGCAAGTATAGCTTATTTTTTACTAAATCCGAGGAATAATTATCTATTTAGAACCGTTCAAAATAGCGCTTAAAGCGCCTGTTTACCTCACTCTTAGTGTTTGAAGAGCTGGAGTTCTTCATTGTTTGGAAGGGCCAAAATAAGTGATTCTCCCTCTATCTCAATAAGATGCATTTTTCGGCCATCGCCGTTTAGTAAAAAACCGCTTTCAGCTGGCATATATGTTTTGAATTCAGAACCCCCTTTTCCCTGCATGAACCAACCGTAAGATGCATCCTGTCGTCCCAGAGAAGGTCTGGTGGAATAATTGTTTCCCGAAAGCAGCAGGTCGGGTATCCCGTCTTTATTAAAATCTTCGCTCAGGATATCCCTGATGGGAGAGAATTGGGCCTCGATGGGCAGTGGCTTTAAGGCAAAACTGCCGTCACCCTGATTCATGAAGAGGGCGCTCTCGAACATTACAGCCTTCTTCTTCAGCGATTTAGAGACATTTTCCTCTCCGAAAATATCAGTCACCGTCTGTCCGCCAAAGTCAGCATAAGCAGGATACATATTTTCTATCCCCATGATCTGCCTCTTCATCTCGTCGAGGGTGGCAATGGGATAGCTGATCCCATCGTAGTAGGAACAGAGAATGGGATCCGGGATGCCATTGTGGTCAAAGTCATTGAGATAGAGTTCAACCGGCTCTTCTAATGAGGCTTTTAGCATGCTGTTAAGCCCCGTATTTCCAGCCACCAGATCCATATTTCCGTCCAGATCAAGATCTGTCACCTCGATACTGCTCCACCATCCTTCGGTATTGTTTAGTCCGCTCGATGCAGTAATATCTGTAAACGTACCCTTGTCATTGCTATACAGAGAGACATTCATCCATTCACCCACCACCACCAGGTCGGGATCTCCATCCGAATCATGATCGAACCAGCAGGCATCAGTTACCATGCCTGCCTTATGCAGTGCGCCTAGTTTTTCAGGAGGAACCGGGATAAAATGGCCCGATCCCCTGTTTTCCAGGAGAAATTGCTCCGGTGAAATGCCATAGGCTCCGGGTATGGAACGGGTACCGAGGAACAGATCGATGTCTCCATCGCCATCAAAATCGGCCGGTCTGACACAGGAACTATTTTGCATTAAAAGTGGAACAGAGCCCGGGGGACTGTGTTCAAATTGTCCCAGGCCATCATTGAGTAGCAAGCGGTCGGCCAGAATTGGACTGCCGGTAAATTCTTCACTTCCTCCTCGGACAATATAAAGGTCCTGGTCCCCATCCCCGTCTGCATCAAAGAAAACGGCATCCACATCTTCGGTATAACGATCGTTCAAGAGCTCAGGAACAGTGGCTAAAGAGAAACGTCCCCCTGGAAGTTGGATAAAGAGTCCCGATACATGGTCAGTTGCTCCGCCCACAAAAAGATCATCCAGTCCGTCTCCATTTACATCACCAACGGCAAGTGCCGGACCTTCGGTGGAGAGGTTGGCAGGAATCAGGGCCTCCCGGTCCAGATCCTCATAGTCGTTCTCCCTATGCCTGAACTGAAGCCCGGGCTTTGTAGTGCTGGTAAAGATTGTTTGTGCCGGGGAATCATCAATCACATTTGCAATCAATGTGGCATTGGAGATATCCAGACTAAGTATCTGCCTGGATTTGACATTGTATATGGTTTCTTCCAGCAATCCGGGCCAGCTAACAATCATTGAATCCACTATGGTATCGCTGCCCAGACCGAAATGAAGTCTGTCGGAGGTGGAGGACATAAAACCCCTGGTGGTCACATTCTGGGCCATCTGTTGCTGGCCACCGGCGTACAGGCTTACACGTGCACCGATTCCTTTCCGGTTCAGCTCACTGCCTTCCAGCTGAACAGTCAGGAAGTTATTGTCTAACAGATCCTGGGTATTGTTCCGGTAGATGGAGGCGGAACTATTGATATTATTGACTATTAGTTCCAGGTCCCCATCATTATCCAGGTCGGCATAGGTGGATCCGTTAGAGTAATCGGGTGTGTCGAATCCCCAGGCCTCTTCCGTGTTGGTAAAGGTGAGGTCGCCATTGTTTTGAAAGAGATGATTTATATCGGGCTGCAAGGGCATCTGCTCAAAAAGGGTTCTGTTGGAGACTGTATCGTTCTCTTTTATGGGATCATAACGGCTACCCCCGGTGAGATATTTAACATAGTCGAGGTCGTTGGGTCGCCGGTAGATTCCGCTGGTGATAAAGATATCTTTCCAACCATCGTTGTCCAGGTCACAGAAGAGAGCCGACCAGCTCCAATCGGTGGAGTGAACCCCTGCCAGACGTCCGATCTCGCTAAATTGTCCCTGGCCCAGGTTGAGCTGCAGGGTATTGTGAACATACTGGGGGGCATATCCAATTTCAAGTTTCATCCGGAAGAGTTCCAGTTCATCCTCAGTTCCCGATTGTTTCAGGATCTGCTGATTGTCGGGCAGCATATCCAGCACCATAATATCTGAAAGCCCGTCATTATTAAAATCAGCCACATCGTTTCCCATGGAGGAGCGGCTGGTATGGGCGATCATAGTGGTGAGTTGTTCCTCGAAAGTGCCATCCCCCTTGTTAATATAGAGGTAGTCGTTTTCATGGAAGTCATTGGAGATATAGATATCGGGATAACCATCGTTGTTGATGTCACTGGTATTGACCCCAAGTCCGTAACCGATCTGACTCCTGTAAATACCCGCCCCGGCTGTTACTTCCCGGAAGATTCTTCCATTTTCAGTGGCATCGTTCCTATAGAGCCGGTCGCCTGCCCGTAGATCCTCATCGAGTCGCAGGTCAGACATCCCGTAACTACGGGAGCTGTGTACCGAATGGTTCAGCAGGTACATATCCAGGTCGCCATCCAGGTCGTAGTCAAAGAATGCAGCCTGAGTGGAAAAACCGGTAAAATCGAGTCCATAGGCCGCCGACTCTTCTTTAAAAGTGAGGTCGCCCTGGTTAATGAAGAGCTGATTGTGTCCGGTGAGTCCTTTATAATCCCCCACATTGCAGACATGAATATCAAGGTAGCCGTCCCCATTCACATCGGCCATGCTTACCCCGGTACTCCAGTCGCCCGTTCCGGCCACCCCGGCCGGGAGGGTAATGTCTTCAAATTTCAGTTCCCCTTTATTCAGGTAGAGGCTGTTCCCATGCTGGTTGGCCGAAAAATAGAGATCCACAAGTCCATCATTATTGATATCGCCTGCTGTCACGCCTGCACCATTGTTAAAATAGAGGTACTCAATGATATTAAATGCTTCGGTCTCGCTAAGCTTGTTCTCAAAGTCAATTCCTGTGGAGGAGGGGGGGAGTGAGGTGAAAAGAGTGTCCTCCTTTTTGCTTTTGCATGCAAATGTTAAGGATAGGGCCAGGAAGATAAAAACTGTTTTTTTCATGTGACTATTCTTGAAGGCTGAAGAGTTGAAGCGGATAGTTGCTTCGCGCAACAACCAGCACTGTTCCATCCGGGGTCTGGATGCTTTGGATATCCCTGATTTCTCCTTCGAGCCTGAATCCCGATTGAAGGGGAGGTATTACAGAGAAGTTACCATGTCCGTCTCCAGCAAGGAAGTTCCCGTAACTGGCATCGTAGCGGCCCACTTCCGGTTTTACATGATAGAGATTGCCTCCCAATAGCAGGTCCAGATTTCCATCCCTGTTAAAATCGCCAGTTTCGGCCGCCATCACCGTGGAGAACTGGGCTTCCACAGGCAGTGCCTGAATGGTGAAATGTCCCGATCCATCATTGATGAAGAGCGCAGACTCCAGATGTGCCACATCCAGCTGAATGGCATTGACCAGTTGTTCTGGGGCAAACATATCGTGAATGGTTTGCTCTTTGTACAACTCGTATCTGGGATATTTCTTCAGCAAATCGGGAATCTGGCGGGTCAAATCGTGTTTCAGTGCCATGGGGTAGGCACTGTCCCCTTCATAGACACAGATAATTTGTTCGGCCGATCCATTTCGGTCAAAATCATTCACATACATGGTGACAGGCCGTTCTGAACTTGCCTTAAAGCGTGAGTTGAGACCATGGTTACCGGCCACAAAATCGCTGTCCCCATCTCCGTCAAAATCTCCTGTAGTGATGCAGTTCCACCAGCCGCTTGTATTTACTGATCCAAATGCCTCCTTGTTTTCCCGAAAGGAACCGTTTTCATTGATAAAGATCTTCAGTGCCATCCAATCGCCTGCCAGAATCATATCCTGGTCCCCGTCTCCATCCACATCTTCCCATTGCATATCGCGCAACATACCGACCTCTTCCAGTTCCGGGGCAATCTGAGCACTTACATTTGTGAAGTTTCCTTTGCCATCATTTTCCAGCAGATAGCCGTTTACGGGAACCCCGTATAAGAAGGGCAGAAGACGGATACCCACAAAGAGTTCTATGATGCCATCTCCGTCAAAATCAGCAGCGCGCACACAGCTGGTGCTTTCGAAGCGTCCATTCGGTAGGATCTGTTGCGATTTTGAAAAGAATCCCCTGCCATTGTTCAGGTACAATCGGTCCGCCAGGGCGGACGAAGAGGAGGGGAATTCATTTCCCCCACTGGCCACATAGAGGTCCGGGTCGCCATCGCCATCAGCATCAAACAAGGCGCAATCGGTATCTTCAGAACCTTTGTCTTTCTCAAACAGAACTTTGTTGGAGGCCAAAAATGAGCCATCTCTTTGCTGAAAAAGAAGGCTGCCCGCCTGGCCCCTGGCTCCACCCACGTACAGGTCTTCCAGTCCGTCCCCATTCACATCGCCGGAACAGGTGCGTGGCCCTTCGGTGGAGAGCATCTGGTAAATCAATCTCTCCCTTCGAAAGTCATCATAGTCATTCTCCCGGTGTATAAAATCTACAGAGACATCATCGGTAATATCCTTAAACCAAAGTTCTTCATTTTTCCATGGACGGATCAGAGGAGCATCGGGAGGAACTCCATCTTTCTGGTAGAGGGTCAGGATCTGGTCGGTGGGTACATCCTTCATGATGCTTACATTGCCATCGGGCCACTGCACCACCAGCGAATCTACCATAGTCAGCGAACCTACTCCCAGGTTGGGACGGGGGTCCATGGTTGACTTGAATCCACGCATGGGCATCTGTTCCAGGTAGAAGGATTGGCCCAGGTGCCTGGCAGTAACCTTGCTCCCAATGGCATCCGTATTACCTGGCTTCCCTTTCAGTATCACTTTCAGAAAATGATGGTCGGTGAGCTTTTGGGAGGTCTCGTTGCGGTAGAGGAACATGGGCATGTTCACATTATTTACCACCAGGTCCAGATCCCCATCATTATCCAGGTCTCCGTAAGCAGAGCCATTGGAGTGGCTCGGTTCGTTCAGTCCCCAAGCTACCGCCTTATTCTCGAATCGAAAATCGCCCATGTTCTTAAAGGCATAGCTGGGGAGTTTTACTGAAGGAATGGCATCGATCAGGGTCTTGTAGTCCACATTGTTTCCTGAAATAATGGAAGTTACCATATCGCGGTTAGAAAAGAATTGGATATAATCCTGGTCGGTGAGATCCTGGTAGATTCCGTTGGCCACAAAAATATCTTTCAATCCGTCGTTATCCAGGTCCATAATCAGTGCACCCCAGGACCAGTCCGTGGCATAGACGCCTGCAAGGCGCCCGATTTCACTGAAGGTGCCATCGGCATTGTTGAGTTGCAGCATGTTGCGGGTAAACTGGTGGTGGTACCCGTTTTCATAGTTGGATTTATAGCTGTCCCAGCTGTCGAAGGTGGTTTTGGTCTTCAATCGTGCATCATGCTCCGGGATCATATCGGTGACAAAAATCTCGGGGTAGTGGTCGTTGTTAATGTCGGCCATATCGGCACCCATGGACGCGGCGGAGGTGCAATTCATCATCTCGGTTAGCTGTTCCCGAAAGGTGCCATCACCATTATTCATGTATATATAGTCCCGCTCAAAAAAGTCATTGGAAATATAGATATCCATCCACCCATCCTGGTCAATATCTCCCACCGTGACACCCAGTCCGAATCCGATCAGGCTGGCATAGATCCCGGCCTCCTCACTTACATCGGTAAAATAGTTGTTGTCGTTGCGGAATAGTTTATCTCCCCCGATGGTATCCCTAAGCAAACGCTGGTTTGCGGAAAGGTTAAAGCTCCCAATGGCCTTAAATGAGTTGTTCAGCAGGTAGAGGTCCAGGTCACCATCGCGATCGTAATCGAAAAAAGCCCCATGGGTGGAATACCCCCCGTCGTTGATGCCATATTCAGATGCGCTTTCCGTAAAAGAAAGATCTCCGTTGTTGATATATAATTCATTGTGCCGTTCATCGCCCTCCACGTTTCCTGAATTACACACATAAAGATCGCACCACCCGTCTCCATTCACATCGGCCAGACTGGCCCCGGTGGACCATTCTCCCTGTCCGCCTATTCCTGCTTGCTCTGAAATGTCTTCAAATTTAAAATCCCCCTTGTTCAGGTAGAGCACATTGGAACCCATATTGGAGGTAAGGAAGAGATCTATGAGTCCGTCGTTATTCACATCGCCCATGGCTACGCCACCCCCATTGTAAAAGTTCCGGTAGGTATAGATGTTGAATTTTTTCTTCAACTGTTCATCATAGTCCAGGTGATTAATAAATCCTGCCCCGGTGTATGATTCCGGCATCAGTGTAAATATCTGATCGCCCGAACCTGAGCCCGGGTTTCGATTGCAAGAAGAGGTGAACAGCAGAGCCGGCAATAGAAGCAGGCCAGCGAAGGTAAGCTGTAGCAGGGTTCTCATCCGTATATCAGTTCTGAATTTCTTCCTGTAGGGATTCAGTCTCACCAGGGGAAAGCATATCGGTAAAGATGGCCCAGACATAGAGATCATTCTCGATGTATATGGTTATCCGCCTGTTCCCGTCAACTTTGATATAAGCTTCTCCTTTCATGGGATGTTCCACGGTGACAAAACCTTTGCCGTAGATATCCTCGTACCAGTGCTTTACATCTTTAGCCAGATTGCTTGCTGATAGTTCCTTTGTCCAGGGGGACCAGCCATTGTATATAAATCGTACCGGCATTTCAGAAATTTCCCCATCATGGAACTTGGGATAGAAATTCATGGTAGCCGGATATTCCAACTCTTCATTGATATCATACTGAACACTCATGTTAGCTGATCCCTGCTTGACTAAACTATCCCTGTTCAGTTTATAACAATGTTTATAGAATTCCTGTTCGTTCATACCCAGAGAGAGTCCCATGAACAGGGAGTCGTGCCTGATTCCGCTGGCCAGTTCCCGT
>RCND010002506.1_pt1 | contig 10106 bp, 6 predicted proteins | sample 2041351 | NCBI WGS metagenome assembly RCND01 (sample SAMN09708230, study PRJNA481090) | Marine sediment metagenome, whole genome shotgun sequencing project. | biome: marine sediment; feature: ocean; material: sediment; isolation source: Sewage treatment plant 12B marine sediment (STP12B) ...
ATCCGTTTGGTGTTCGAATAAGAATAGCATCCCCAGACAGCGACCCATAGGAGGGATCGATAAAAAACACTGTAAGGTTGTCTGGTTCGTTAAGAGGAATTGTGATACCGGGTTCGTTGCTCCAGGCTGAAAGTGCTGAAGTATTTCTGGTTTCCAATGCGTACCAGTAGGTCTCCCCGGGAACGACTGTTGAATCATACCAGATGTTCTGGAGTGACTCTCCTGTAATTATCTTCAGCGCCTGAGCCTGAGATGGGTCCGACTGAATACCGGGAGACAAACTTCTCCACAATATGTAGCTCTCAAAATCATTATCTGTGCATTGATTCCAGCTTGAGTAGACGACTGAATCGGAATGAAGCTCTATTTGAAGAGTGCTGGGAGTCGGATTTCCTACGGAATCTACAGGAGAATCTCCGCATGAAAGCATTACCAGAAGAATCGCCGCAATTAACAAGAAAATTGATTTGCTTTTCATTCAGCCCGGGCTCCGTTCTCAGTTGTTACTCTGTTCAATTCACAATTTCACTTCCACGCACCGGAAGCACAGGGGCATCTCCGTCATGGACCACAAATATATCAAAGAACTGCTGAAGAAGTCTTCTTTCTCTCTCGCCAAAAAGCATCCTGAAATCAGGAGCTTTTGAAGAGACAAACAGCTCTCCGGCAGTACAGATATCCCTGAGCATCCATTGTGGAAGAGAGAACAAGGCTTCATACATAATAGTTCCATTGGGAAGCAGGTCACCCTCATAACTTACAGCCTGTTCAGCAAGAAAGGGAAAGGAAGTTCTTCCTGCAACAATACTAACAACCTCGGTACCGGTTACAACAGGCATCAAAGTCCTCTCGCTTCTCGAGGGGGCAATGCCATCATTCAGAATAATGCTTTCAATGGCTGATTCCACAAGAAAAGACTGCAATACACAAGAGAAACCTATTTGGAAATCTTTTGCAATCTCCCCACTTGCAGAGGTAACATAGACAGCAACCGGTCTCATCTCGAAAGCTGTACCATCAGTTTCAGTTTTGCAGCCAAAAAGTGTGTATCTGGACCAGTTCCCGCATTCCTCAATCCCAACAAACCCGCCTTCGACAAGGGGATACCTTGAAAAAACAGTATCGGGAACAACTGGAGGGGGTATTACTGCAGATCCCCCACCGGGCTCTATGTAAACAGTGTCAGGTGGTTGTGAGCTTGTGCCGCCTGGGTGGCTGGAATAGTCATAAACATTAACAGTACACGCTCCCATAATAAGCAAACAAGTAACAAGAATAATTTTGTGCATAATTCTTCCTTTCATTAAGAAACATACATCACCAAACGGTAAAGTGTTCCATAAGCTACGGGCGACAAGAGCCGGTTCTTTCAATGAATCTGTAACAGTATATTTGAAGAACATAAAGGAGTGGGAATGACCTCAATAGCTGTTACAATACTGATTCTGATGTCCAGTATCCTCTTTCAGGATGATTTCAATGACGGAAACGCCGATGGCTGGTTCACGGTCGGTCCGTCCTCCTACACAGTATTGAATCAGAGATACAACTTCAGCGGTGGCGGTGCTGTAAATGATGCGACTTCCTATAGAGGAGACACCGGAGAGTTTATGAGTACACCAGATTATTCTATGAGAACTGATATCGAAATCGATGTGGGAATTTTCGGTGGATTAATGGTCAGGTATTCCGAAGACGGTCTCTACAATTTGATGCTGGTACTAAGTGTGCCCCATCAGGCTCTCAGATTATACAGATGGCACTGGTCATCAATCGAGCTTCTGGATTCCTATACTTTCCCTGTTCAAACAGGAGCAACTTACACAGTTAGAATGCAATGCAGCGGAAACACTTTTGCAGGCAGAGCATGGCTTCCCACGGAGAATGAACCGGCAAACTGGTTTGTTTCCGCTACAGATACCGTCTCCCGCAGTGGCTCTGCAGCACTGTTCACAGCGGGTCTTTCGAAAGACCCTACGGATGTATCTCTGAGCTGTTTCTTCGACAATGTTATTGTGGAAAGCCCTGAACCATGGTCACTGACACAAACGACCTGGGCAGGAATGAAAGCCAGTATATAAGAATACCAGGCGCGTGAGCGGCTGCGGTTATGCGGTCCACTGAGGCAGTGGGTTCCTGAAAAATAGAACAGTCTTAAACTAATTGACGCGAACTAAAATCACCCGTTCAACGAACAGAGGTTCTGTTTCATTTGTATTCAATTCTATTGTAATTGAATCTCCCACAACATGAAGCTGGATTGTAAGCGGTCGATTATCTTGAACAGGTATCCATTCCTGATCTTCCGGAAAATCGAGTAGATCAATTGCCGCTGGAGAATCAACAGTAACATAAATGCCGGGAATCCCGTTCTGAGTATGCATCACTGTGTGTTGATATTTGTTGAAGAAGTAAGCAGGTATCACTATTGAATCATTGGCTACTTCAATTCCGATGAGACTGCTTTCTCTGTTAAACCACAATGTGCCGGTAAAGAAATACGGTCGGGTCCCTTGAACAAGCACACGACTGTACAGTTTTTGAAATTCCTCCGAAACAAAAAGGCTCTCTGCAACAGCCAGACCGGATGGCTCACCTGCAACATTGAAACTAATTATATCCGGCTTCCTCTCAAGTATGTAAACAGGGTTGCAGACGTTGTGGCCAAGAAGACCATGCTCTTCTGTATGACCTTGATTCAGAGCAAGATATCTATCATTCAACCCCAACATATCAAGGCATGGAAAAGCAGACCAATATGGCAGGCTTCCCGCCGCAGTAACTGCAATAAGGGGGTTCTGTTCTGAGAAAGCCTCTCTCAATTCTAATGCAATAACCTGCCCGTCCCATTCCCAAAGCTCATTCCTGGCGTCCTGATTTCTGGAATCAAAATACTGCAACAAACCAAAGGCAAAAATGATAAGCGTAAACAGAGAAACCGTAAGGGGGGTTCTGCGAATCTTAGGAAATTCCTCAATACAAATCCAGGTGAACAGAATTACCAGCGGTACAAAGTGTTTGTAAGCCGGGAAGATGTCTCCTCCAATAACTATCAGATAGACCATCCAGACGAAAGCCATAGCAGCAGGAAGGAGAGTTCTATAATGTCTCTTTCTCACAGCTCCGACAGTTGCATAAACAGAAAAAAAGCTCAGTGGGAAAAGTACAAGAATGCCCCGAACAAGATACTTCACTCCTGCAATTGAATAGAACAATGAAGGTCGCATCTTGATCCTTGCAGTATTGGGTACATAATCACCGTAATAAGCAAGTCGAAAGCCCAACTGGGCGAAAATCAGGAATACTGGAAGCACCAAAAGTAGCAGAGAGCGTTTTCCTCTACCTGCTAAAAGCAGAACCAGTACAGCCACAGCAGCAAAGAGCGCTCCGTCCGGTCTAGTAATACACAACAGTGCAAGTGGAATGGAAGCAGACCAATAGTGTGAAAGAGGGGCTTTTCTGTTATCAATAATCCGCCATATCAGTGGAATGGAAAGAGCGAGAAGGGCTGCAACAAGAGGCTGTTCAAGCCCTCCAATAGCCCATGCGCCAAGAGGTGCAGAAAGAATAGCAACCAGAAGAACAATTATGGTTTTCTTTGAAAGACTTCTTCTGTATGTGAAGAGAACACAAAACACAAAGCATGTAATTGAAAGAATTCCAAGCAATCGAACGGTATCAACTCCGTCAATACCGATTGACATACCGGCCGCAGTCAGCAGAACCCAGAGAAGATTGGAATATCCCTCAACGGGAGAACCAGCAGTCCAGGTTAATCCACTGCCGTCTACGAGCCTTGCGGAGTAACGCATTGATATTAGAGAGTCATCTGAAAGAAAGGGTAGATAAACAAGAGTGTTGAGTAAAAGAAGAGCTGTGAAGGCAAGAAAAACAACAAAGAAGCTAATTCTTCTCTTCAACCTCCTACCCCCCAACTCTATGCATTATAACTATTTGCATATTTACTGTTCCCAAAACGCAATAGCCAATAATCCACTTACTCTGCTGCTGCCTTGTTATTTCCCCATTGGAGCAGGTAAAGATTGTAGTAGATGCCCCTTCTGGCCAGAAGTTCCTGGTGTGAACCCCTTTCCATAATTCTTCCTGCATCAATTACAATAATCTCATCGCACTTCTGAATAGTTGATAATCTGTGTGCCACTATTATGCTGGTTCTTCCCTGCATCAGAGTGTCAATGGCCCGTTGAATCAACTGCTCGGTTGCGGGATCTACATTACTGGTAGCCTCATCAAGAACCAATATTCGCGGATCATGGGCGAGGGCCCTGGCAAAACATATCAACTGCTTCTGCCCGGTTGAAAGAGTAGCTCCTCTCTCGGCCATAACAGTATCGAAACCGTTTGGAAGTTTATCAATGAAGTCGGTTGCCTGAACCATATCTGAAGCACGGCGAACCTCCTCAATGGAAAGGTCGCTGCTCAGTTTGATGTTTTCTGCAACTGATCTGCTGAAAATGAATGCATCCTGCAAAACTATTGCGGTGTTCTTCCTGAGTGTTTCGATTGCATGCTCTCTAATATCGGTCCCATCCAGCAGGATTCTTCCGGAATCTACATCCCAGAACCTTGTCAGAAGGCTGATAATGGAAGTTTTTCCGGCACCGGTCGGCCCTACCAGAGCAACACTTCTTCCTGGCTGAATCGCAAAGTTGATGTCTTTTAAAATGGGTGTGTCCGGTGTGTACCCGAAATTTACCTTGTCAAAAGTTACCTCTCCGCTGAGTTTCACCGGAGGAAGAGCGTTTTCGGCCTCTTCCACCTCGGGCTTGGTATCCATGATATTAAAAATTCTTTCGCTGGAGGCCATTGCACCCTGCATGATGTTGTATTTCTCACTCATATCAGAGATTGGTCTGAACATCTGCCTCACATAGCTGATGAATGCTACAAGAGCACCTATTGTAAGAGCCCCTGAAATCGCACTGAGACCGCCATAGATAAGAACAATTGCTGTGCCGATTTGAGCGATTACCTCTATCAGAGGTCGAAACACACCGAACACATAAAGCTGTTTCATACTGATCTTGTAATAGTTGTCGTTTATTTCAAAGTACTTATCTTTCCGTGCTTTCTCCTGACGGAATATCTGAATTACCTTAACTCCGGAAACATCCTCCGCAATACTTGAGTTAAGCTCTGCCAGATACTTTCTGACCTTACGATATATGGTTCTGGTTTTCTTCCTGAACAGGAAGGATGCAATAGTAAATATCGGCAGAACAGAGAGGGAAACAAGAGCCAGTTTCCAGTCCATAAAAAGAAGAATAGTTACTGTTCCTATGATAAGAAGAAAATCCTTAACCAGATTCACAAGAACCGCACTGAACATTTCATTCAGGGCCTCAACATCATTGGAAACCCTCGTGACGAGTCTACCCACCGGGTTTTTGCTGAAAAAATTCAAACTGAGAGTTTGTATGTGGTTGAACAGCTCGGTGCGTACATCGTACATGGATCGTTGCCCCGCAATAACAAGAGTCATTACATGGCCGTATCCTGCAAAAATGCTGATAATAAGCAACCCAACAAAGAACAGAGCAAGTCTTGTTATTCCGACAACATCCTTATGGCGGATACTCATCAGCTTATCCGGCGGGATTTTGCCCAGATCCCTCTCCGGAACAAACCAGTAGTCCTCCTGCACTCTGCCGGCCTCTCCCTCGTAATTTTCAGCCGGGAAGAGATAGAAGGTCTCAGGCTGAAGATGCCCTCCGGTTGAAAGAATGTGCCTTGTCGCCGGGTCCATGCCGTCCATGGAGCTTTTTCTTATAAGCAGAGTGTCTGCCGTTAAATCGATGAAATCACCGTCTGCGGGTTCAAGAAGCATAAGACTGTCACAGGCGGCGGGGCTGTCTGTGTAAACCTGGTACAACCTTGCCAGATACTGATCAATTCCCTGTTTGGTGATGTAGGGCAGCAATAACTCAACACCGGAGGAAATAAGCATGAAGAACATCGCAAGAAAAATCAGTTTTTTGTGTGGTCGCACGTAGTGAAGCAGACGCTTTATCAGCCGTGAATCGTAACCTTTACCTTCTATTGTATCGTCCGCGAAGGATGTGTTTCCATGTGGAGGCATCAGCAATCACCCCCTTCACATCTTTTCTCAACTTCTTCTTCCAACTGCTGCATTCTATACAACTCCGTATAGTAACCATTTTGCTCGAGCAGAGATTTGTGTGTTCCCTTTTCCACAAGCTTGCCATTATCGAGTACCAGAATGAGATCTGCATGTTGAACCGTACTGATTCTATGCGCGATAAGGATATTGGTCAAACCTGATATTTCCTTTTTAAGTTTAGCAAGAATTGCAGATTCTGTTTCTGTATCAATGGCACTGAGAGAGTCGTCTAGAACAAGTATTGAAGGTGCAACAGCAAGCGCACGAGCAATAGCAATTCTCTGCTTCTGTCCACCGGAAAGGGTTATACCCCTCTCTCCTACCATGGTCTCGTAACCCTCTTTGAAGCCTTCGATTTCGGAGCCGATTTCCGCCAGGTCAGCAAGGTGCTTGACTGTTTCAAGAGGAATGCTCTGATTACCAAAAGCAATGTTATCGGCTATGGACATTGCGAATAAAAATGTCTCCTGTGGTACATACCCGAATAATCCGCGAACCTGGCTGATCTTTCTTTCGGAAACATCTATGCCGTCGATGAAAACAGTACCGGGAGGCGGGTCATAAAGACGCATAAGCAGTTCGATAAGTGTTGTTTTTCCACTTCCGGTTCTGCCAACAATACCAAGAGTGGATGACGCCGGAAGGTTGAAGGAAATGTCTTTAAGAACTTCAACATCTGTGTCGGGATAAGTAAAAGATAATCCTCTGACTTCGATGGAGGGCTCGGGCTGGCTTTCAACAGGACCGTCTGTAATGGCAGGTTCAGTTTTCATGATTTTCTCCAGCCTGCCCATGCTGGCGGCTCCCCGCTGGAGAAGATTAACAACAAAACCGATAGCCATCATTGGCCATGTGAGCATAGCAAGATAACTTGAGAAAGCAACAAACTGCCCAAGCGAAATAGACCCTCCGATAACCGCCCGTCCACCGACCATAAGCAGAATTGAGCTGCTGATCATAGCAAGGCCCATCACGAGGGGCTGCATGAAACCCCAGATTTTTGTAAGTCTGATGTTTTCATGAACACACTTAGCCGCTTTATCGGCAAGTAGTCCTCTTTCAGAGTCCTCGTCACCGTATGCCTTAACGACTCTGATACCCGAAAGAGATTCCTGTATCTTCTCGGTAAGACCGCTGAATGCTTTCTGAACAGACTCAAACCTGTCATGAAGCATTCCACCGAATCTTGTTACCAGCAAAGCAATAATCGGAAGGGGTATCATTGTTATAAGAGTAAGTCGCCAGTCGATAAGCAGCAGCATAACAATGCTGGCTGCACTCATGAAAATCGCATCAAATGAGGCTATTGTAGCCATTCCCGCAGCCATTCGCACCGCGTTTATATCATTAGTGGCATGGGCCATAATATCGCCGACTTTTGTTTTATCGTAGTACTGAGCCGGCAATTTTTGAAGATGGCTGTAGAATTCCGCCCTCAGGTCTTTCTCGAGTTTTCTGCTGGCACCGACAATAAAAATACGCCAGAAAAAACGACAGAATGCCATTCCCAATGAAATAGCAACAATAGAAAAACCCATTTTCCAAACCAGAGAAGAATCAGCAGTTCCCTGTGCAAGCCCATCAATAAGCTTTCTAAAAACTTGCGGAATAAGGAGTTGCAGGCCATCAACTCCGATAAGAGCAATGATGCCTCCAAGAAGAGCCTTCTTGTGCCTGAAAATTCTCGAATAAAGATTTCTTAAACTAGATCTGTCGAGTTTTGGTCCCTTGCCTTGTTTCCCGGCCAATTAACACTCCCCCCGAGTATGCTATTTGAACGCCGAATATAGATTACACTTCCTGAAAGTGCTAATCCTAAAACAGAAAAGAATTGATAACTAAGCAGATATATTCTTGATGTTCAAGACAAAATCGCTTTTCGTAGCAGAGTCCATAATAGTAGTGTAAAAGGTCTTTTAGTTGCAGGAATCTCCTCACTTGTAAGCGATCTTTGTGCTTATTTGTTTAATTGTGCTACCTATTCATCAGGTCCCCGGTGGGAAGTCGCATCTTCATCAATCCAATCATCTTCCGTGAATGACATGCCTTTCCTTCCAGGTACTTTGCGGGTGGGTCCGGATTTATAGAAAGGGCAGCTCTTTGGGCCGTAACAGAAGGTTTCAAAGCGGTAGCGTTTCCTTGAAGGGTTCCAATGATCTACTATAATCTCAACTGGCATTCTGCAACCCCATATACATGATAAGCACTTTGTGGCGTAAGTGCGGGAACTGAGGCGAAGGTGTCCCCGACTCTGGTATGTTTCAAGTGCAGGCGGGATACCATGAAACGGCGGGGTTGCGTTTGATTCAATTTCAGCGTCTTTCAGCACCTTGAAACCGCTGGCTTTGTAGTATTCCGCTGTTTCCAGTTGTTGGTCAGGTACCAGAACCGCCATACCGCTGACTGCCATGCCAGTTTGGAACCGATGCTTCTTCTGTGCGGCCTTTCCTATGGCTACATGAAATTCATCCTGCTTCTCCCCAAACGTTCCAATGATAAGAAGCACATAACCAAGATAGTTGTGGTATCGCTCGTCGAAAGACCTCATAAGCCTAATGCGGGGTTGAATTGATAGAATATGCCCAGACCATGGAGTTTTATTCATTGTGCCTCTCTTAGCTCTGAGTGAGTTGACTGTTAAGAAGTCGGTCCAGCTCTCCCACCATGTAAAGTGGCAGTGAGAGCAGGTCAAACTGAACTTTATAGCTTTTACCTGCGCCATTGCCCAGCAGGTGAGTAACTGTCTGTATTGATGGAGGATTAGTGTCGAAACGAACAGCAAGCGAAGCGTTCTTCTCCTGAATGAACCGTAAAAGGGATTTCATGCTGCCGGTCTTTCCTGATTTAACTTCAATTGGAACAACTTTTCCCTCGTGCTGAATTAGGAAGTCTACTTCAGCGTTTGAACCTTTCTTTTCTCTCAGCCAGTAATGCAATACAGGTCGTTCATAGGAAAGGTTTTTGAACAGGAGATGCTGCGCTATGAATTGCTCAGCAAGCCTGCCTTTGTTAATAAACTCATTATTAAGAATCTGTTTATCAGTAATGCGAGAGATACCTGTCATATGAGCCATGAGTCCAACATCAAGGAAAAAAAGTTTAAAGACATCAGGACTAGCTTCAGCTCCAAGTGGAACACCATTACCGGAGGAATGCCTTACGGGAAAGATTATTCTTGCACTGCTGAGAATATCAATTGCTTTCGAAACCTTGTTTGCCCGGACATCTCTTGTGATCTGTGAGTAGATAGCTTTGTCACCTGCTCTTGCCGGAACCCAGTCAAATACTTTGCGGAGAAGAAGCAATTCTTCCCTTGAGTTATACTTCGCGAAATCATCCCTGTAAGTATTGATTATTGAAGCTTGTATTCTACTTACTCCGCTTGTTACACCGGACTCTATGTAGTCATTCACCGCTTCAGGCATTCCTCCAACCACAAGGAATGTTCTAAGAAGATTGATAAGCTTTTTGTGTGCTGCCCGGGGAAAAAGCATTCCAGGTGTCCAGCTTCTTATTAAATCAAGTTCCATGGAAGAGTCAGAATGTGCGATAAGAAATTCTTCAAAAGACAAAGGACCCATATACTGGTATTCCATTCTTCCCACTGGAACTGAAATCCTGCCTTCCGAAATCTCTGAATCCAACAGAGAACCTGCAGCGACAAAGCGTAAATCCGGTCTATGCTCGCGAAGATATCTCATTGCTTGAAGAGCAGAAGTAGCTGCTTGAATTTCATCCAGAAACACAATATCACCTGCAGAAAACTGACTACCGGTAATGAAGGCAAGCTCTTCAAGAATACTGGCTGCATCGTTTGAGGCAAAAACAGCTGCCAGCTCAGGATGCTCTTCTAGGTTGACTACCGCAATATTAATTTGTTTATCAAACAGATTTGGATTACTTCTTACAACAGTTGTCTTCCCGACTTGTCTCGCCCCTCTCAAAACAAGACACTTCGGCTTTC
>RCND010002509.1_pt1 | contig 10101 bp, 11 predicted proteins | sample 2041351 | NCBI WGS metagenome assembly RCND01 (sample SAMN09708230, study PRJNA481090) | Marine sediment metagenome, whole genome shotgun sequencing project. | biome: marine sediment; feature: ocean; material: sediment; isolation source: Sewage treatment plant 12B marine sediment (STP12B) ...
AAGCGGGTTTTTTATACTTTTGTATCTCTAATTCAAACAGATATGCTTCAAAATATTGATAACATCCTTGAGGAGGCCAGGCAGTTCAAAGCCGAAACCAGGGAGGAGATAGAGCAGTTCAGAATTAAATATCTGGGTAAGAAGGGTGCTCTTTCCGAACTGTTCAAGAATTTCAAGGATGTTCCTGCGGAACAAAAGAAAGAAGTGGGACAGAAGATCAATCAACTAAAGCAGTTTATTAGCGAAAAAATTGACGCTTTGCTGACTGCTGTTTCTGAGGAATCCGGGACCGAGGATATACGCGATCTTACACTTCCTGGTCCTCCGGTGGAGGCCGGGGCAAGACACCCCATCTCCATTGTAAGAAACGAAATCATTTCTATTTTCGGCCGTTTGGGATATACCATTTCCGAAGGCCCTGAAATTGAAGATGACTGGCATGTATTTTCCTCTTTAAACTTCCCTCCTGAACATCCTGCACGTGACATGCAGGATACTTTCTTTATAGAAAAAAATCCAGATATTTTGCTCAGAACTCACACCTCTTCGGTGCAGGTCAGGGTTATGGAAGGGGAGTCTTTGCCCATTCGCACCATCTCTCCTGGCAGGGTTTTCAGGAATGAAGCCATCTCGGCCAGGGCCCACTGCATTTTCCACCAGGTGGAAGGTCTCTATATAGATGAAAATGTTTCCTTTGCCGATCTAAAACAAACCTTGCTCTATTTTGCACGCGAGATGTTCGGAGAGCAAGTAGAAATTCGCCTTCGTCCTTCCTATTTTCCATTCACCGAACCCTCGGCTGAGATGGATATCAGTTGTCAGATCTGTGGTGGAAAGGGCTGCAATGTCTGCAAATATTCGGGCTGGTTGGAAATCCTTGGTTGCGGTATGGTCGACCCTAATGTGTTGGAATTCAACGGAATCGATTCTCAAAAGTATACAGGATTTGCTTTTGGTATGGGCGTGGAGCGAGTAGCCATGCTAAAATACCAGGTAAAAGATTTAAGGCTTTATTTTGAGAATGATCTCCGCTTTCTGGAGCAATTCAAAGCAGCGTATTAAGCTCTCTTTGTTTTTTAATGGGGTATTTAGTCGTGAAGTGCTTGTTTGGCTGCGCCAAAAAATGCTGGTTCACTCCTTAAGCACCCCATTAAAAGAAATAGAGTATTATTATTCTTCTATGATTATTTCGTGGGTGATGGGAAAGGCCTTGCTGTAGTTGGCGGATACACCACAATACCTTGTAACGGATAGATCAACGGCTTTCTCCACACTTGAGCGCTTAATATTCTTTCCTTTCAGCCTGTAGATAAGCTTCATTCCTTCAAAGCGTTTGGGATGGTCTTCACTTATATCGCCCTCCACGTCTACAGAGAAGTCCTCAAAATCTACCTTCATTTTTTTAAGTATGGACGCCACATCCATAGCGGTACATCCGGCCAGTGCCACCATCATAAGAGGTTTTGGTCTGGGTCCGGTATTCTTTCCTCCATGCTCCATGGATGAATCCATATATACCTTATGCCCATCCACTTCGGCCTCAAAGGCCAGGTCGCTAAGCCATTTTGTAGTGATTGTTTCCTTCATCTCTATATATTTTCAACACTTATTTAATTATTTTTGATTTATATACTATAGCCCGATGCATGACGATCCTTTAGATTTAAGCTGTAATTCCTGTACTATCCGGACACATCCGCTCTTTCGGCATCTTGTGGAACAGGAACTACAAGAGATAATGCTCAACAAGATAACAGAAACTTATAAAAGAGGTTCTATCGTTTACCAGCAAGGAAACCGAATGAAAGGATTTTGTTGCGTTCAATCCGGCATTATTAAAATCTATCAAACCGGTTTTGATGGGAAAGAACAAATTATTCGCTTTGCAAAACCCGGTGATATTATTGGATACCGCTCGGTAGTCAGTAATGAACCGGCCTGCACCTCCACAGAGGTAATCGAAGAAGCTGTCCTCTGTCATATTCCCACAGAGATACTTCTAAATCTTGTAAAGACAAATGGGAACTTTGCTGTTGAATTAATGAAATTAATCTGTAAGGAGCTTGGTGAGGCCAACTCCTATATAACCGATATCGCTCAAAAAACAGTAAAGGAGAGGCTGGCTGAAATCCTTATTCACCTGGACGATGAATTTGGAGAAGATTCTCAGGGTATTCTTAAAATATCACTAACCCGGGAGGAACTATCTAATATTGTGGGCACTGCGACGGAGTCTATCATCAGATTGCTCTCCGAATTTAAATCCCATGGCTATATCGAAATAAACGGTCGAAAAATAAAAATCCTGAACAAGCCAGGATTAAAGCATCTCGCAAATATATAGCCGTTTAGTTCACTCAACCATTTTGCCGATAACAATATGGGCTATAAGACCCACAATAATCAACACAAGGCTTAGCGCAAGAGAAGCATTTGTCTGGGATCCGGAAAAAACCACAACACCCAGAATGATTACACCAATCAGAATAATAAGAAGTCCAGCACTCTTCAATAAAGTTCTTAACATAACCACATCTGTTTCAATTCCCCACAAATATATATAAAATATCAAAATAAAAAGTTCTCACTATCTCTATATTTGCCCAAGTGTTCATATGCGTTCTTTGTAACCTCTCTTCCTCGGGGCGTTCGTTTGATATAACCTTCCTTAATCAGGAAGGGTTCATACACTTCTTCAATGGTTCCCGCTTCTTCTCCCACTGCGGTTGCAATGGTAGTCAAACCAACCGGTCCACCCTGAAACTTATCAATAATTGTGTTTAGAATTTTATTGTCCATTTCATCAAGACCCGAACGATCAATATTCAAAGCATCCAGTCCATAACGGGTAATCTCCATATCAATAGTACCGCTTCCTTTCACCTGCGCAAAATCCCTGATTCTTCTCAATAAAGCATTGGCTATTCGGGGTGTTCCCCTGCTTCTCGAAGCAATTTCGACCGCAGCATCGCCTTCTATTTCCACTTTTAATATTCCCGAGGATCTCTTTACAATCCCAGTTAATATTTCTGCATCGTAATACTCCAGCAGTGAATTTATTCCAAACCGGGCACGTAACGGGCCAGTTAATAATCCGGATCTGGTGGTGGCGCCAATCAGGGTAAAGGGTTGTAGGGTAAGCTGTACCGATCGCGCAGCCGGCCCTTTATCAATCATGATATCGATAAAGTAATCCTCCATGGCTGAGTATAGATACTCCTCCACGATAGGAGAGAGCCGGTGGATCTCATCGATAAATAATACGTCTCCTTCTTCCAGCCCTGTTAGCAGTCCGGCCAAATCTCCAGGTTTATCAAGCACAGGTCCGGAAGTAATTTTTATTCCCACCTGCATTTCATTGGCTATAATATGAGCAAGGGTTGTTTTTCCCAGGCCAGGAGGACCGTGCAACAACACATGATCCAGAGCCTCATCTCGCAGGCGCGCAGCCTCCACAAAGATTTTCAAATTTTCTACTATCTTCTTCTGCCCATCAAAATCTGAAAATTCGGCCGGACGTAAACGTGCTTCTATTTCCAGGTCTCCGTCTGATAAATCTTTTTCTCTGAATTCAAAATCTTCTACCATAGGGCCCTCAACGAATTAGTTTAACATCACTCTCCGGAAGTTTGATTTTGACTCCATTGATACGCTGCTCATTATTATTTTTATAGGTGATGGTCATTACAAGATTCCCCTCTTCATCATATTTCTTCCAGTTTTTTTCACGGATACCCATCTCATAATACTGTTCTTCCTTCAACTTACCATCCGGATAGTAATATTTATGTCTTTTATCGGGATTTCCCTGTGAATAAGAGCCTTCATATTTTACAGACCCGCTGGGATAATAATATTTCCATGTTCCCTCTCTGAGACCAATCACAAAGCTACCTCTTTCCTCATGATCTCCAACCTGGTAAATCCACTCTCCTTCCTTTTCGCCCCCAATATAATCACCCTTGGTAAGAATATTTCCACCTTGATCATACTCCACAAACATCCCGTCTTCTCTTCCGTTGAAGTAACTCTCTTCTCTCCATTTATTTCCGTTGGGATAGTACCAGTTCCACAGTCCCATATATCTGCCTCGTTCAAATCTTCCCTTCTGTTCAATACTTCCTTTTTCCTGAAAATAGGTCCAGGAACCCGATCGCTGATTATTCTGATAGTTTCCTTTAGCCTGAACCTCTCCTGAGGAATAAAAATCGGTCCAGGCACCCTTTCGTCTACCTTGTTGATCGATGATCCCCTCCGAAACTTTCTGTCCCAGCTCATTATAGAGATAGGCATTTTCAACCACTCCTGCAGTATCAAAGAAGCGGTGAATTCCTACGGGTACCCCTTCCTTGTAACCACCTGTAAATATGAGCCTTCCTTCAGAGTCAAAGGTGCTTTTCATATCCAGCAACTCCTTCATATCCTCATCAATCTCTTCCACAATGGTCCCGCGTTCATAACGAAGGGCCATGACCAATTCGCCTTTCCCATCAAACTCTCTGTAATAACCATGAAGCTGATTATTCAAATAGTTCTCTTCTTTTTTTATTCTTCCATTCTCATAATAATTTCTGAAAGTCCCCTGCTTGTTTCCCTGTTCATCTGTTCTGTTTACACGCTCCCTCTCAATGACATAGTTATCCTTGTATTGAACCACGGTGATCAGTGTGCTATCCTTTGAAAACTCTCTTGATAAACCCTGCTTCTTCCCACCGTTATAGAACACTATCAACTTCAATTCTCCGGTAGGATGATAGTAAAAAGACGACCCTTCTTTTTTACCAAAAACATATAACTCGCTGGAAATCAGCGTGGACTGTCCAGGATTTTGAGGGTTGTTGTAAATATACTTGTTTGAATACCCGCTTCTTTCTCCGATTTTATAAGAGATCTGTTCAGTTAGTTCGCTCGCCTGATTATAAAAATTCCACAAACTGTCCAGTAAAAAATTAGTACGCTTACCTTCCGACTTAACGACTCCGGTTACATAATAAGTGCGCCAATAGCCGTCAGGTTTACCATCACGCATGATACCCTCACTTGAAACCTGGTCATTTGGATAAAAGAATTGTACCTCGCCATTTTCAGTTTCGCCTTCCTGGCTAAATAATGGCATATGCCACATAGCTAAAATCAGAAACGGCAACACATATCTACTTAAGCATTGTAACATGAATACAGCTTATAAATGAAGTTGCTTTGATATATCGAGCATTCTCACAATTGAACCCCTGGCTTTATCCATCAAATCCTGTTCCAAAGTTATTTCAGGAAGCTCATACTTCAAAGTATTATAGATCTTTTTAAGAGATATCAGTTTCATATATTTGCAATCGTTGCACGCACAGGTTGAATCCTTTGGAGGCGCAGGAATAAAGAGTTTATCTGGACTGGCCTTTTTCATCTGGTGAAGAATTCCCGACTCTGTCGCAACAATATACGACTTTCCACTATCCCTTATGGTATAATTCAAAAGCGCTGTAGTGGATCCAATATGATCGGCAACAATCAGAATATGCTTTTCACATTCAGGATGCGCAATTATTTTAGCCTCAGGATATTCCTTTTTCAATTCAAGGATTCTTTCCAGACTGAACTCTTCATGCACGTGACAGGCTCCATCCCAGATTACCATATTTCTTCCTGTCATACTTTTAATATAGTTGCCCAGGTTTCGATCGGGTGCAAATATTATTTTTTCATCAACTGGAAGACTTTCAACGATCTGAAGGGCATTGCTTGAAGTGCATATAATGTCGGTCAGAGCCTTGATTTCTGCCGTGGTGTTCACATAAGAGATCACTGTATGCCCGGGATAATTCCTTATAAAAGCTTCAAAATCTTTTGGGGGACAGGAGTCGGCAAGGGAACAGCCAGCCTGAAGATCAGGAATCAGTACCTTCTTTTCCGGTGCCAGTATTTTGGCTGTTTCAGCCATAAAGTGTACTCCGGCAAATAGGATAATATCCGCTTCTGTGGCTGCGGCCTGTTGTGATAAGCCAAGGCTGTCGCCCACAAAGTCAGCAATATCCTGAATTTCACCTTCCTGGTAAAAATGGGCAAGGATTACAGCGTTCTTCTCTTCCCTCATACGTTTGATCTCATCAACAAGATTAAGAGATCTATCCACATCAAGGTCAATAAAACCTTTCTTCTCCATTTCATCTTTATTCACAATATTCATCTTATATATATATCATTATATTAAATTAAAATTATTAGAGATGATGATGATAGTCGGTTGATTCTGTTTTAAAAAAACAGAAGGTATCTTTGCATAATCAATTATTGAATGATTTAACACACTCTATTAACAACCGGGATATTTGTTAAGTTTTGAATACTGGCATTTTACAAAAAATCTTAACACCTGTTAACAACAGGCCGGTTTAATAAAAACATCTTCGAAACAAAGGTAATGACTGTTGACAATGTGTGTATTTTTGGTGGTAAAGTTAGCTTATTTCATGGCTTAGGGAGGCGACGCTGTACGGCAGTGAGTTTTATACAATCAATGAACAACAAATTAACAGTCCAATTGTTAAAAAAGTAGAAAAATGAATAGAACCCTAGCCATTGCCTCGGATCATGCTGGATATCTTATGAAGCTTACTGTAATTAAGCATCTGGAAGCCAAGGGATATGAAGTGTTTGATTTCGGAACAGATTCAAGCGAATCCGTAAACTACCCCGATTTTGGACACCCCCTTGCCGAAGCTGTTGAATCGGGAAGGTTTGACCTGGGCTTTTCACTCTGCGGTAGCGGAAACGGAATCAATATGGTGACCAATAAACACCAGGGGATCAGGGGTGCATTGTGTTGGAGTAAAGAAATTTCCAGTATGGCCAGAAGCCATAATGATGCAAATATCTGTTCCATTCCGGCGAGATATATTGACCAGGAGACCGCTTTGGAGATCATAGATGCTTTTCTGGAGACAGAATATGAAGGGGGAAGGCATGATATACGAATTAGTCACATACCTCTGCGGAAGAGATGATGATTTCAAATACAAGTAAATATGCCATAAGGGCAGTTATTTATCTGGAGCTTTATTCTTCTCCTGAAATAAAGGTTGGAATTAAAAGAATTGCAGAAGAACTGGATATTCCCGCACCCTTTCTTGGGAAGATTTTGCAGGTACTTGTAAAACACCAGCTGCTTGGTTCCTCCAAAGGGCCACACGGAGGATTCTATTTGAAGAGACAGGCCATCGACATTCCTGTCATGGAAATAATAGAGATCATGGATGGGAAGGACTCATTTGATATGTGCGTGATCAGAACGGAACCCTGTGATCACAGCAGACCCTGTAGTATGCACCACAAACTGGCCCCCTTAAGAGGTGAGATAAAACGTGTATTTAACACAGAAAGCATTGCCGACCTGGTGTCAGAATTCAGAGAAGGAAAAGAAAGAATCAGGATTTAAGGAAACGGAACAAACGCCACCCACCCACTAGCCGATACGCCAGATAACCACCAAGAACTCCTAAAAAATTTGCCAGGAGATCCACCCACTCAGCCCCGCGGGATAATACAACAGTAGCCTGTAAAACCTCGATAAGTGCGCTGGCCAGAAAGATGCCGGCAAGAATAATCGTATGGAATGCCGGGCAATTACGTGTGCACCGGCTCTCCATCAGGGCCACAAAACCAAGAGGAGCATACATGAGCATGTGGACAATCTTGTCGAGATGTGGGATGCTCCAAATGGAGGTAACGGGGAAACTACTTGCTGGTGCCAGGCTTAACAAAGCGATCACAATTGCCAGCAGAATAGAAAATTTATATTGGAACACGTACCTTAGCATATCCTGAATGCATTTTAATGCCCGCACAAAGATGATAAATTTTTGCAATGAACGTAGATAAACTGCTTGCTTTGCTGCGCGGGGAGAACATTGAAACCTGGTTCGACCTGGGACTGTTCCTTGATCGCCTCAGGGAAGAACAGGACTATCCATCCATTCAGCGGGAAGGCAATTACGATGATTACAAGGAGGAGTTAAGATGCGGCGGAGTAGCTTTCCTAACCTTTCATTATATGGTAGACGGGGTTACCATAGAGGTAGATAAATATGCCTCACTGATAAGGCGTAATATACCAGGAATTCCAGTGCATTATATTGCAGGAGAGATCCATACAAAATCAGCCCCCTTTATAAAAGAGGAATATTTGCAAAAGGTGATCCCAGAACTGGCCGGGTTTGACCAGTGGGAGCTTTATCAAGATTTCTACTTTAAAAAGCTAGAAAGGGGAGGGCCTGTTTATAATGCGCTTATCGGAAAGCTGTGGAGTCAGACCCTTGATATCGTACAGAAACTGGGCTCATATATAGAGGAGCAGGGAATCAACCTGCTTTATATTATCAATGTCTGTTCCAATCCGGGAAATGTGGCCTATGCACTGGCACTTGTACTGATATCCGAATTTCTTAAGATTCCGGTGATTAATAACAACCATGATTTTTACTGGGAGGAAGGTATGTGTGTTTCTGACAGGGAAAAATCAGGAAGCAGACCGGGTCCCCGGGATTTTTTCTTCACCAACTGTCACCTGGGAGAGGTTTTTTCGATTATAGAAATGTTATATCCGTGGCAATCGCGCAGCTGGATCAGTGTGAATATAAACAGGGGACAATCAGAACACCTGATTCGCCTGAATGGTCACAATCCTGCTAACGTAATGGATATAGGCACCGCGGTAGATACTTCTCATTATACAAAAAGCGACAAGCGTAAAAACATTAATACCTTCATTCAGCTGGAGAAGATGCTGTCGAGGTACCAGGAGCGATTAATGAGCTATTCGGTTGAGGATGTGCTGGGACAGGAATTGGTGGCAGAGAATAATCCCATGCCTGTTTTGATTGGTGAAAGCACAACCCGGGTCCAGGGCTTTATAAAGGAGAATATTATTCTATTGCAGCCCACCAGAATAATCTCAAGAAAAAGAATAGAGACCTCTTTCAACCTCTTCTTAAAAATGTTTCAGGAGGAGGAAATGATCAGAAGATTCAGGAAAACTGCCCACCTGAAAATGACCTTGATTATTACAGGGCCCATTGCATCGGGGCATTACGCTTATTATAAAAAACTGGTTGCACGCTTCAGGGACCTTTTGAGTGAGCTTGATCCTGAACTGAAAAACCGTGTATTTCTGGCCCTCCTGTTTGGAGAGCTGGACAGAGATAATTTTAAAGGCAGATATGAGAATCCGGCAGGGATAGCAGAGCTCTATAACATTTCTTCGCTGGTTTTACTGCCAAGTAAAACAGAAGGGCGGGGACTGCCCATTATTGAAGCAACGGCCTGCGGAACACCAATTTTTTGCAGGCGGTATGAACCCGAACAGGTATATTCCGAAGTGATTGGCGAACACCTGAGCGAACGGGATCGATTGAGGGTGTTGGAGTTTAAAGGGAAGAGAATTACGGACGGAATGGTGAAACGGATAGCAGACAGGATCTTTTTCCCCCACCGCTATACCGACGAAATAAGGCATAACCAGCGCGTTGTTTACAAGCGATACAGTCTGGAGGCGCTTAATGAAAACCTGTACCAGATTCTGCAGCGCTTATACCATCAGTTAAAAGGAGATGAAAAGATTCTTAGAATTGTCCGCGAAAATCTGGATGATTACCGGGAGATGGTGGGTTTTTCTAACGAGAACCTGAGGGCACTGCTGGATACCAGATACAGACAATATCTTCCTGGTTATTCTAAGCTGGGTTTTATGTTTATGTTGAAATCGCTTATTGATCCCAGTTTTTTTAGAGTGGAACAGCAGCGGATAAGAGGTATGGCCTATCATTTTTCCCAATCCATTATCACCAACGATCCCGATTCAGGCCATATACCGGAAAAGATTATTAACCGTTTTTTAAATGCGGTGGAAACCCTTTTCGAATTCAGGGAGGGAAAACAAAACATACAGCACGACCATTCGCTGTCCTATCGCCACCGCAACCACTACCACTATCCCTACCAGGATTACACCTTTCAGGAGTTTACCGGGCTGATTAACCTACTCTATATAGGTATTGTTCAACCGACACCTGTCAATAAGGTGGATTTGAGCCCACAGTTCTTCACCGA
>RCND010002511.1_pt1 | contig 10100 bp, 9 predicted proteins | sample 2041351 | NCBI WGS metagenome assembly RCND01 (sample SAMN09708230, study PRJNA481090) | Marine sediment metagenome, whole genome shotgun sequencing project. | biome: marine sediment; feature: ocean; material: sediment; isolation source: Sewage treatment plant 12B marine sediment (STP12B) ...
AACTGGAATTACCAGAATTGTGAATGGCCTTTAATTATTAGTATCTGAAAAATAAATCTTTGCGTTTTAGCGCCTTTGTGAGAAAAATGAATTTACAAACCAAAATACCGTTACAACCTCAGAAGTTTAATCAAATAGATTATAACTCTAAAGTACTTTTGCTAGGTTCATGCTTTTCTGAAAACATTGGAGAGAAGTTTAGTTATTTTAAGTTTCAATCCACTGTAAACCCTTTAGGGATTTTATTTCATCCTTTAGCTATTGAAAATCTTATCACTAGAGCAATCAATAAAGATTATTATTTAGATAGTGACTTGTATTATAATAATGAGCAATGGTCTTGCTTAGATGCACATTCTAAACTAAACAACACGTCTAAAGAAGTCCTATTAACAGAACTGAATATTGAAATTGATAGCACACATCAGGAGCTTAAAGACGCAACACATGTGGTTATTACTTTAGGAACAAGTTGGGTGTATAGGCACATTGCTTCCGATGTTATTGTTGCAAATTGTCATAAACTACCACAAAAGCAATTTTTAAAAGAACTACTTTCTGTAGAACAAATTACAGAATCATTAGATGCTATTGTTAGCTTAATTAAAAGTGTGAATCCAAATGTTAGTGTCCTCTTTACAGTGTCTCCCGTTCGACATATTAAAGATGGTTTTATTGAAAATACCAGAAGTAAATCACATTTGCTGACCGCAATACATCAAGTCGTAGAACCAAGAAAACAGATTCATTATTTTCCGGCATATGAAATTATGATGGACGAATTAAGAGACTATAGGTTTTACAATATAGATATGCTTCACCCTAATACGTTAGCTGTAGATTACATCTGGGAAAAGTTTAAAACCGTTTGGTTTTCGGAAGATGCCTTAAAAATTTCTGAAACAGTCGCGTCAATTCAAGCTAAAAAAGCACATCGTCCTTTTAATTCATCTTCTGAAGCACACCTGCAATTTTTGATTAAACTTCAGTCAGAAATCGATGAATTAAGTGCAAAACATACACATATTTCCTTTTAATTAAATCGTAAAATTATGTAAATCAACATTTTAATTTTGAATCAGTTCGTTTTATGTAGGTCTTTTCTGTTGCTTCTTATTCATTAATTACGCTTCATCTTTTTAATGACCCATTAATCGAAAAATCCCCAGTCTAATTATTGATATTTATATATTCGTTAGGCTATTAGTCAATTTCAAAAGGCATCAGTTTCAACTTCTGTTTTAAACGCAGAATTTACTGGCGCCTTTTTTATTTTAATACAACTGGTTTAAAAGGAAAAACAGGTAGAGGGAACTTAAAGTAAAAATAAGCAAGAAACTGTTCGGGAAATCGAAATGAAATCATCTTATTTAACCACAACACTATCAGGTACTAAAACGGTATAGTCACCATTATTTCTAATTACATCGCGGACAATTGAAGAAGAAATGTAGGAGGTTCTGGCCGCTGTCAATAAGAATACAGTTTCAATTTTCGACAGTTTTCTATTGGTATGTGCAATGGCCTTTTCAAATTCAAAATCAGCAGGATTCCTTAAGCCTCTCAGAATAAATTGAGCGTCTACTTCTTTACAAAAGTCTATCGTCAGTCCTTCATAAGTGACGACTTTGACCTTAGGGTGGTTTTTAAACGAGGCTTCAATAAAAGACTTTCGTTCTTCTAAAGAAAACATGTATTTTTTTTCAGCGTTAATGCCAATAGCAACAACGACTTCGTCAAATAGTTTAATACCACGTTTTATAATATCGTAGTGGCCTAATGTAATTGGATCAAATGAACCTGGGAATATTGCTCTTTTCATCGACAAGCTTTTGTCGTTCCCATTAAAATGGGACTCTTATTAATTTCAAATATAACTATTAATTTTTCAAAGCTTCCTCAATAGCATTATCAAACAAATCAGGCATGTTTATTCCGGCTTCAGCAGCTTGCTGAGGTAAAATACTTTCGTTGGTTAGACCAGGAACTGTATTGACTTCTAGTAAATAAGGGTCATCATTTTTAAAAATGAATTCACTTCTCGAAAACCCCTTCATGCCAAGCGTTTCATAGATTTTTTTAGCTTCAAGTCTAACTTTATGGGCATAATCCTCAGAAACGCGAGCAGGAGTAATTTCCTGAGATTTCCCTTCATATTTAGCGGCATAATCAAAGAAATCATTTTCAGATACAATTTCAGTAATTGGTAGTACTTTGGTTTCACCTTTATAAGAGATCACGCCAACAGAAATTTCTACACCATCTAAAAACTGTTCGATAATAATTTCGCTATCTTCTTTAAACGAGTTGTCGATTGCAGCTTGTAAATTTTCTTTTTTATAGACTTTAGAAATTCCAAAACTACTGCCTGCTTTATTCGCTTTCACAAAACAAGGCAAGCCCACTTTTGCGACAATTGCGTCTTCGTTAATCGTATCGCCAAGATTTATATAATAACTCTCAGCAGTCTTAATGCCATGAGGTTTTAATGTTGCTAATAAATCACGTTTATTAAACGTAAGAGCCGCATTATACATACTACAACTCGTCTGTGGTAGATTTAATAATTCAAAATAGCCTTGCATATAACCATCTTCACCAGGCGAACCATGTATGGCATTAAAAACACAATCAAAAATGATTTTAGTCCCGTTGACCAAAACGGAAAAATCATTTCTATCTATAGGGAACTCTTCATTCGTGTCATTTACAAACACCCATTTGTCCTTAAAAATATGAACGCGATACGCGTTATATTTTTCTTTATCTAAGGTGTCATAAACAACGTTGCCACTTTTTAAGGAGATTTTATATTCACTAGAATAACCTCCCATGATAATTGCAATATTTTTTTTCATTCTTAAATTTATAAAGCTGTAATGTAAAAGTATCATTTATTTTAATGTGATGATACTTATTATTTAATTTGGAGACTTGGAACATCTAATTTATAAGGGCACGATGTTTTTTTAATTTAAACTTATATGCTTCAATAAACTATATGTCGAAATGATACGTATATTAATTTTATGACGTTATAATTTATTAGTTTTGTCAACAATTATTTAGCTTATGAGTTTTGTAAAGTTTCTTACCAGTAAAGTGTTTTTAAAACAATTGGCATTAGCTATTGTTGCTGTAGTGGTGTTGTGTTTTATAATGTTAAAATGGTTGAATTCGACAACCAATAACGGAGAATTTATAACTGTACCAAATTTAAAAGGAAAGTCAATTGAAACGGTTCAAATCGAATTAAAGGATAATGATTTGGCGATGGAAATTCAAGATTCAGCCAATTATAATCCTAAATATCCTAAATATTCTGTAATAGAACAAAAGCCAAGAGCTGGTTCTCAGGTTAAAGAAAACCGAAAGATTTACCTCATATTAAACCCTTCTGGATATCGAAAGGTAACAGTGCCAAATATTCTTAAGCGTACATTTAGACAAGCAAAACCACAATTACAAGCCTTAGAATTTAAAATAGGAAAGAAAACTTACATAGATAACATCGGGAAGGATGTTGTTCTTGGGATGAAGCATAACAATAAAACATTAAAGCCGGGTACATTATTACCTTTAACGTCTACTATCGATTTGGTTTTAGGTAATGGCAAACGCAATTAAGATATGACTAATAATGTTGATATTTCCGAAAAGGAAGACGAACTTTATGAGCATCACGCATTTAGAGTTGTAAGTGGTCAACAACCACTTCGTATAGATAAATACTTGATGAATTTTATTGAAAACGTAACACGTAATAAAATTCAAGCAGCAGCAAAAGACGGAAGTATTTTTGTGAATGATGTGCCAGTAAAATCAAATTACAAAGTAAAACCTAACGATGTAATTAGCGTAAAATTTGAGCATCCTCCGCACGAGAATTTGTTGGTAGCAGAAGATATTCCTATCGATGTGGTTTACGAAGATGACGACTTACTTGTGGTGAATAAACCAGCTGGTATGGTAGTCCATCCAGGTCATGGAAATTATTCTGGGACACTTATAAACGCCTTAATTTTTCATTTCGAAAATTTACCAAATAACTCAAGCGACAGACCAGGTTTGGTGCATCGCATAGATAAAGACACTAGTGGATTATTAGTGGTTGCCAAAACGGAACATGCTATGGCACATCTCTCAAATCAGTTTGCTAAAAAAACGAGTGAACGCGAATATGTCGCTTTAGTTTGGGGCAATATGGATGACGATGAAGGTACTATTGATGGTCATATAGGGCGCCATCCTAAAAATAGATTGCAAAATACAGTCTATGAAGGGGAGCATATAGATAAAGGAAAATCAGCAGTAACGCATTACAAGGTTATAGAGCGTTTAGGTTATGTAACTCTAGTAACCTGTAAACTCGAGACGGGTCGCACACATCAAATCCGTGTGCATATGAAACACATTGGCCATACCCTTTTTAATGACTCGCGTTATGGTGGTCAGCGTATCTTAAAAGGCACAACATTTACTAAGTACAAGCAATTTGTTGATAATTGCTTTAAGATATTACCAAGACAAGCCTTACATGCAAAGACTTTAGGTTTTGAACATCCTACAACAGGAGAATTTATGAGATTTGAATCCGAAGTCCCTGAAGACATAGCGGAATGCATCGAAAAGTGGAGGCATTATGCTAGGCACGCTAGCGATTAATAGCTTTTGGGCGTTTCATTTTATTGAAATATAAAATGACCAGGCTGTCCACTATATCTTTTCTTCGTACCTCAAAAAAGGATGTCATTTCCATCCTTAACGCATTTACCAATGGCTTTTTAGAGATATAGACGTTCGTTATATCACTATCAAAAAATCTTCTAATAGATATTTCAAACTCTTTTAATTAGGTTGTATTTTTACAATTATAGATTGTATAACCTTTAAGAGACACCCACTTTCGTGGGCAATACATATGAAACTCGTACTATCACCAGCAAAATCTTTAGATTTTAAAAGTAAACTACCAACTACTAAAACCACAGAAGGTTATTTTTTGGCAGAAGCTGATCGCTTAAATAAATTATTAAAAAAGAGATCCGCAAAGAATCTGTCTAAGCTCATGCACATTTCTGATAATTTAGGGCAGCTGAATTACGAGCGCAATCAAGATTGGGAATTACCATTTACACCGGATAATGCAAGACAAGCTATGTATGCCTTTAGTGGTGATGTTTATAGAGGTTTAGATGCTTATACTATAGATGTTAAGAAGCTCGATAAAGTTGAAGATACAGTTCGTGTTATCTCAGGATTATATGGATTATTGAAACCCTTGGATCTCGTGCAACCATATCGTTTAGAAATGGGGACAAAAATGCCAGTAGGTAAGAATAAGAATCTCTATGAGTTTTGGCAAAAGAAAGTGACGCAAGCTTTAAATGATGAACTTCAAGACGATGAAGTCTTATTAAATTTGGCGAGTAATGAGTACTTTAAGGCGATTGATACAAAGGCCTTAAAAGTGCCAGTGGTTAATGTTGCTTTTAAGGAATTTAAAGATGGTAAGTATAAGATTGTTGCCATATACGCTAAATTAGCTAGAGGTTTAATGACCAGATACATCATTGATACAGATGCAAAAACAATTGACGATGTCAAAGGTTTTAATAGTGAAAACTATGGTTTTAGCGAAGAATTATCTTCAGAATACGACTTGGTTTTTACAAGATAAACCGCAACCTTAAACATCAAACTTTATCTATGTATTTTTATATCATTGTAGCGCTTCAATCGTACTGTATTTATCACGCTTATAAAAACAGAAAACCTTATTATTGGTATTTTCTCGTCTTTTTTATTCCCGTTCTTGGGTCCTTAATTTATATCATTACACAAGTGTATAATCAGAAGGATGCAGAAAAAATTCAAGGTGAAATCACGTCTATTATCAATCCAACTGGGAAGATAAGAGACCTAGAAAAGAAGATTGAATTTTCAGACACTTATTCCAATAGAATAGACTTGGCAGATGCTTATGTTCAGAATATGGATATGCCTAATGCGATTCTAAGTTATAAAAAGACACTTGACGACACTGTGCAAGACGATTTATATTCGCGGCAGCAATTGGTTTTATGTTACTTTCAGCTTAAAGATTATTTTGGTGTTATAGAACATGCAGAAGTCATAAAGGATAAAACAGAATTTATAGGTTCTAAGCAACAGTTTTGTTATGGTTTAGCATTAAAAGAATTGGACAAGTTAGAAGAGGCAGAAGTACAATTAAAGCAAATAGATAGACCTTATTCTAACTATGCCGAACGTCTCGAATTGGCAAAGCTCTATTTAGAAACTGATAGAAGCGCAGAAGGCGAAGATTTACTCAACGAAATTTATTCAGAATCTCAGAATTTCACAAAGACCAATAAAAGTCTGTACAGAGGGACGATAGCTGAGGTTGAAAAGCTATTAAAATAAAGCGATTGCTTTTGAACGTGATGTTGTTCATACACAAGTTTATATCAATTTGAAGCCTTCGTTTTCCAAAAACGAAATAACGGCCTCTAAAGATTCATTAGGACGCTCTTCCATAGGAACATGTCCTACATCTTTCATAATCACAAGTGTGTTATTGGGCAAGTCCCTATGGAATTGGTAAGCCTTTTCAACTGGAATAAGTTGATCTTTTGCTCCCCATAGTACAAGTGTTCTCTGCTGGATTAATTTAATGTTTTTATGGTTATTTAATGTCTTAGTTGCGCTAAACCGATCAATAAAAGCCTGTCGATTACCTTTTCGTAATGTCAATTCAAAATAACGATCAACTAGAGCATCAGTGACTTTAGTTTTGTCGGCAAAGACATTTTTAACACTCGCTTTTGCGACAAAGCGTGGTGTGATAAATGTAAAGAGATCCTTAATTACAGGTGTTTGAGCAAGCTTAAAAGCCAATGGGACGCTCTTAGCTTTAGACGGATAACCAGAAGCATCAATTAATATCATTTTAGTAACCATTTCGGGATGCATTACAGTAAAATTCCATGCAATACCTCCTCCTAACGAGTTTCCGCCAAGCACACATTTTTCTATCCCAAGAGCAGCCAAAAAATGGGTAATAAAATCTACATAATGATCCATTGAATACGTCCGATCAGGGAAAGGTCCAGTAAGTCCATAACCAGGTAAATCCATTGTAACGACGCGATAATCTTGTTTTAATTTAGTCGTCCAACCTTCAAAGGTATGCAGACTCGAACCTGTACCATGAATCAGAACAATTGGAATCGAATCCTTTGCATCTCCCTCGTCTCGAAAATGAACATCCATACCATCAACAGAAATGAATGAAGAAGCCGTATTGGAGTACTTTACTTTTAATTCATTCAATGGTATATCTCGATAACCGTAAATTGAGACTATAACAAGTACTAAAATCAGAATACTAACTAGAGTTATTTTTATGATCTTAGCTACTGTTTTCATAGTAATCTGTAGTCTTTAGTAGATTGTAATTTAAGTAGATGAGACCTCATGTCAGACGGTAACGAAGTTCGATAAAATTTTTCAAGAAGACAAATTTTAAAATGGATCAGTCAACAAATACCCTAACAATTTATAATAAAAGTCAAGCTATAAGGTTCTTTTTGAGAAAGTCTCTGTCTATAATTCTAAAAAAAGAATATAATGAAGTGGAATGATTATGAAATCAATTGCAGCTATACAACCAATCTCTCAATGGCTAAAAAATGAGTAACGTGATCGCTATACATAGGGATGATTTTTACTTCGCATTTGTATAGTGAATTATCTTTTCGGTAGTTGGTTATAATGCCTTCAAATGGTTTTAAACTAGTCAGCTGTGTTCTAATTTTTGTTTTTATTTCCTGGGACGTATTTGGTCCTTGTAAAAAACGTGGTGTCTTATTAAGTGCGTCTTGTTTAGAGTATCCAGTCATTTCTGTAAAACCATCATTGACCCATTGTATCTTCTGTTCTGAATCTGTAATTATTAAAGCTTCAAAATTTTGATTTTCGAAAATACTATCGAGTTCGTTTTTCCATTTCGCTTTTTCTGCAAATACCTTAACCGAATTAATATCAGAATTTATTTTTAGCTTTTTCAGCGTTTTAAAATGATTTTCGCTAAAGAGGTCCCAACTCATCAAAGGCATAGTATAAGATTCTAGAGGATTTAATTGGTGCTTTATTTTGTCATATTCTTTTTCTGACAACGTAGAAAGATAAAGGTCTAAAGCGGCCATTTTAGAAATACTATATGCCATAGTTTTGTTTTTAATAATTTAGAACATTACAACATTATAAAAGCTGTTTTATTTTAAATTTTTGTCGAAGTTCGGTGAATTTTTTTAGAAAGTCAAATCTTACAATACATAATGTAAGATTTTATTAAATAGGGTTTTGAATAAAAAATAAATCTAAAAAATCAAAAACCCATGAGCGCTAAACTCATGGGTTAGTTATGATTATAAAACAGTTCAAAATTCTCAAAATGACTTTAAAGAATCCAAAAAATAAATCTGTTATTCTATAATTACCTTAATGCTACCCGATCCTGTTTCAGTTAAAATCTTTGCAATATAAACTCCACTTGCAAAATCAGATACATCAATAGTCGCATTACGACTATTTGGGTTGACCGTTGTAACTTGATTACCAAGAATATCAAAAAGTGCAATTGTTTTAATCCTCTTATTTTTAGAATTTATCGTTAAAACATCTTTAGCTGGGTTTGGGTAAAGACTTATGTCATCTAAGTTTAAGGACTGATCAATGCCATCACTCAAATTAGCGACTATTTGAATATCATCAAACAAGAACGTGGCATTAGCCGATGCATCATTTAGTCCATCATAGCCGAGCATAAACGTTAGTACATCATAAATCGGGCTGTCCGCGTTTGAAAGGTCCCAAGTATAGGTTGCCCATTCACCCGATACAGTAGTTAAGGCGTCTTCTTCTTTTCCGAACGCATTTGGTACGATATTCTCTAACTTAAATTTTAATATGGTGTTTACAGGTGCATCGGTATATACTTTCATAGAGATCGTTCCAAAAGAAGACATATTCATTAGAGGTGCTGTTAATGCCAACTTACTTCGCATAAATCCTGCACCGCCACTTCTAAGAAGTTGCCCAACAGTAGCACTAGGGTTGTTTGCGTCTATCTGAGGATTTGGGATGACAGATGCTACTGCACCGAAAAAATCGGTAAAGTCCGAAGTAACAACACTGTTCTCAAAATCAATTGGTAGACTGGTTGGTAAAGGCTCTGGTATAGGTGGACCTGAGACTTGTTGTACATCGTCAAACAAAAATGTAGATGTGGCTGTACCATCTCCGACATTACCAAAATCAAACAGAAATTGCATGCTATCGTAATCAATAACTTCATCAGCTGAATCAACTGCATACCTGTCAAAATTCCAAGTAGCGATCTCCCATTCCCCTGATACTGTGGTTAAGTAATCTAAATTGGTAATGGCGTTAGGGCCTTGTATTTCCAATTTAATCCGTGTCCCTACTGGAGCCATTGTAAACACCTTCATAGATATTTGTGATTGGGTATCAAAATTAATCGGATTCTCAAAAAATAGTTCACTTCCTGCAAAAAATTGACCACCATCACGTATAATTTGGGCAACCGTAGCACTAGTATTGATACCCTCACTTTGAGGGTTCGGAATGACACTAGCTATTGCTCCGTTATAATTGAGAAAGTCGGTATCAACGATTCCTGTTTCAAAATCAATAGGTAATGATGTACGTGTAGGTGCTGTTGGACCTGCAACTTGTTCAATATCATCGAAGAAGAATGTTGAATTGGCTGTGCCATCGCCTACATTTCCAAAATCGAACATAAATACAATTTCATTTAGGGTATTTGCCGTACCAACAAAAATCCACTCTAAAGTTTCCCATGCGCCTGAAACTGTAGTAATAGCATCAACGTCTGCAGCTCCGTCACCTTCTAATTTAAATTTAACGACTGTGCCAACTGGTGCAGTTGTGTAAACTTTCATTGTAATTTTCGTTAACTCAGAAAAATCAAGATTATCGGTTAAAATAATTTTACTACCTCCAAAAATTGCTCCGCCATCTCTTACTATCTGACCAACAGAGCTACTGGTATT
>RCND010002512.1_pt1 | contig 10100 bp, 7 predicted proteins | sample 2041351 | NCBI WGS metagenome assembly RCND01 (sample SAMN09708230, study PRJNA481090) | Marine sediment metagenome, whole genome shotgun sequencing project. | biome: marine sediment; feature: ocean; material: sediment; isolation source: Sewage treatment plant 12B marine sediment (STP12B) ...
CAATAAAGGAAAGCTTTACCGATCAAGGAGAGACGAAACAATATACATCTGCGAGATTAAACTCTAAGTATGCTTTTACTTATGGTCGAGTAGATGTAAGGGCAAAATTACCTTTTGGAAATGGTACTTGGCCAGCAATATGGACCTTAGGAAAAAACGTTAACGAAGATGGTGGTTTTTGGGATAGCCAATATGGAACTGTAGGTTGGCCTGCTTGCGGAGAAATAGACATTATGGAACATGGACTAGGTGCTACTAACCATGTCAGTAGTGCGTTACATACACCTTGTGCAGGATGCTCTGGTAATACAATGAATGTTCAATCTTTTGTCTTAAATGATGTTGCTAATGAATATCATGTGTATTCTATGAATTGGTCACCAGATCAAATCACCTTTTTAATTGATGGAGTTGGCTTTTACACTTATAATCCAGCGGTTAAGGATGACGGTACTTGGCCTTTTTATGAAGATCAATATTTACTTTTAAACGTTGCAATGGGTGGAATTGCAGGCACTATAGATCCTAGTTTTGTACAAAGCAATATGGTAATTGATTATGTAAGAGTATATCAAAATACAGGTTTGAGTATTGACGAAGTATATGCAAGTAAATTTCAGGTTTACCCAAACCCTACATCAATTTTTATTAACATTAAATCTAACGAAAATAGTGATAGGATAGAACTTTACAATTCTATAGGCCAGTTAGTATTAGAGAAAAAAGAGCATACTAAACTATTGAATGTTGAAGGGTTGAAATCTGGTGTGTATATTTTAAAAATATACTCAGGAAATCTTTCAACAATTAAGAAAGTACTTATAATTTAATAACTCGCATACTCAACAATCTCTAAACCATAACCAATCATACCAACACGTTTGGTTTGCAAGCTGTTAGATATTAATTTTAGTTTACTGACTTTTAAATCGTGTAATATTTGTGCTCCAATACCAAAATCTTTAGTATCCATTCCTAAACTTGGTGCTTTTACTAATTTCCCTTCAACTTGATTTTCTTTTAGAAGAGAAAGACGGGTTAACAAGTTCATTGACTCAGCTTGTTGGTTAATGAATATTATAGCGCCTTTGCCTTCTTTATTAATGACATTAAACATATCATCTAATTTTTGGTCTGCGTTATTGGTTAGAGTACCGAGAATATCATTATTTACCAAAGTAGCATTAACACGTGTTAAAATAGGCTCATCAGATTTCCATTTTCCTTTGGTTAATGCAATATGGACTTGGTCGTTTGTGGTTTGTTGGTAAGCTCTTAGTCTAAATTTACCAAAACGCGTTTCAATATTAAAGTCATCTTTCTTTTCAATCAAAGAGTCGTGCTCCATTCGATAAGCCACTAAATCTTCAATAGAAACGATTTTTAAGTCAAACTTTTTCGCCACTTTCATTAATTGTGGCAAGCGCGCCATAGTACCATCCTCGTTCATGATTTCGACGATAACTCCAGCAGGTTTAAAACCAGCTAAGCGTGCAAAATCTATAGCCGCTTCAGTATGACCAGTACGTCTTAAAACGCCCCCTTCTTTTGCAACTAAAGGAAAAATATGACCAGGTCTTGCCAATTCAAAAGGTTTCGTTTCGTTATTAACTAAAGCTTGAACCGTCTTTGCTCTATCGCTTGCAGAAATCCCTGTACTAACTCCGTTACCTCGTAAATCTACAGAAATCGTAAAGGCTGTTTCCATTGGATCCGTATTATTCCTTACCATCATGTTCAATTCTAATTCTTCACAACGATGTTCTGTAAGAGGTGCACAAATTAAACCACGACCATGAGTTGCCATAAAGTTTATCATTGCAGGTGTTACCTTCTCTGCAGCAGCTAAGAAATCACCTTCATTTTCTCGATTTTCATCATCAACAACTATAACAACTTTGCCTTGTCGAATATCTTCAATGGCTTCTTCAATGCTGTTTAAATTTGTTTTGGTATTCACAGTGTTAGTAGTCATAGTACTAATTTAGAACGCAAAGATACGTTTATTTTATATTTTGAAAACAACTCAAATAGAAGTCTTGAGCGATTCTATTTCTTAGTATAATATACTTTAGAGGATAAAGTGGTAGTGTAAGTAAAAGAATTAAGGGGTTTATACGTTTTTGCTCTAGGTTAATGGCTTTGTAAAACTTTGAATATACCAAAGCATCGACAACTGCGTAGATAACAAAGAATATAAGCGCAACAATACTAAGGCTTAAAGAGGATTCAGCCATTTCTGGAAACTTATTATTTTTAAACACAAAGTGTAGTAGTAATAAGAGTATACCAATACTAAAACTTACTAAACTTGTTTTAGAATAATCCTTATAATCTTTAAGTATTGATTTTGCTTTAATAAGCGTATCAGGAATTTCTAAACCTTCAGATTTTAAATTTTCGATTAATATATTTCTATTTAGTAAATTGTGCAGCGCTATCTCTTTAGGCTTTTTGTCGATATCAAAGTCGTCTTGCTTTTTAATAATTCCGACCAATTCTTCAATTGAATATTTTTTATAATAATTGTAGGATTTAGTATCACTCTCTGATAGCTGGAGTTTATTATTAGATTTAAATAAATTCTTTAAAGGAACTATAATGGCGTCAAATTGAAAAACATTTCTATCATTAGTCGCTCTGTTAGTTAAATAAATACTTAATGGCAACATTACAGCTGTAGAAAGCCAAGAACCAATGATTGGACTAAAACTTCCATTTTTCGCGCTATTCTTGGCGAAAATGCCAAAAAAGTGATAACTTAAGAATAAAAGAATGGCAATTACCATTGGTAATCCAAGTCCACCTTTGCGAATTAATGCGCCAAGAGGTGCACCAACAAAAAAGAGAATAACACAAGCAAAAGCCAATACAAATTTATCGTGTAAGGCCATTATGTGCTTATTCAAGAAAATCACTTTAGTTTCAAATGTTTTTTCGTTTGATGATAATATCTGACGTGTACTATTAGAAGAGTTAATCGCCAAGTTTAAAACCTGAATTTTTTTATTGGTACTAAAAACATCTAAAACTTCACCAGTAAAGATTGAGTCTTTTTCTGGGGTATTAATATTTAGCTTTAAAGCAGAATAAGTGGTTCTGTTATAAAGGGTTTTAGATAAAGAGTTATAATTTTCTGTTCTCTCTTTTTTAATAGTGTCAATAGCTCTTATTAATTGTTTGACATCTAGCATGTTGTATCTGTCCGTGTAATTTTTCTCATCTAAATCTTCAGAATTTAATAGTTCTAAATCGACATTGATGATGTAATTATCAAAATAACTTCTGGCATGTGGCTTATTTATATTCTTACGTGAATCCTTAGCAATGATTTCTTCGTAATAGTTTCCGTTGATTAATTCGAGTTGAAGAACATTAGAATTTGGACTACTTTTTAATTCACCTTTTTCCGAAACGATAACTTTGTAGTTTCCTGGGCGCGCAGAACTTTTTTGATGGATAACGACGGTTTCAAAAAATTGTCCTCGATCTCCAGATTTTTTATTTACCTTAATATTTATGTTACCTATTTCATTAAACTGCCCCTCAGCAATTGCTAAAGCCGGTTTTACTTTGGCGATATTTCGTCTTAAATTATAAAACTCATATTCTCCCCAAGGAATAACATTATTTGCAAAAAAGAAACAACCTATACCAAGAGCAACAATAAAAACACTTAGGCTTCGCATGGAACGTTGCAATGATATACCTGTAGATTTCATTGCAGCAAACTCGTAGTTTTCAGCAAAGTTCCCGAACACCATAATTGAAGACAAAAGAATTGTCAATGGAACAACTAGAGGAATTAGTTTAGGTATGTAATACAAAATAAATTTTGCGGTAACTGCAACATCTAAGTCTTTACCGGCAAGTTCGGAAATATAGAGCCAAACCCCTTGTAAAACAAAGATGAACATGAATATAATAAAAACGCTAAAAAACGTCCTTAAGAATGTGATAAGTATGTACCTATCTAATATTTTCATTAAACCTTAATCAATTTTGTTGATGAAGTAATCACTGTACTTACTTTCGTCAAATGTAAATAAGGTTTTTGATATAGGTTCGTCGGTTTTAAAAGAATTAACAGTTAATGTTGTTTTTGTACCGTTTTTACCAACTTCAATTAAGTTGTAAATGTGTTTTGTAGTGGCATCTACTCCCAATAAGACATGCTTAATTTCAGAGTTTGTATCAATAGGACTTAATTTTACGTATTGGATTTTTCTACCTTTTACAGTCTGAATAATATCCATTTTGTAAGTATATCCATCTTCGTAGAAAGATAGCATTTTGCTCGGTGTTATAGTACTTTCGTCTTCTATGTTGTCTGAAGAAATTGTTACTTCTTCGTCTTCTGGACTAATAGTATATAAGGTTTTTCCATCAAAAATACGTGTTACACCTAAAATGTTAAGTTTGTATTTTTCACCTTCAATAACGACATCACCACGCGTTTCTTGCTTAATGTTTTCGCTAACATTGTTTAATTCGTATTTAAAATCTAAGCTTATGTTTTTATAGGCTTTTATTTTATTATTAACTTCAGTTAACAATGCTTCAGCTTTTGCATCATTTTGCGCAAAACTTATAAACCCTAGTGCTAAAAATGTTATTACAAATAATTTTTTCATCTCTATTTAGTATAATCTTTTTATTGTTTTTCGTTTTCTAATAATTGATCTAAAGCTACTAAATCGGTTACAAGTACTTGTCTTGCTTTACTACCTTCAAAACAACCAACAATGCCTGCAGCTTCTAATTGGTCGATAATTCTACCAGCTCTATTGTAACCTAACTTCAATTTTCGTTGAAGCAACGAGGCAGAGCCTTGTTGTGCTGTAACGATGATTTCAGCTGCGTCTCTAAACAACTTATCTCTGTCTAATATATCTATATCAAGATTTGTGCCACCCTCTTCACCAACATACTCTGGTAATAAGTGTGCATCTGGATAGGCTTTTTGCGAGCCAATAAATTCAGTGATTTTTTCAACTTCTGGTGTATCAACAAAAGCACATTGAATACGAATTAAATCATTTCCTTGGGTATATAGCATATCACCACGGCCAATCAATTGATCTGCGCCGGAACCATCTAAAATAGTTCTCGAATCTATTTTACTCGTTACTCTAAAGGCAATACGAGCAGGGAAATTGGCTTTAATAATACCTGTGATAACATTTACAGAAGGACGTTGCGTTGCAATGATTAAATGAATACCAATGGCACGAGCTAATTGTGCTAAACGCGCAATTGGTGTTTCAACTTCTTTACCAGCTGTCATGATTAAATCTGCAAATTCATCAACAACCAAAACAATGTATGGTAAGAATGCATGCCCATCATTAGGGTTTAATTTTCTTGATTTAAACTTAGTATTGTACTCAGCAATATTTCTACAAAATGCATTCTTAAGCATTTCATAACGGTTATCCATTTCAATACAAAGTGAATTCAATGTGTTTATAACCTTAGTGTTATCTGTAATAATGGCTTCTGCGCTATCTGGAAGTTTTGCTAAATAATGACGCTCAATTTTATTGAACAATGTTAGTTCTACCTTTTTTGGATCAACAAGTACAAACTTAACTTCAGCAGGATGTTTTTTGTATAATAACGATGTTAATACAGCGTTTAAACCAACCGATTTACCTTGGCCAGTAGCACCAGCCATTAGCAGGTGAGGCATTTTAGCTAAATCAACAACAAAGGTTTCGTTGCTAATGGTTTTGCCAAAAGCAATAGGTAATTGCATTTCGGATTTTTGAAATTTTTGAGAAGCAATAACCGAACGCATGGATACAATGGTCGAATTTTTATTTGGCACCTCAATACCAATAGTACCTTTTCCAGGAATTGGCGCTATAATACGAATACCTAGTGCAGCAAGCGATAAGGCAATATCGTCTTCAAGGTTTTTAATTTTTGAAATTCTAATACCTGCATCTGGCACTATTTCATAGAGCGTAACAGTTGGTCCAATAGTCGCTTTTATACTAGAAATACCAATCTTATAATTACTGAGTGTTTCAACAATTTTGTTCTTGTTTTCTTCAAGTTCTTCTTGATCTATCGAAATACCTTCATTATCATACTTCTTTAATAAATCTAGAGGAGGGAATTGATACTTTGCTAATTCTAGAGTTGGGTCAAACAGACCAAAGTCTGCTACTAGTTTATCTGAAAGATTATCACTTTCAGATTTTTCTTGTTCAACTGTTTCAACTTTTAACTCTGGTATATCTACCGTTTCTTCTTTTGGTTTTTCAGTAACTTCCATTTTCAGCTTTTCAACTTTTGGATTTGGTTTGGAATGATTACTGATTGTTGGTTCCGTTTTTTCCAAAGGAATTTCGAAAGCAGATTTAATAGCTTCTGCTTCTTCAGTTAAGCTATTGTCAAAAATCACGGTTTGTTCTGAAGTACTTGATTCTGATTTTAAATCTGCTTTAATATCGCGTTTTGCACGCTTAAAAAGGTTAACAAATGTATCTCCAGTAACTTTAAATCTTATGGCTAAATAAGTGATAAGACCAAAAAGTAATAATAGGGCAGTACCTACTTTACCAATATAATCTTGAAAGAAATGATTCATTTCAAAACCAATTGTTCCACCAAGAAGGTCATATTTATGAGTGAAAAATCCGAAAAGGATTGATAACCAAATGACGATTAACGTTCCCCATATCCAATGCTTTCTGAGTTTGGATTTTTTTATATTTAAAGTGATATAGACACCAGAAAGAAATAATAAACCAGAAAAAATAAAGGAAGGAATACCAAATCCTTTGGTAATAAATAATTCGCTGACCCAAGCACCTATTTGACTTGCCCAATTTTTGTATTCTTCTGAGCGCTCAGGGAAGTTAGTAAGTACACTTTGGTCTTCCTTACCTGTGAATACAAAAGACAAGAAGGATATAAAAAGAAGCACACCAAGTATAATCAGTAAGCTACCAAAAATGAGTTTTTGCTGGCTCGATAATTTAAACGAAGACTTTTTTATTTTAGCCTTCGGTTTCGCTTTGGTTGTTGTTTTCTTTTTAATTGTTTTTTTTGCCATGTTTACTTTCCGAACTATCGGAAATCTATTGTTTAGTTGTATGCTATTACTTTTTTCGATAAACCATTAACATAATTGCTTATCATTTTGTTTTTTGTAGCAAGCGAGTCACCTTTAAATCCAATAATATCACCGTAAGTAATATTATTATTATAAAACTTTAAATATTTACTCGCTATCGGTAAATACGTCCAATGCCACCTTTCGAGGTTATAACCTTTTCTACCATTTTCTTTATTAGTATATGCCTGATAAAAACCAAATTTATTAGCATTGGTAGTTAACCAATCATATTCTCTCTGTCCTTTTCCTTTGCTAAAATACAAATTACTTAAACTATTTAAATCTATATCAGTTCCCCAATGATGTCTCGATGTTGAAGGCATAGAGCTATAAATTAAAATCTTTTTAGCGCGCTTAGAAGGTTCAAGGTTACTATAGATATTCCATTTACGTTCCCAAATGGTTTTCTGCTCACTGAAATTTCGTGTTCCAGAAATTATTTTAAGCGCAACGCTATCTTTCTTAGCAGCTTCAAACATAGTTATAAAAGCTTGGTATACATCTTTATCTAGATATAATACTTTTGCAGAATGCGAACGTTTTGCTTTAGTAAATCTTATATCCTCTTTATAATTAAATTTACCTAAAACAAAAGCTTTAGCCTTTTCGTAGTCTAAAGCGTTTTTAATTTCGAGTTTACCTAAACTTGCGTTAATTTTAAGAACATGACTGATAGTTTTTACTTTTTTTTCACAACTAAAAATTGAGAATGAAAGTATAAGTAGGACTAATAGTTGCTTCATTTTCACCTCTTGAAATAATTGTAAAATTAGAGTTAAACAAAAATACAAATAAGTAACGTTTATCCCCTTGGTTTTAGTATTTAAAGGAATTTTGGGATATAAATTATTCCAGCCATAATTACAGCCACAATTGATGCTATAAAAACAGCACCAGCAGCAACATCTTTTATCAAGCCTATTTTATGATGGTGTTCTGGGTGTACAAAATCTGCAATATACTCGATTGCTGTATTTATGCCTTCAATACTCATCACTAAGCCAATCATACCTAGTTGAGCCATCCATTCTGTTTTAGAAATTTCAAAATAAAAGCCTGCAATAGTCACTACAATAGCAATAAGTATTTGTATTTGAATACTAGCTTCTGTTTTAATTAATATAAGCATACCTTTAAAAGCATAGCCTACACTTTTTAGTCTATTTATAATAAAAGATTCTTTTTTTTGCATAAAGAGATTAGGCTATACTTGACATTGCAGCATCCTAGATTTATTTAAAACTATTTTAAAGCATCTAAAGCCGCTTTGTAATTTGGTTCATCTGCAATTTCACTTACTTGCTCTGTGTATAAAATAGTGCCATCTTTATCTATAACAACAATACAGCGAGATAACAAAGTTTCAAAAGCTCCGGTTTTAAATGTTAATCCATAAGCTTTACCAAAATCACCTGTTTTGTAATCAGAAAGACTTTCAACATTTTCTATACCTTCTGCACCACAAAAACGAGCCATTGCAAATGGCAGATCTTTTGAGATACATAGCACTTTAGTGTTTTCTAATTGACTTGCTTTTTCATTGAAAGTTCTAATAGATTGCGCACAAGTACCAGTATCTACGCTTGGAAATATATTTAAAACTAATCTACTGTCTTTATAGTCCTTTAAAGATTTATCAGATAAATCAGTACCTGTTAATTTAAAGTTTGATGCTGTACTACCTAATGATGGTAAATTTCCTATAGTTTCTACAGGAGTTCCTCCTAGTGTTACGTTTGCCATTTTTTTTGTTTTTTAGTTGATATAAATTTAGAGATAATTCACGTTAACATTTATTGAATTATAATTAATGTTTAAAATTTTGATTATGAGTTAATGAAATCCTGCTAAGTTTTAAATGAGTTGTTTCTTTATCAGATTAACATTTTTAATATTATCTCAGCTCAGCGCCAAGTTTAGACTCAAAGTTAGCCTGTAACTTCGACATAATCTTATCAATTTGCTTATCGTTTAATGTTTTGTGCTCGTCTTGTAACGTAAAGCTTACCGCATAACTCTTTTTGCCAGCAGGTAACTTTTTGCCTTCATAGACATCAAAAAGATTCACGTTTTTAAGCAATTGCTTTTCAGTTTGCTTTGCGATGGTATGTATGTCTTCAAAAGTTACACTATTGTCTAACAGTAGAGCGAAATCTCTACGTACTTCTGGATATTTAGGAATAGCATTAAATTTAATTTTATTATGCTGTGCCATTTCTAATACATTATCCCAATTAAAATCTGCGAATAATACATTCTGTGAAATACCAAAATGCTTTAATACCGATTTTTTAACTAATCCAAAATCAACAAGCTTCTTTTTGCCTATAGAAAAACTCATGCCTTCACTTAATATATCAGTCTTTGCTGGAGATGATTTTAAGCGTGTTAAGCTTAAGCGTTCTAAGACCGTTTCAATAGAACCTTTTAAATAAAAGAAATCACTTGGGCTGGTAACTGAATTCCAACGTTCTTCAGTTTTATTTCCTGTTACAAAAAGTGATAAGTGCTTGTGTTCCTCGCGAGCATCTGTATATTGATGATATGTTTTTCCGTATTCGAATAACTTTAAATCGTTACGTCTTCTATTAATGTTATGAGCTACAGCTTCTAAGCCAGAGAATAATAAGGACTGACGCATCACTTCCAAGTCATTACTCAACGGATTTAGCATTTCCACGTTGTGCTCTGCATTTAACTCTTCACTTAATTCTGTGTATTTAGGAGAGGTTAACGAATTAGCCATAATCTCAAAGAACCCTTGAGACGCTAATTGATTTCCTATAATATTCTGAAGTTTATAATCTTCAAATCGAGATGAATTAGAAATCGAAGCATTCAACTTTTCAGTTGTACCTATATTGTTGTAACCATAAACTCTTAGGATTTCTTCAATAATATCAGCTTCACGCTGCACATCATTTCTATAGGCAGGTACAGTTAAACCTAAACCTGTTTCTGTAACATTATT
>RCND010002514.1_pt1 | contig 10097 bp, 2 predicted proteins | sample 2041351 | NCBI WGS metagenome assembly RCND01 (sample SAMN09708230, study PRJNA481090) | Marine sediment metagenome, whole genome shotgun sequencing project. | biome: marine sediment; feature: ocean; material: sediment; isolation source: Sewage treatment plant 12B marine sediment (STP12B) ...
CATCGTTAAAAAATTGAACCGTAGCAATGCTATGCTTTAATTTTTTGCCTCGATAAATTAAAAATAAATTCAATTTACCTATAAGACATGACAAAATTAAACTGGTATAATAGCGAATAAAGGCCACAGTAATGTGGCTTTTTTATTTGGTATAATTTGGTAATTAGATCCTTAAGAGGTAGTCGGTTATAAGTTTATAATTGATCTTTCTTTATTGTATGATAAAATAGCACAGCTTTAAGCGCTATTATCTTTTATTTTTATGTCACGGATATCTTCATATATATGCGCTAGAGCTGTTAAGAATGCTTGTGTTACTCTTTTTGATGCTTCATTACACTCAGTGTCAGCTTAACTTATTATAATACTATCCTGCTCTTTAAATTGAAGAAATAAAAAAGCAAGATCCGATGAATCTTGCTTTTTACTCATATAACATTAGGGAAAATTAATCTTTAAGAATGTAAAAGTAGGAACGTCTATTCAGTTGATGTTCCTGGTCAGTGCATTTAACACGATTAGCACATTTATTTAAAAGTTGTGTTTCACCATAACCAATTGCACTTGCGATTCTATTAGGGTCAACTCCTCTAGAAAGGAGATAATCTCTTGTAGATTTAGCGCGCCTATCGGATAACTTCATATTATATCTATCTTTACCGCGGCTATCTGTATGTGATTCTATTTTAAGAATCATTTTAGGATGTTTGCGCAGTACGTCAACAATGTTTTCTAATTCATATTCTGCATCTATTCTTATATCCCATTTATTAAAATCAAAGAATATAGGGTTGATCACGATCTGATTATCCAATATCAGAGGTACTAAAGACAAATCTATACGATTAGACTTTTCGGTTTCGACTGAAGTTGTAATAGCCTTTTGATCGTCTTTATAATCGGGCTTACTTCCAATAATAGTATAGGTTTTATTACAGTCTACGTCAAAATTATATTCTCCAATAGCATTTGTAAGGACCTCTTTAATAATTTTACCTGTTTCATCAATTAATCGAACGGTTACACTTGGTAATATTATGTCTGTAATACTATCTTTAGCGATACCTTTAATTTCTTGCTTACAAGCATTAGTAATAAAGGCATAGATATCGTCCCCGCCTTTTCCATTGGGTCTGTTAGAAGCGAAGTATCCATTTTTGTTTTCAGAATCTAAAAAAAATGCAAAATCATCATAACCACTATTATAAGGTGTTCCTAAGTTTTCAGGTTCTGACGAATCTCCTTTTAATATTTTAGATTTATAGATATCTAATAACCCTAAATTTAAATAACCATCTGAAGAAAAGTATAACGTACTATCTTGGCTAATAAAAGGGAACATTTCCCGTCCTTCAGTATTAATCGTTTTACCAAGATTTACGGGGTCATCATAAGTACCATCATCATTAATAGCGACAGAATAAATATCGGTTTGACCGATACCACCTTCGCGGTCAGAGACAAAGTACAATGTGTTATTGTCTACGCTCAAGGCAGGATGCCCTGTAGAGAACACTTCATCGTTAAAAGGAAGTTCTATAACATCAGTCCATTCCTCTTTTACTAAAGTGGCTTTATAGATTTTAAGATGTGTCGTCCCTTCTTCATCGTATTGGATTCTATTACGTCTGCTAACGTTATCTCTTGTGAAATAAAGTGTTTCACCGTTATTTGTAATCGCAATAGAGGCTTCGTGGTAATCCGTGTTTACTTTTTCTGCTGATATTTCCTCAGGGGAACCATAAGATTTTACATTAGAATCTTCTGTAATGCTAACTTCAAATAAGTCTAAAAAAGGCTCTTTATTCCAATTGTAAACCTTTTTATCATTTCCTCTTGCGGATGCGAAATAAAGCGTGTTTTCGAAAACAAAAGCACCAAAGTCCGAATTCTCAGAGTTGAATGGTAAATTTTCAATAGTTACTAAAATATCATTTTTAGCCGTTAGTTTGCTGTATAGGTCTACTTCATTAGGATTATAACTTTTAAATCTGCTATCACCTTGCTGAACTGCACTTAATTCTATAAACCATTTATCTGCTTCTTCATAATTCCCAATACTTCTTAAGGATTGAATATATTTATATAAATACTCAGCTTCAATTTTTTTATGTTCTTTTAGTGCCTCACCATACCAATATGCCGCTTTATCAGATTTAGAGTTGTTATAGTATGCATCGCCTAATCGTGTTAATACATGTTTACTTTTATCACCTTTCTCAACTGCCTTTTCGTATAGCTCAACGGCCTTTACGTAGGCAAAATTTTCAAAAAATTTATCAGCCAGTTTCGTTTGAGAAAAAGATAGCAAACTACTTAGAATTATAATGATAGTTAATAATCGTGTCTTCATAATGCGTGACTTTTTAGAAATATCTTGGCGATTTAATTCGTTTGCTTTTAAAGACTTCGAACATTAATAATATTTCGTGAGTACCACTAGTATATGCTCTTAAATCTGAGAGTGGATATTCATAAGCATAACCAATTCTTAATTGTTTGGATATCTGAAAATCGGCAATAGCACCCAGCGATGCTGTATTTTGATCGACTCTATAGCCTCCACCAAGCCAGAATTTATCGTTAAACAAGAAGTTTGCAGAAATATCAAAAGAAAGTGGTGCGCCGTTTGTTGTTTTAAGAAGTACTGAAGGTTTTAGTTTAGTCGTTTCACTTAAATTAAATACATAACCACCAGTTAAGTAATAACTACTGCGCTCTAAGGCAATATAGTCTAGAGTACCATTGCGACCTTTATTGTAATCTGTGTTTAATATTCTAGGGGAAGATAAACCAATGTACCACAGTTTAGAATGTAAATATAAACCAGCGCCTACATTTGGACTCCATCGGTTAGATACATCATTAAAGAAAGGATCATCTGCCACAGATGGATCATTAAGCAATTCTTCGTCTAGTGTATATTGTGTAAATCCCGCTTTTAAACCAAATGCTAATTTGGTGGTTTCGTTTAGTTTAATGGTATAAGAGTAGTCTGCATATAGATAAGAGAAATTTTCATATCCTAGTTTGTCATTGATAAATGAGAGGCCTAAACCCATATTTTCATTACGCAAAGGAGTATGTATAGATAGGGTTTGTGTTTCAGGACCACCTTCTAATCCAACCCATTGACTTCTATGTAAACCGACGACACTAAGTGTTTCCCTACTACCAGCATATGCCGGATTAATAGAGATCGTATTAAACATATACTGCGTAAACTGAGGTAGCTGTTGCGCAGAGGCAGCAGAAACACTCAATAAAACTAGCATAATGCTTATTAATTTTGATAACTTCATCGGTTAAGTTTTAATTTGTAGCTACGTATATAGGACCAGTGAAAGGTGCTAAACCACTATCTTTTATATTAATAATATAATAATATGTACCTGTTGGAACTTTACCTGAACTTCCTATTGAAGAACCATGAGAGTCTCCACCCCAATCTGATTGATAGTTATTTGATTTGTATACCTGAGCTCCCCAACGGTTAAATATCTGTAATTCTATTACAAATCCACATTCCTCAATTCCACTAATCATAAAAGTATCATTTACGGCATCTCCATTAGACGTTACTGTTTTTGAAATGATGACATCATCTACGCCACAAGCTAACACAACGCAGTCGTCATCTACAGTAACATCGACCTCTACGTCTACAGGACATGGTTCTTCAGTAATTGAATACATAAAGGTATATACACCAACTTCTACAGATGATGGATCAAATGAACTTCCATTGATAACGGCATCACCAGAAACAACACTCCATGTTCCATTCATATCAAAATCGCCAGATAATAAATCGAACAAATCAAATTCATCATCGAGAATACAACGCGTAGCATCAGATGCGTTAATAACATTAGTGATTTCTACCCTTATGGTTTGTGTGAATACAGCCTGATTACCACAATCATCAGTTACAGTCCAAGTTCGTATGATCGTATAATCTTCAAAATCGTTTATTTGAGTCGAGGTTTCTATCATATCATCAACTGTAATATCATTTGAACAAGCGTCTTCAAATACCAAACTTGGTGTTTGAGGAATAGCATCACAAGCCACTGTTATATTCTCATCGAAAGGAGTCAAAAGTGTTGGTGCCGTTGTATCTCGAACCGTTATTAGCTGTGTATGTTCAACGACGTTTCCACAAAGGTCTGTAGCTTTCCAAATACGTTCAATGATATAATCACCAACACATAGTCCATTTAAGATGTCTTCAGAAAACTCAACTTCAATGTCTAAAGTACCACAACTATCCGAAGCGGTTAAAGTTTCAGCAGTTGGTACAGCATCGCATTCGGCGTTTATATCTGCTGGTAACGCTTCATTAAATACTGGTGCAGTAGTATCTTGAACGGTAATGGTTTGTACAAAAGTTGTAGTGTTATTACAATCGTCAGTTAAAGACCAAGTCCGTGTAATTATAGAAGTATTAGGACAAGTCGCATCCACGGTGCTATCAGAGAAAATGGCTTCTAGACCAGTTGAACAATTATCAGCTTCATCAGTAACATCACCAGTAATAGTTAAGTCCGTGACATCAACATCACATTCAATAGTAATATCTGAAGGAACAGAAAATGCAGGTGGTATTGTATCTTGAACGGTTATGGTTTGATCAGTAGAGGTTGTGTTGCCACAGGTATCTGTAGCAGTCCAAGTTCTCGTAATTATTTTTGTATTTCCACAAGCCCCAACTTCAGTGTCAGCATAAGTTACCGAAAGACCAGAACATTCATCAGTAGCAGTCGCTTCACCGGTATTACTAGGTGATGTATCTTCATCACATTCAATAGTGATATCGGTAGGTAGGGTTAATGTTGGAGCTTCCTCATCAATAATAGAATAGGTAGCTGAAGTAACAGCTGTATTACCACAATCATCAGTAGCTGTAAAGGTTATGGTGATTGGACTATTCGCACAATCGTTATCAGTAACTGCATCAAAATCATTAGACCAAGTGATATTACCACAAGTATCATTTGCTGTTGCACCAGCATTATTAGTAAGCCAAGCTTCAAGAGTTCCGACAGGAGTCGTACCACATAGGATATTAATATTTTCTATTATAGAACCGTCAATAGTTGGTGGGGTTGTATCTTCAACTGTAATCGTCTGATCAACCGAAGTCGTGTTACCACATTCATCGGTAGCGACCCAAGTTCTTATAATCGTTTTGGTATTTCCACAAGCTGCGGTTTCTAAATCAGATTGTGTGATGGTCACAGAACCACAAGTATCACTGCCAGTAGCTTCACCAGTATTTGCACTAGACTCATCATCATTACATTCTATAGTCATATCGGCAGGTACAGAAATAACTGGTGCAGTAGTGTCTTCAATAGTAATGGTTTGTAAAAGCGTAGTCGTGTTATTACAATCATCAGTTAACGACCAAGTTCGTGTAATCACAGACCTACTAGGACAATTTCCATCCACGACATTATCAGAGAAAATGGCCTCTAGACCAGTTGAACAATTATCATTTTCATCAGTAACATCGCCAGTAAAGGATAGGTCTGTAGCATCGCTATCACATTCAATAGTTATGTTTGCAGGCACAGAGAATGAAGGTGGTGTTGTATCTTGAACAGTAATGGTTTGTATAAAAGTCGTGGTGTTATTACAATTGTCAGTTAAAGACCAAGTACGGGTTATAATAGAAGAGTTAGGACAAGTTCCATCTACTGCGTTGTCAGAGAAAACGGCCTCTAAATCAGTTGAACAATTATCAGCTTCATCAGTAACATCGCCAGTAATAGTTAAATCGGTTACATTGGCATCACATTCAATAGTCATATCCGAAGGAACAGAAAATGTAGGAGGTGTTGTATCTTGAACGGTTATGGTTTGGATATTAGAAGTTGTGTTGCCACAAGTATCTGTCGCAGTCCAGATTCTCGTAATTATTTTTGTATTTCCACAAGCCGCAGCTTCAGTGTCAGCATAACTTACCGAAGGATTAGAACAGTTATCAGTAGCATTCGCTTCACCAGTATTACTCGGTGATGTGTCTTCATTACATTCAATGGTGACATCTGCAGGTAGTGTTAATATTGGAGCCTCCTCATCAATAATAGAATAGGTTGCTGAGGTAGTCGTCGAATTACCACAATCATCTGTAGCTGTAAAGGTTATGGTGATTGGACTATTAGCACAATCGGTATCACTAACTGCATCAAAATCATTAGACCAAGTAATATTACCACAAGTATCATTTGCAGTTGCACCAGCATTATTAGTAAGCCAAGTTTCAAGAGTTCCGTCAGGAGTCGTACCACATAGGATATTAATATTTTCTATTAAAGAATCATCAATAGTTGGAGGTGTTGTATCTTGAACGTTAATCGCTTGATCAGCCAAAGTCGTGTTACCACATTCATCGGTTGCGATCCAAGTTCTTATAATCGTTTTGGTATTTCCACAAGTTTCAGTTTCTAAATCAGATTGTGTGATGGTCACAGAACCACAGGTATCACTGCCAGTAGCTTCACCAGTATTTACACTAGACTCATCATCATTACATTCTATAGTTATATCGGCAGGTACAGAAATCGTTGGTCCAATAGTGTCTTGAACAGTAATGGTTTGTACAAAAATTGTGGTGTTATTACAATCGTCAGTTAACGACCAAGTCCGGGTAATTACAGAGCTAATAGGACAACTTCCATCCACGACAGTATCAGAGAAAATAGCTTCTAAACCAGTTGAACAATTATCAGCTTCGTCAGTAACATCACCAGTAATAGATACGTCTGTAGTATCGATATCACATTCAATAGTTATATCTGCAGGCACAGAGAATGTAGGTGATGTTGTATCTTGAACAGTAATTGTTTGAATAAAAGTTGAGGTATTGTTACAATCGTCAGTTAAAGACCAAGTCCTTGTAATCACCAAGGTAATCGGGCAAGCTCCAGCAACGACGCTATCAGAGAAAACCGCCTCTAAATCATTTGAGCAGTTATCGTCTTCATCAGTAACATCTCCAGTAATAGTTAAGTCTGTTGTATCCAAACCACATTCTATTGAGATATCAGCAGGAACAGAAAATGTAGGTGGTGTTGTATCTTGAACGGTTATGGTTTGATCATTAGAAGTTGTGTTACCACAGTCATCGGTAGCAGTCCAGGTTCTCGTAATTATTTTTGAATTTTCACACGTAGAAGTTTCAGTATCAGTGTAAGTTACAGAAGGATTAGAGCAGTTATCAGTAGCATTAGCTTCACCAGTATTATTCGGTGATGTATCTTCATTACACTCAATAGTTACATCTGCAGGTAATGTTAATATTGGATCCTCCTCATCAATAATAGAATAGGTAGCTGAAGTGGTCGCTGTATTACCACAATCATCTGTAGCGTTAAAGGTTATGGTGATAGCCCCATTAGCACAATTGATATCAGCAGTTGGATCAAAATCATTAGACCAAGTAATATTTCCACAAGTATCGGTTGCAGTTGCACCAGCATTATTTGTAAGCCAAGCTTCAAATATTCCGTCAGGGGTCGTGCCACATTGTATATTAATATCTTCTATTGAAGAATTGTCAATCGTTGGAGGCGTTGTATCTTCAACGATAATCGTTTGATTGGCCGAAGTACTATTACCACATTCATCGGTAGCGACCCAAGTTCTTATAATCGTTTTTGTGTTTCCACAAGATTTAGATGTCGTTTCTAAATCAGATTGTGTAATGGACACAGAACCACAAGTATCACTGCCAGAAGCTTCTCCAGTATTTGCACTAGACTCATCATCATTACATTCTATAGTGATATCGGCAGGTACAGAAATCGTTGGTGCAATAGTGTCTTGAACAGTAATGGTTTGTACAAAAATAGTGGTGTTATTACAATCGTCAGTTAACGACCAGGTCCGCGTAATTACAGAGCTAATAGGACAACTTCCATCTACGACAGTATCAGAGAAAATGGCTTCTAAGCCAGTTGAACAATTATCAGCTTCGTCAGTAACATCGCCAGTAATAGATACGTCTGTATCATCGATATCACATTCAATAGTTATATCTGAAGGCACAGAGAATGTAGGCGGTGTTGTATCTTGAACAGTAATCGTTTGAATAAGAGTTGAGGTATTATTGCAATCGTCAGTTAAAGACCAAGTCCGTGTAATCACAGAAGTATTAGGGCAAGTAGCAGTCATTGTGCTATCAGAGAAAACCGCCTCTAAATTAGTGGAACAATTATCGTCTTCATCAGCAACATCTCCAGTAATAGTTAAGTCTGTTATATCGACATCACATTCAATTGTAATATCTGAAGGCACAGAAAATGTAGGAGGTTCTGAATCTTCAACTGTAATCGTTTGTGTTGCAATTGCGGTGTTATCACAATGATCCTTTACCGTAAATGTTCTAGACACCGTTATTGGACAATTGTTAGTTGATACGACGATATCAATATATGTAATACTTGAAATATTAACATTATCTGAAGCATTATAATCTGTGTTTGATAAGAATGTTGTTTGCACATCACCAGATTGCACCTCGCTAAATGGAAATACAGTATTTACTTCATTTATATCAGAGGTCGTGCATCCTTCAACAGTTATTACTAAAGGAACTGTTATTTCAGGATTTTCAATATCATCTGGAGTAAGTGTGACCTCGATGCTAAACGAGCATCCACCAGCATCATTTATCAAAACGCTATAGTTTCCGACTGATAAATTATCAAAAAAACCATTAGGTTGATTTGTTAAACCGTCATCGATAGAGTAAGTATAAGGTGCAGTACCACCCAAAGCTTCAACTAGAAAATTACCTGAGAGGTTTGTAAGACAATCGACGTTAGTAATGTTGACGATATTAGCAGATAAAGGTTGATCTGGTTGTTCAACTGAAATTTGTTTTGTTGTTGTACAACCATTAGCATCAGTTGCAGTGACAGTATAAGATCCAACAGGTATATTAATGAGGTCTTCAGTCGTTTCACCGTTGTTCCAGCTGTAGGTATATGGTGCCGTTCCTCCGGTGACATTAAAGTCAATTGAACCAGTAGCCTCACCGATACATAACGTATCCGTTGCCGAGATTGTCGATGATAATTCTTCATCAGGTTCATTAACTATAAAAGTATCAGAAATAGTACATCCATTAGCATCAGTCACAACAACGCTATAGGTTCCACTTACAATATCAGAAATATCCTCTGAGGTAGCTGAGTTGTTCCACTCAAATGAGTATGGAGGAGCGCCACCAGAAACTGTAATATCAATGATGCCAGTGTTTTCAGACTTACACAATACATCTGTTATGACACCTAAGAGTTCCAAATTTTCTATGACAATTGGTGTGTCGTTTACATTTACACAAGCCGTAATCGTACTTTGTATGGATAAAATATAGCTACCTACAGGTAAATTGTTAAAAACTGGTGAATCTTGAAAGGTGCCGTTATTTAAAGCATATTCGTATTGAGAACCTAAAGGACTTGTCACCGTGATTGTGAAATTATCGTTGATTGCATCACAACTAACTGTGGCTTCTGGTACAGGAGGTAAATCTACGTAATTAAGAGTGACAGTAGCGGTATCGCATTCAGAGGCATTTGGTGTGGGTAGGCAAACTTGATAATCAAATGTTACATTACCAGTAAAACCACTTGGTGGTTCGTAGCTATAAGTCCCATTTGTGTTAAAAGAAAAAGATTGACCGGCAGGACTTGGATCTGAAATTAAGCTATACGTTGAATTTTCAGGAGCATGATTTAAAGCATCTAAACTGCCATTATAACTTTCGTCAATACAATTAATTGTTTGTTGATCGACAGCATAATTTTGAAGTAGAAAGAATTTACCATCACCATGGTCTCTAGTCGCAGCTATAAATTCTATTTTGGTAATTTTAGAACCAGTTGCTGCAATATCCGTTAAATAAAATAGACCAATACCAATAGTTTCATCGCTATCACTGCAACGACCAGATTTCCAATAGTCTGAACCCTCATTAGGGGTGCCAAAAGAAAAACCAGTATAATTACCATTGTTTCTCACAAAAGTAGAACCGAGTTTTTGCTCAGGGCCACCAGTAGAGAGCGTTCCCCAAATTTCAATAT
>RCND010006303.1_pt1 | contig 10094 bp, 5 predicted proteins | sample 2041351 | NCBI WGS metagenome assembly RCND01 (sample SAMN09708230, study PRJNA481090) | Marine sediment metagenome, whole genome shotgun sequencing project. | biome: marine sediment; feature: ocean; material: sediment; isolation source: Sewage treatment plant 12B marine sediment (STP12B) ...
ACCTGCTCTATAGAATTTATAACCTGATCACAGACTATAGTTTCAGAGTGAGGCTGGTCAGAGTGAAGTACATTGACACAGGGAAAAAGAACGAGGTTTTAGAGAACTGGGCTTTTTTAATTGAACCTGAGGAAATGCTGGCCAAAAGATTGAATGCCAAGCTTATACCAAGCGATAGGCTTTCAATGCGTACTGTTAATCCCGAGATTATGGATTTGATGGCGCTCTTTCAATACATGGTGGGGCATGGAGATTTTTCTGTAACGGGCAGGCACAATTTGAAAATAATTGTCCTGAAGGATCCTACTGGGCCAAGAGGATTTCTTCCTGTTGCTTATGATTTTGATTTTGCGGGATTGGTGGATGCCCATTATGCATCGCCCCAAGAAACTCTGGGTATTGCATCAGTTAAGGAACGTTATTTCCTGGGTGTCTGTCGGCCCCTGGAGATCCATATGAGCACCATTGAGAAGCTTGCCGAATACCAGGATGAAATTTTGGATTTAATCATGAATTTTGAATACCTGGAGGAGGATGTAAGGCTGGAAATGGTAGCCTACATCGCCAGCTACATCGCCAGTTATTTTGTTGAATCAGAACAGGATCGTTTTGTGAAAGCCTACCTTGATCCTACCTGTCGCTAAAATTCATTCCCCGGGAACAATTCTGTTATGGTGTGGTTATTGTATAAAGGAGGGAAAACTATGCAAACTATTCACAAATTCAGAGCGACAAGTCTAATTATCTTAGGGATGGGATTGTGGGGAGGCTTTTACCTGCAGGCCCAGGGCAGCTCTGAGAAACCACAAAATGTGATCCTGATGATAGGAGATGGAATGGGCCTTTCACAGCTCTCCTCACCTTACTATTATATGGAGGAGGAAGGCGAACCGGCATTCAGCCGCTTCAAATATATTGGACTGGCCAGAACTTCATCCGGATCAGATCCCATTACCCAATCTCCTGCTGCAGCTACGGCTCTCAGTACTGGATACAAAACCTATAACATGGCTGTGGGAGTGGATATGGATACTGTGGTCCGTGAAAACATTGTTGAGTTCCTTTCAAAAATGGGGTATCTGACCGGGGTGATCGCTACTTCCTCTATTACCGATGCCACTCCGGCAGGTTTTTATGCCCATCAGCCAGAACGATATATGCAAAAGGAGATCGCCATGGACCTGGTGCAATCGGATATTGATTTCTTTGCGGGTGGAGGTATCAAATACTTTCTGGACACAAGCGGAGTTGACCATTTTAAGGAGAATGGGATTGATGTTAATTTCTCCAGACTCAAAAAGATTAAAAAGCCCCAGCCTGGCGATAGGTATGGATTTTTATTGCAAGCAGACCGGCTGAAGACCATGTCTGAAGGGAGAAAGGATTTTTTGACAAAATCATCCTCCATAGCCATCGATTTTCTCTCCACAGGAGACAGAGGATACTTTCTGATGATTGAGAGCTCGCAGATCGATTGGGCAGGCCATGGGAACCAGGTGGAATATATGATCAGCGAAATGAATGATTTTGAACAGACGGTAAAGAGTGTGATGGACTATGCCGAGGCTGATGGCAATACACTGGTAATAGTGACCGCCGATCATGAAACTGGTGGATTTACACTGGGTGCCGCTGGGGAGAACGGATACGGTGCTGATTATTCTGTCATTAATCCGACCTTTGCTTCTACCAATCATTCTGCAGCATTGGTTCCTGTTCTGGCTTACGGTCCGGGGGCGAAAAATTTCATCGGAATTTATGAGAATACTGAAATTTTTCACAAATTAGTGTCCCTATTTAATGTGAAGTAATTTATAAGAACTGTATTCTCTTTTTTATCAATGACGAAATCAGATCATGACATAATCATCGGTATTGTAATCAGCGCATTCGAGCAGAATCCGCGGGCACAGGCCATAATGAAGCAAAAGAATCCCGCCCGAAGTGTTCGTCACATGACTGAATATGCTTACTCGCTGGTGGAAAGAATGGATGGGATTTACCTTTCTGAAGATAAAACAACTGTCTTTTTTTATTACCTGAAAAGTCAGTATAACAGAACCCTGGTGGATTATCTAAGGTATGGAAGCATGTTTATGAAGGCCATTAAACCCTCGCAGCTTTTTCCAACCTTAAGGCGGGAGAAACATATCGCCAGTCTCCGTCCTGATTATGAAGATTACATTTACGTATGGGTACTTGGAAGCATACCCAATAATAAAAGCTTAAAGGGACTAGCCGACATCAGGGACCACTTGTTCGGGCTTTCAGAAAAGCTGCAGCTCCCTATCTTAATTGAAACTACAGTTGAGAAGGTTCTTAAGCTCTACCGCTATGTAGGATTTGAGGAATACCATAAGTGGCATGATAAGGATGCCGGTATCGATGTATGGTTCCTTGAGCGTAAGCTTAAAGCCGAACACCCATGATAAGGATGTCATCAGTTTGAGGGTAATCTTTATCTTTTCTCGGGCTTTGGCTTATCCAATCAACAAGGATTTTATGATAAATCTCTTTCTGTTCTTTCATGGTCTTGGACTGATTGGAGAGCAACATATTCTTAAATCGTCTTTTCATGAATTTCTTGCCTTTGGGTCCTCCAAATTGATCGCTAAAACCATCTGAAAACATGTAGAAAGTATCTCCCTCATTTAACTGTATTTCCTTTTCATTAAAACTATTCATAAAGTGGTGGTTCCCCACGGGCATTTTATCAGGTTCATGTTCTATTAGTTGGTACTTCCCTGCCGGATCTTGATTGATTTGGTACAATGGATTCATTGCCCCGGCAAAATAGAGTTTATTGTTCTCTAAATCGAGGCTGCACATGGCCAAATCCATCCCGTCTTTAGAACGTTGGTCAGCATCATCACGGGCAGGGTTAAATACGTTTAAGATATTGGCTCTGAGAGCGTTTAAGATCAATCCCGGACTTACAATTCCTTTTTCATTTACGATCTTATTCAGAAAACTGATGCCCAACATACTCATAAATGCTCCAGGAACCCCATGGCCTGTACAATCGGCCGCAATTAATACCAAATGGGATTCATATTTACCAACCCAGTAGAAATCACCGCTAACAATATGTTGTGGCAAAAGCAATATAAAGCTGTCTTTAACGCTTTCGTTTAAATAGGTGGCTCCGGGCAAAATGGCTTGCTGAATGTGTCTGGCATATTCAATGCTATCGGTGATCTCTTCTTGTTGTCTGGCCAGAATATCCCTTTGTTCTTCAATTTGTTCTTTTTGCTGGGTGATCTCCCAGGTTCTGAGCTCAACAGTTCTCTTAAGTTTTAATTTCTCGTTTTCCAACTTTTTGACCCTGATTTTTACAATCAGGAATACGATGAATATCAATAAAATAGCCAGTGAGATAATGAACCAGACTGTAAGCCAATAGGGTGGTTTAATCTTGAGATCAAAGGTGGTCTCCTGACTTTCAACTCCAAACTTGGTTTTGGCTTTCAGTCTGAATCTATACTCACCTGCTTTGAGCTCCTGGAAAGTGATTTCTCTCTCATCAGAGTAAGGAGACCATGTTTTACTTTGCCCTTCCAGAAAATATGAAAACTCTATATCTTTGGGATTGGCAAAACCGATGGCCGTGAAATCAAAAGTCAGGTGGTTCTGGTGATAGGGTAGAACAAGATCAAGTGGCAATGGAAACCAAAGGCTTGTTTGATGTTCCAAAGTCCAATCCTGTTTCTCAAAATTCAATTTAAGGTCCGTAATATAAGCTATCGGTTCTACACTTTCCTTCAAAACCTCATTGGGATTATATGAAACCAGGCTGTTTGAAGTCCCAAACCAGATCAAACCATTTGAACTCTGAATACTTGCATTAATGTTGTTCGATCCTTCGCAAAAGCCATCTTCAGAATCAAAATGAATAACATTGCTTATGGAATCATTGCGAATGGTGATTTTGTCGAATCCGGATTCGGTTCCTGCAATTAGTGTTTGAGAATCCTCCCATAACATGGAAAAGATGTTTTTGGACGAGAGCAAATTGTTTCCAGGCGCTTGCCGAATGGTATCTGAATCTGTGTTCTGATTTAGAAAGTATATTCCTCCTCCAAATGTGCCAATCCAAATATTACTTTTTACATCTTCCAACAGTGAATATACCTGTAGGTCCAAAAGCCCCTCTTCTTCATTATAACTCTTGTAATTGCCAGAAAAACAAACCAATCCGCCCAGTGTTCCTATCCACACATTCTGGTATCTGTCTTGGATAAGGGTTTGTACTTCATTGTTGATCAGACCGATTTCCTCATTCATCAACAATACTTCCTCATCGGAACATATGTTATAGCCCCCATTGGTACCAACCCATAATCTGTTTTGTTGATCGACAAGCAGTGATTTTATACGGTGTGAACTTAAACTGTCATTGTATGGTGAGAGAGTCGCTTTATTACCGGTAATTTCATAAAGTCCGTGATCGGTTCCAATCCAGATGTTATCTGAATGATCCTTAACAATTGAAGAAACAGAAGATTTTGAAGGAAAGCCGGAAATGCTTTCTTTCGATGTTATAATTTCATTCTCACTCTCAATTTGAATCTTGTAGAGGCCTTCATCTGTAGCTACCTGCATTACATTTGGACTGCGTTCAATGATTCCATAAACATCGATACCTGTCCTGTTCTTATTGAGTTCATATTTTTTAAATGTATCTCCATTATATCTTAATACCCCATTTCCAATGGTTGCTAACCAGATACTCCCATAATCGTCTTCAAGAATTTTATATATCTCGTTCGTAGGCAGTCCATTCTCCCGGGTAATAGATCTGTTCAGTTTTCCATCCTTGAATTGCAAAAGCCCCATATTGCCTGTAGCTACCCAACAAGTACTAGTGTCAGTCCAATGAATATCCCAAATTGTTTCATTCTCCAGAAACTTCATGGATTCTGGAACGATGGCAACTCTGGGGGTGAAATTACTTTCATTAATAATCTTAAATATGCCTTGGTCTTCAGACCCAAACCACATATTCCCAAATGGATCCTTGGTTGAGCAGGTGATGACTTCGCCTGGCAAATGAAGACGTCTATCCAGTTCGATAATTTCAAAGGACTCATCCTTAAAAGTAAGGACATTTATTCCACCAACTAAGGAGAGCCAATATCTGTTTTTCCAATCTACTTCGATGTCAAAAACAAAGGAATTAGTTAATCCTTGCTCGCGTGATATGGATGTAACTGTTGTATCCTTACCTAATTCTAACAAGATCAATCCAACATTTTTAGTTCCAATCAAAATTGTACCCGCCGTATCCTCAGTGATTGAAAGGACAAAGGCATCTTCTAAAGGTGAATTTAGGCCTATCTCACTGAAATTATTTCCATTATAGCAATTTAATCCCTGATTTGTCCCAATCCATATTCTGTTTTCCCGATCCTCATAAATGGCTCTAACCACATTGCCGGACAGACCAGTTGCTTTGTTATAAACTTCGAAGGTTACACCATCTGTTCGGGCGATCCCTCCACCATCGGTCCCAAACCACATAAAATCTCTGCTGTCTTGTAAAATTGAATAAACTGTAGAGTTTGGCAGTCCTTCAAGAAGCGAATAATTTTGAAAATGGAACTTCTGGGAAAATGAGAACTGTAAGATGCAAAACAGCAGGATAATACTAGGGATTGACTTCTTTTTCATATATTGAATTACTTGGTAATGAAGATAAATTGTCCTCCTTCGTCGCCCGTATCATTTACAGGATTGTATGCGGGGGTTTGTTGAGAATTATTGATTACCGGTATCTTTATACTGTTGTATAATTCGCTTGCATCCAGGTATTTACTGTGGTTTGTCTCCAGCGATTTGAGCAAGTAATAGCCAAATACAGAATGACCATCCCTTCCGCCGTCCATCACAGGCTCAATACCGCCAGATGTAAGCGCTTTCCTGCTATTTAAAGAATGGACCTTATTGTAGTATTTGGTTGAATTTACATAGGGAATAGAGAGCGTCTCGCCACGGAAAATATCTCCGCTGAAGCAGGCATCAGAAACCAGAAGGGTATGCTTTGCTTTGATGCCACCCATAAACAAGCGAATCTGCTCATTGGAGATGTATTGATGCATGGTTTTTGTTTCAGCATCAACAGGAACCCAAAATCCTTGCTCCAATTGCTCATTATAATAGCCATGTCCTGAATAGTAGATAAGCAAATTATCCTTTTCATTCATTGATTCCATGAGCCATTGGAATTCATTCAGGATATTTTCTCTTGTGGCCTGTTCGTTGTAGAGAGTTCTGATGTGATGAAACTGGTATTTTTCCTCCAACAATTTCTCAATTGACTGTGCATCATTTACTGCATTGCGAAGCGGGGACCAATCTCCTTCGAAATTATCTATCCCAATAATTAGTGCATAATAATCGCCAATCTCGATCGAACGGAGCGATTGAGCAACATTCAGGCCTTTTAAGGGATCGTCGCCTCTATAATCAGAATAGGTTTGGACAAGTGATTTATCATGTGAGGCTTTTTTGAGATTGTCCAGGTGAATAATAAAATAGACATCATCTGCATTGCTCATATCAGCACCTTTAATTTCAAATTCGACTTTAACAGTTTTTTCTTTAAAATTTCTTGTGGGGAAAAGCTCCAAAATCATTTCAGTGGATTCCCCAGCTTGCAGGCTGGATATTTTTTCCGACTCAAATACCTCTATGTTAGGTGGCAATTGGTATGAGATATCAAGATCCTCTGCATTCTTATTTCCAGCATTTAATATTTGTACAGTAAGTTTAATGGGGGTGCCTTTAACATCCGGGTTTTCTTCTGCGACTTCTTGAGAATAGTCGATGATCAGAACTTTCGAAAGCAAGTCTTCGGACTGATCCAGATAGAGAACCTTGATATAATCGATAAGGATGGTTGAATTTGCTGCGACCTGAATACCCATCATATTCCCATAAAAGGGTTGAAATGGCATTTTATGTACCAAATGTTCATTAATAAAGTAATAGGCAGTGTCACTGACCTTCCGAATGGTCAATTTATTTGGAGCGTAACTGTTCACATGCTCTGATGGAGTAAAAGGAATGAAGTCGGTAAACCCATCATCGTATGTATCAATTGTAAACTGGCCGTTTGCTGAAATGAAGAAATCGTATTGTTTGGATTCTTTCATCGATTTTCCATATTGAAGGCCATATGCCTGATTCATGTTTCCTTTGGAAAACTGAATGGTGGTTTCGATTTCGAAATCCCGTTCAGTATTAATTATTACAGGTATCAGGTCTTCCTTTGGCATGTCGGTGTGTGACTGAAAATAGAGTCTTCCATTGTCCAATGTTTCGGTCCAGCTACCCTCTTCAATACCCAACAACCATTGATTCGCATAATCATTGAAATCGTCGAACAATATCGTATCCAGATGATTGGATTGGTAATTATAGAGATGGGCCTGGGCTGTTAAATGAGTAGAAATGGATGAGAATACAGAGAGAACTAAAGCCAGGAGATAAGCATTTCGTTTTCTAATATACATTGAAGTAGAGTTTTGTGTTTACTGAATATTTTCTAAATTTAAGAGATTTAGTTTAACTAACACAATCTGAAATCAAAGATGCTCCGTTGTATCCGATGGAATAATATTCTTATTTTTTTTCTGGTAGTGATTCTACCTTGTAGCGAAATCCATGCTCAGAGTATTAGATTAACCCAGCGTGAACTCTCTGTAATTCATCTAAGAGCCATGGATGTATTACGGGGTTATGAAAATACAATTAACCAGATTGGCCAGTCGGTTGTACACAATCCAAGCATCACAAAAGGACTAAGCGAGCAATTTTCAGAATTGGCGACTCCTACGGCTCAGCTCTTCAATGATTTGGATCCTTCCTACAAATTAAGCCCTTTTTACGAGCCTGAAACCTATATCAATAATCTGATTCTCTGGTATCCGGATGGTATCACAGTTGATCTTAATTTAGAAGGAGTTAAAGTCGGGGATATTCTGAGCCATGGTGATAATCGGTATTCTCTGGATTTCCAATTGGATAAGCAGCTCATCGGGAATTACCTGAATAGGCAGTTAAATACCAAACTTGAGACTTTGCAATTCAGGGTGGGATTTACGAAGTCGGCGAACGATTTTAAAAATTTTAAAATTGTGGGAATCAAGAGTATAGATTCTGGGCTTGACCCTAATTATACCAAGAGTATTGATGAATTGGATTCCCATGCTATGAAAGAGAGTGAGAATGATGCCATCAAACAGGGAATTGAAAGCCTCATTAATGACTATTCGAATTACTTATTGCTTCTGGGTGATGAGGAGGAGACTGAATATGATAAAGCGTTTTATACCCAAAGTTTCAAAGCTCTTTTTGTAACACCGGATTTATTCATATTCAATGACTTGATCCCAAATCCAGACGCTGGATTAATTCCTCTGGAAGAATACCTTTATACGCTTCGTGTCCACTATCCATCTGGAGTAGAGAGTTTGTCCATCACTTTGGATTCAATTATTTTCAATAGTGTTATTCCTGAAGGGAATGAGGTGTATAGTACCTCCATTGGAATTGATAAATTCTTTTCCGGAGTGTATGACAATCAGGAGAATTTTCGCAGAATGTTTCCTTTGACTTTGAAAGTCTCATTTCAAAAAAAAGGCAGGGCATTTGAGAATTTCAGAATCCAAAGCATTAACCTGGAAGAAGAAGATTTTTTTGAATCCGATGAAAATAATATTGCTCCGGTTCAGGAAATTAGTGCTGTAACCAGAAAGGGAATCTCTGTTGTCGTTTTTGGGTCCTATGGACAAACAAGGATTGAAGATCACAACTTAATGGACATGAGCCTGGAGACAGACCATTACAGCTGGACCACTACACCCGGTTATGGCATGACCCTGGGTGCAGGGATAATGGCCAGCCCTGGTGATCATTTTGCCTTTGAGACCGGTGGATTTTATAATCAGTATAGCACAACTTTCTCTATTAACGGAAGCTTCCAGGACATCAATAGCTCCATGGATGTTAATTCTGAACAATTTATTAAAACGATGGCTGTAGATTACGATTCGACCGTATCCTACGATCTTCTTTCCATCCCTCTTTCGTTCACGATTACAACTTCTAAACCTGGAAGAACAGGAATGTACATTACTTTGGGGGGATTGTTTTCATATTGTTTGTCAGGTGATTATGAAACCAATGGATCATGGGAATACTTCGGTTACTACCCAGAACATCCATCCTTTATACAAGATGTGAAAATTCCAGAGCTGGGATATTATAAGGATGAGGATATTAAAGAGCTTGGCGAAATTGATGGGGGACAGATTAATCTCTCTGCCAGAGCCTCCATAGGAATCAGCATCCCGATTAAGTATTTCACACAGATAAGGATTGGACCTGAGGTTGAATGGGGACTATACGATTTTAATAAGGATGGGGGAGAGGCATATGATATATTTGGAAATCCAAAGGTGCATCAACCAACCTATCTGTTTCGCTTTGGTGTGAAGCTGGGTTTGGTATTTAAATTGTAAACAAATGCATATGATAAGGAAAATAGCTTGGATGGTATGGGTTGGCCTGCTTTTATCAGGTTCATTGCAGGCTCAAACAAAAACTTCAGTAAGTGTAAAAGAAGCTGAATTACTGCTTGAAATCAACCTGAGTGATCAGGACCTGGAGCTTTTTCGTATACAGACAAAACAGAAAGTAGAAGAGTTGCAGCAGCACATTGCGACTATTGGCGATAAAGGTGCTTCCACTGATAAAAGAAACCTGGCCGAGCGGGAGGCTCTTAAATTATTCTACTCGGGCGCTCAGATAGAAATATCTCACAGAGACGAAGCCGGAAATATTTCAAAGATTTCCAGAGATATTAAACAGTATCTGGCCCGCCTTAAATCATTGCCTTATACCCGTGTTGTAATCAAGTTTTATGAAATAGCCTATATCAGTGATTTTACAAGGGGACCAGACGGAAAATACTATTCAGTAGCTACCTTACTTCAGGAATTCACAGGATTTACAGGAGATAATATTGCCTACTCAGATATAACAAAAAAAGAGGTGGAAATTATTGTTGATCTTGTGGAAGATCCCTTTTT
>RCND010002515.1_pt1 | contig 10093 bp, 7 predicted proteins | sample 2041351 | NCBI WGS metagenome assembly RCND01 (sample SAMN09708230, study PRJNA481090) | Marine sediment metagenome, whole genome shotgun sequencing project. | biome: marine sediment; feature: ocean; material: sediment; isolation source: Sewage treatment plant 12B marine sediment (STP12B) ...
TAGCACAATTATGAAAAAACTATTGATTCTTGCCATTACTTCTAGCTTGTTATTTGCTTCATGTATCTCTAAAAAAGAACATGCTAGTCTCGAAGCGAGATACAAAAACTCACAAGACTTACTGAATACAGCAACTGTAAAATTAAATAGCTGCCTTACGGATAAAGCAACTGCCGAAGCTAGTTTGAGTGCTATGTCGGATAGGTTGGCTGACATGAAGCAAACAAATGAAAACTTAATTCAGAGCTCAAAGGATCTTACTATGCTTACGTCGAAAGGAGCGGAAAATCTTGAAAAGTCTCTTGAAAGTATGAAAGAGAAAGATCTTAAAATCACTAGACTACAGGACGCCATTACCAAAAAAGATAGTGTCACTTTAGCCTTGGTTACAAGTTTAAAACGTGAAGTTGGTATAGATGATCCAGACATAGAAATTAATGTAGAAAAAGGGGTTGTGTATATTTCTCTAGCAGATAAATTGTTATTCAAAAGCGGAAGCTATAATATTACTACTAGGGCCAATGAGATCTTGGCTAAAGTTGCGACAGTAGTAAATGGGAAACCAGACTTTGAATGTATGGTAGAAGGTCATACGGATGATGTACCTTTTACTAAAAAGGGTGTTTTATTAGACAACTGGGATTTAAGTGTTAAAAGAGCAACAGCTATTGTTCGTGCATTAGAAGGTCTTGGTATTAGCCCGGAACGCTTGGTAGCTGCTGGCCGTAGTCAATATGTACCACTAGTCCCTAATACTACAGCGACTAATCGAGCTACAAATAGACGTACCCGCATTTTAGTACTTCCAAAAATTGATCAGTTCTATGATATGATTGAAAAAGAAATGAAAACTCTTTCAGGGGAGTAATGACAGCAAAATTGTCGCTTCGATAAATTATAAACTCCGCCTTGAGCGGAGTTTTTTTGTAAAGTAATTTAAGAGAGTTTATCAAAAAAAATAGCAACTAACGGTCTATTTTTGATTCCTGTTAAATTTAGTTCGTTTTTTTTTGATTCAATAAAGCAGTAAGACTTCATTTTTCAAATAAAAACTGTACTTTTAAGCTACTTTTGACTAAACGTGGCTTTTCTTTTTAAAAAAGCAATTAAACTATTAATTAAACAACTATTATGAAAAAAATTACAATTCTCGCAATTTCAGCGCTTTTTCTATTTCCATCCTGTGGATCAGGTAAAAAATACGAGGAACTGGAAGGGAAGTATAATACCACCAACGATCTATTAAACACTGCAACTGTGAAGTTAAATAGCTGCTTAAGTGATCAAGCTGTTTCCGAGGCCCGCATAAAGGGTCTTGAAGAGCGACTTTCAGACATGAAAAAAACAAATTCAGACATGGCTATGCTTTCTACAAAAGGGGCATCAAACCTGGAAAAATCTCTTGAAAGTTTACAAGAGAGAGATCTTAAAATTACACGTTTACAAGACGCACTTACCAAAAAAGACAGTGTCACCCTTGCCCTCGTTACTAGTTTGAAACGAGAAGTTGGAATGGACGATCCAGACATTGAGATTAATGTCGAGAAAGGAGTTGTCTTCATCTCAATTGCAGATAAATTACTCTTTAAAAGCGGAAGCTATAATATAACCACCAAAGCGAGCGTAGTTTTAGGAAAAGTAGCTACCGTAGTTAATGGGAAACCAGACTTTGAATGTATGGTAGAAGGTCACACAGATAATGTACCATATAAGAGCGGTGTTTTACTAGACAACTGGGATCTAAGTGTAAAAAGGTCTACAGCCATCGTCCGAAAACTTGAAAGCTTAGGAGTAGCTCCTGGTCGCTTAATTGCTGCTGGACGAAGCCACTATGTTCCTTTAGTTCCAAATGATACAAGAGAAAATAGAAGTATTAACAGACGCACACGAATTGTTGTACTTCCAAAAATTGATCAGTTTTACGATATGATCGAAAAAGAAATGAAGAGTCTTTCCGCAGATGAAGGAAATTAATATTTACTGAAAGTACACAATAAAAGAGACTGCCTAGAAAGCGGTCTCTTTTTTTTGATTATGTTTTCCTTAAAGTTTTAAAATGTGTTTATTCAAAACCGTCAAAATAGTATACCTTAGACCTTCATAAAATCTCACATGCATTCGAATCGATATGACACCATAATTATTGGCTCCGGAGCAGGAGGCTTATCGGCGGCAATATGCCTAGCGAAAAAAGGTCAAAAAGTACTAGTTCTAGAACAACACGATGTGCCCGGAGGTTGGTGTCACAGCTTTTACCTAGATGGGTATCGATTTACACCAGGGGTACATTATATTGGTCTTTTAGATAAAGGACAATCTACAAGCCTATTATATGAAGGGCTCGGGATTGCAAATGATTTAGTTTTCTTCAGAATGAATCCAAAAGCTTACGAGCATTGTTGGATTGGAGACGAAAGGTTTGAGTACCCTGCAAATTTTGATGAATTGGTTGTCAAACTTTCAGAAAAATTTCCCGCTGAGAAGAAAAATATCAACAAGTATCTTACATTGGTTCGCAATGTTAGTAGACAGCTACAGTTAATCCCTCACATTAAAACCGTTTGGGAGCAAATTACCATCCCTTTTCGAACTAAACATATGGGCAAGTATGCCCTTTTCAGTTTAAAAAGAGTAATTAACTGGCATCTTAAAGATCCTCTTCTAAAAAAGATTTTAAATATTCAATTTGGAGATCACGGCTTGGCCCCTTCACGAGCAAGTTTTCCGCTGCACTGTGCAGTCATGGATCATTATTTCAACGGGGGATTCTACCCTATGGGTGGTGGTGGTGCGATTATTAAAGCTATGACCAATTGTATAAAAAAGGAAGGGAGTGAAGTAAGAACAAGTTCAGGAGTTCACCATATCCTCCTTGAAGGTGACAAAAAAAAGAAGGCTATTGGAGTCCAACTTGAGAATGGCGAACGACTCTTTGCCGATAGAATTATTTCAAATGCCGATCCGGATATTACCTATAACAAACTCGTAGGTCGAGAAAATTTAAGCAGCCGGCTGAAAAAAAAACTTGATAAAACGAAGTATTCAGTTACCTCTCTCATGTTATTTCTAACCGTAGATATGGATGTTACTAAAGCCGGATTAGATTCAGGAAATATTTGGTTCATGGCCGAAGGAGATATGGACGAGGTTTATGAAGAAATGCAGAAACCAAATATTATCGACGGGGACGAATTTCTTGGAATGTTCGTAAGCTGTACAACCCTGAAAGACCCTATAAGTTTTAATGGAAAGCACCATACGCTCGAGGTAATAACCTATATCGATTACGAAGCGTTTAGACAATTTGAAGATGAAGAAAGTCAGCGCTCAAAAGCCTACCTCGAATTTAAAGAACGTTTAACTGTGAAAATGATTAATACACTGGAAAAAGTACTTCCTGGGGCTAATGATCATATTATTGTGAAAGAATTGGGGACTCCCATTACCAACAAGTTCTATATTAATTCTACAAATGGTAGCGTTTATGGCACTGAAAAAACACTGAATCAAATTGGTCCTTTTGCTTTCAAGCCTAAAAGTGAAATTCAGGATTTATTCCTATGCGGGGCCAGCATCGCATCTCACGGTATCGCTGGAGCCAGCTATTCGGGGGTACAAACAGCCGGTGAAATTTTAAACCTCAAGCAATTTGATCTTATTAAACACGACGAATCGCAAAATGTCCGCATTTACGATGCCGAGGATGATAAAGATTATCCGTCCTGGATGCTTAAAAAAATTGAAGTCAAAAAGGCAAGACTTGAGACAAGTAATTATTTTACGGAATGATTCTTAACCTTCGTGTAGAAATAATTTATATTTCCAAACTTCCTTTTCCTTCTCTCAACAATACTGGTTCTTCACCAGTTAAGTCGATTACTGTTGAAGGAATATTGTCGCCATAACCACCATCCACAACCACGTCTACTAACTGCCCCCATTTCTCGTATATTAATTCAGGATCTGTGGTATATTCGATCACTTCATCTTCATCATAAATTGAAGTTGAAATAATTGGGTTTCCAAGTTCGTGCACGATTGCCTGTACAATACTGTTTGCTGGCACCCTAATCCCTACCTCCTTCTTTTTCTTAAAAACGTTGGGTAAATTATTATTTCCCGGTAAAATGAAAGTATATGGTCCTGGTAAAGCGCGTTTTAATATTTTGAAAGTCGCAGAGTTTATTTGCCGTACATAGTCCGATAGGTTACTTAGGTCTTTACAAACAAATGAAAAATTTGCCTTTTCAAGTTTTACTCCTTTCAATTTAGCAACTCGCTCTAAAGCTCGAGTGTTTTTTATATCACAACCCAGCGCATATACTGTATCACTAGGGAAAATAACTAAGCCACCTTTTCTAATAATATTTACCACCCTTTTTATATCCTTCGGATTCGGGTTCTCTTCATATATTTTAATAAACTCAGCCATCATTGAAATTTATAAGTCCAAAATTAGTTGATTTTTTCTGAATAACGGGGCATACTTGATTTAGCAACGATTTAAGTCTCAATAATTTGAAATATCTACAAAATAAATGCAGAGTAATAAATTAACAAATCTCTAAATATTCATCATTTTATCGATTAAATGCGATATTTATAGTTAAAATACATATTTCTTTAGTATTTGATATTCTAAACACTTATGTTTGGACTCACAAATCGCTATTTATGAAATCATCAACATCTAAACTAATATTCGTACTAATCGCCCTTTTTACATTTTATTCTTACTCTCAAGAAGACATTTCTATTGAAGATCAGAATGAAATTCAATTAGAGCATACATCTGAAAAATTATTGGCGGAAGCTGTGTATTTAGATGTACCCTATGGGTCAAATGCCAAACAAACGTATGACATATATCTTCCTGCCGGAAGATCGCCTTTAAGAACTAAAGTTATTATTCTAATCCATGGTGGCGGTTGGATGCATGGAGATAAGTCAGGAATGAAACCATTAGTAACTGCCTTGCAGCTATCAAACCCGAATCACGCAATTGTGAATATGAATTATGTAGTGGCCCAATCAGGAATTAGCTATGCCTTTCCAAATCAATTTTTGGACATCCAGGCTTTAATAAAATCCTTAAAAAATCAGCGATTGGAATATAACGTTGTTCCGGAATTTGGTCTCGTTGGTCGCAGTGCAGGAGGGCAACTTGCTCTGATGTATGACTCCGTCTACGATATATTAGACGATGTTAAGTTTGTTTGTTCCATTATAGGCCCTACTAATTTCAACGACCCTGTTTATACAGAAAGCCCCGATTTTCATCAAATGTTAGACTTGCTGGTCGACCCAAACGTCTATCCAAATATTGAGCATAAACTTGAATTACTGAGTCCAGTGTCTCAAGTAACTCACTCCACTAGCCCCACAATTTTGTTTTATGGAAATAGAGACCCAATAGTACCGTTGTCGACAGCCTTTTTTATGAATCGTCAATTAAAGCTTCACGCGGTCGATCATAAACTCATTGTACTTAGAGGTGGTCATGGAGACTGGGATGACACAAGTAACACACAAATATATAATGGTATAGAACGCTTTATTAGTAAGCATTTATCAATTAGGTAATAGTAGATAGATATGTTAAAATCCGTCTTTGGATTCAAGGACGGATTTTCTAGTTTTAAAAAATCGCAATCTTCAGCGAATTACATTCAATTTTGCAAAACGAAGCAACAACTTTTTAAGTCCGCCGTTTTCAAAATTAATTTCAGCCTTAGTATCTGCGCCGACACCCTCAATTTTAGCAATAAGACCCTTTCCAAATCGCACATGCTCCACTACTGTGCCAACCTCTAAATTTGCTTCAGCGGCATTGAAATTTTTAGCTGCCGAACTTGACACAGGCTTCAATCGTCTAAGTTTTCTTAACTGCTCTGTGTTTGGTCCTGTTGGAGCTGCACCTGCTAAAGGCTTTCGCTGTCGTAATTTACTCTTATCTACCTCATCAAAAATATCTGCATCGAGTAATGGTTTATAACGATGCTCCGTAATGGGCGTTAAATATTCCAAATATGCTGCATCTATCTCCTCTATGAAACGACTAGGTTCCGCATCAATCAATTTACCCCAGCGATATCGTGTTTGTGTATATGTCAAATAAGCTTGTTTTTCAGCGCGGGTAACTGCTACATAAAACAAACGACGTTCTTCTTCTAACTCACTACGAGTATTCATACTCATTCCACTTGGAAACAAATCTTCTTCCATTCCCACTACATACACATAAGGAAACTCCAATCCCTTCGCCAAATGCACCGTCATAAGCGCAACTCTATCCTCATCTCCCTTATCATTATCCAAATCGGTAGCCAAAGCTACATCTTCCATAAACTCGGCTAAGGTGCCGTTCGCATCTGCTAGCTCTTTTTGCTCTTCCACAAAATCACGCATCCCGTTCAGTAACTCTTCAATATTTTCGATCTTGGCAATACCTTCAGGTGTTCCGTCCTTCTTCAATTCCTGAACCAAGCCGGTCTTTTTTGTTACATATTCTGTAATCTGAAAGGCATCAGAACTTTCATTAGTAATCTGAAAACTTTTAATCATCATTGCGAAGTTGATGAGCTTCGTCTTAGTACCGCTGTTGATTTTTAGATCAATCTTTTCGAGGTTCTCAATAACCTCGAACATCGTACGACCGTAATGTTTTGAAGCTACTATGATTTTATCCATGGTTGTATTACCAATACCTCTTGCCGGATAATTAATGACTCTCTTTAGTGCTTCTTCATCCTTCGGATTTAAAATAAGGCGCATATATGACAGTACATCTTTAATTTCCTTGCGCTGATAAAAACTAAGTCCGCCATAAATCCGATACGGAATATCTCTCTTTCGAAGTGCATCTTCCATCGCTCGAGACTGTGCATTGGTCCTATATAAGATTGCAAAATCTCCATTGCGCACCTGATTGTTCATCTGAGTTTCGAATATAGAACTTGCAACAAATCGCCCTTCGTCTCCATCGGTCATTGTTCGATTCACCTTTATTTTTGAGCCTTCATCATTTGCTGTCCAAACTACTTTATCTAGGCGAGTTTTATTTTTCTCAATGATACTGTTCGCAGCATTTACAATATTCTTCGTTGATCGATAATTTTGCTCTAGCCTAAAGACCTTGACATCATCATAGTCTTTCTGAAAGTTCAAAATGTTATTGATATTTGCACCTCTAAAGGCATAAATACTCTGTGCATCATCCCCAACGACACATATATTTTGAAACTTATCACTTAGTGCGCGAACAATTAAGTACTGACTGTGATTAGTATCTTGATACTCATCCACCAAAATATATCGAAAGCGGTTTTGATACTTTGCCAATACCTCAGGGAAGCGCGTAAGCAACTCATTCGTTTTTAGCAGCAGATCGTCAAAATCCATTGCTCCGGCTTTAAAACAACGATCAACATACTCCTTATAAACCTCTCCCAATCTCGGGATTTTGGCCATTGCATCGGCTTCAACCAAATCAGGATTATTGAAATATGCCTTTACTGTAATCAGGCTATTTTTAAATGAAGAAATTCTAGAATAAACCTGTTTATACTTATAGATATCTTTATCAAGGTGCATATCCTTAATGATGGCACGTATTACACTTTGCGAGTCCTGGGTGTCATAAATAGTAAAATTAGAAGGGTACCCTAATTTATGGGCTTCAAATCTCAATATTTTTGCAAAAACACTATGAAAAGTCCCCATCCATAGATTCTTGGCTTCACTACTGCCCACTATCTGCGCAATTCGTTTTTTCATTTCACGAGCCGCTTTGTTGGTAAACGTAAGCGACAAGATACTGAATGGGTCAACACCCAAAGACATTAGATAGGCAATGCGAAAGGTAAGCACCCGAGTCTTCCCAGAGCCTGCTCCTGCAATTACAATCATAGCCCCGTCCTTCTGCAAGACAGGAGCACGCTGAGCGTCATTAAGTTGTTCTAAATAGTTTTGCAATTTCTAATTATTTTCTGAAGCAAATACGAACCGTGAAATTAAGGAAAATAGCAGGAATGGTCTTGAAGAACTTGCAGAATTTATAAACAATAGGTTTGGTTTCTGAATTCCCGAAAAACTGCTATCTTTAGATTTCTCTAAACCATACAAACGACATCACGCTTTTCGATGAAATCATTTTTACCACCTCTCTTAGGCTGTTTATTATTTAGTTCTATAGTCTTCGCTCAAACAAAACGTGTCGAAGGAAAAATAATCTCTGATTATGGAGAAACCTTAAAAGTAGCAGACATTGACATAAAAACTGATGTTTCGGCTGAATTCAAAGTTATTTTTGATGTCGCACAATCTTCAGACGACAAAAGCGTAATAAACAAATACATAGTCACAGCAGCGCGTTTTTTAAATATGCACGCCGATGCAGGTATGGATCCAAGTCAGCTTAAGGTAGCAATGACTATTCATGGTGGGGCTTGGCAAGATGTACTAAGCAATGAAGCATATCGTGAAAAATATGGTGTAGATAATCCAAACGTCGAACTCATTAATCAATTAACGGAAGCGGGTGCAGATATTATTATCTGTGGTCAAACTGCTGAATATCGAGGAATAACAAAGCAAAACGCTAATCCGAACGTGAAATTTGCACTTTCGGCAATGACTGCTTTGCTTCAGTACCAAGAAAACGGATACACATTTTTTAAATTTTAAAACATCACCTATGAAACTAATTTCATTTCTAATACTTAGTCTGATGCTTGCACCTCTGTGTCATGCACAAATTGACAAAGATCTCGCCAAGGATATCAACCAAATCGAATCTAAGGTGATTGAATGGCGGCATCATTTTCATCAAAACCCAGAACTATCAAACAGAGAATTTAAAACTGCCGAGAAGATTGCCGAGCACTTAAAATCTCTAGGGATGGATGTACAAACGGGAGTAGGAAAAACAGGAGTAGTTGCCATATTAAAAGGTGACAATCCCGGTAAGGTTGTAGCACTGCGAGCGGATATCGATGGGCTACCAGTTACCGAACGTAATGATTTATCGTTCAAAAGTGAGGTGGTTACCAACTTTTTAAATACCGAAACAGGTGTTATGCACGCCTGTGGACATGATACTCACATCTCAATTCTTATGGGTGTTGCCGAGGTACTTTCAAAAAACACTAATCTTATCAACGGGACCATTAAGTTTATTTTTCAACCGGCTGAAGAAGGACCACCACCTGGGGAAGAAGGCGGAGCTGCATTAATGATTAAGGAAGGTGTTCTTAAAAACCCTGATGTGGATGCTATTTTTGGCTTGCATATTAATTCATCTACCCCTGTAGGCACTATTCGATATAAATCTGGTGGCACCATGGCCGCTGTGGAACGCTTTGTGATAAATGTTAGTGGAAAAGGCACTCACGGATCTGCACCTTGGACTGGTGTTGATCCTATTTTAATATCGGCCAAAATAATTGATGGTTTTCAAAGTATTATTAGCCGGGAATCAAATTTGGTTAAGGAACCTGCCGTTATTACAGTTGGGAAGATTACAAGTGGAACGCGATTCAATATTATTCCTGAAAGCGCCGAAATGATTGGAACCGTTCGAACCTTAGATCCGGATATGCGAACACATATTATTAGAAGGATGACCGAGATGGCTGCTGATATTGCTAAGGCTTATGGTGGCAGTGCTACCATTGAATGGCAAAATAATACGGCCGTTACTTATAACGATCCAGAATTAACGGCTCAAATGGTACCTACCCTTGAAACTGTCGCAGGCACGAACAACGTGGAAACAATGAAAGCCTCTACCGGAGGGGAAGATTTCTCATTCTTTCAAGAAGTAATTCCCGGATTCTATTTCTTCTTGGGTGGAATGACTCCTGGAAACGAAACTCCTTACCCTCACCATACACCAGATTTTAAAATAGACGATGCCGGAATGCTATTAGGTATTAAGACGCTTAGCCAACTTTCGATTGATTATTTAAATGCACAGTAAGTGGGTGATATGAGATATGAGATATGAGAAAAGTAATCAATTAAACAATTCAACACGTAGGTGATTGTTGATTGTTGATTGTTGAAAAATAAAAAAAGTTGATTTGTTTAGTTG
>RCND010002517.1_pt1 | contig 10089 bp, 6 predicted proteins | sample 2041351 | NCBI WGS metagenome assembly RCND01 (sample SAMN09708230, study PRJNA481090) | Marine sediment metagenome, whole genome shotgun sequencing project. | biome: marine sediment; feature: ocean; material: sediment; isolation source: Sewage treatment plant 12B marine sediment (STP12B) ...
CTGGCTGTATATCCAGATATATCCTGTGTCGGAATCGCTAACATATACCGTTCCATCTACTCCAAGGGCCACATCATTCAGGAAGGATGCTCCCTCAATATCAAGCTTATCAATTACCTCCGCTTTCTCAATATTGATGACCAGCAGTTGATCAATATCAGCTACATACAGGGTATTTCCTCTTACTCCCATCCCTTTGGGGGCATTTAAGCCGGTGACCCAATCCAGTGATAAGACTTCTCCGTCTTCTTTGAGGATGGAGATAAATCCCTTCCCGTTCTTCTCTGTTGGAGCACCATTGATACAGGATACAAAAAGCAGCTTGCGTGTTTTGTCGTAGAGTACGGACTCGCATGTAGTTAGCAGGGTATCTGTTCTCCAAACCTCTGTTAAGGACCAGGAGGCTTCAGCTTTCTTTGAGCTTGCGACCTCTTTGGGACCAGCAGAGTTGCAGCCAAAGAGAAGGGTGATGGATGTGATGGTGATCAGTAAAGGTTTCATGTTTTGAAGTTGTACGATTCGGTTCTCAATTTACCAATTTTTTATTGTAAAATCGATGCTGTGCTAATTCGCTTATCTTTGCGCAATCATGAATTATCTTTCGGCTGAGAACATATCAAAATCTTTTGGGGATCAAATGCTTTTCGAGGGGATCACCTTCGGACTGGCAAAGGGGGAGAAGACCGCCATCATTGCCCGGAACGGTACGGGAAAAACTACATTGCTGCGTATTCTGGCAGGTATCGAGTCGACCGACAGTGGCGCTTTTACCTTCCGGAACGGAGTCAAAGTAGCCTTCCTGGAGCAGGCTCCGGATCTGGATATGACTCTTACTATTGATGAGCTGATTCTCTCCGCTAATACATCTTTGCTAACTGTAATAAAGCAGTATGAGAGGATGCTTCAGGAGCATGCAGAGCAGCAGACAGATGAGGCCGCAGGAAATCTCGAGGAAGCCACTGCAGAGATGGATCGACTGCATGCATGGGATTATGAGCGAAGGTTAAGGCAGTTGCTGGACCTTTTCCGCATTACCAATACGGCCCAGCTTGTGGGTAAACTTTCAGGAGGGGAGAAGAAGCGGCTGGCCATGGCGCTGGTGCTGCTGGACGAACCCGACTTCCTGATCCTTGATGAACCTACCAACCACCTGGATATTGAGATGATCGAGTGGCTGGAAGGATACCTAAGTCGTTCCACGCTGACCCTGTTGATGGTAACACACGACCGCTTTTTCCTGGACAGGGTCTGTAACAGGATATTTGAATTGAGCCTGGGAAATCTCTACCAGTACCAGGGTAATTACGAATATTTCCTGGAGAAGCGGGCAGCCAGGGAAGATCTGCGTAAGGTGGAGGCCCATCGGGCCGGTAGCCTGATGAAGCGAGAACTGGAGTGGTTGCGCAGGATGCCAAAGGCACGTACAGGTAAATCAAAATCCCGTATCGATGCTTTCCAGGAGATAAAAGCGAAGGCCACGCTGGAGGAGGAGGGTGGTGAGCTGGTCCTGCAGGTGAAATCCCCCAGGATGGGAGGAAAGATCCTGGAGATTGATCAGATGAAGAAGCAATATGGCCCCCTCTCCATAATTGATAATTTCAGCTATAAGTTTACAAAGGGCGAACGCGTGGGGATTATCGGTCGGAACGGAACGGGCAAGACCACCTTTTTGAACCTGATTACCGGCCTCGATAGTCCCGATTCCGGGTCAGTGCTGACCGGCGAAACAGTCGTAGCGGGATACTACAGGCAGATGGGGCCCACCTGGAAGGAGGATCAGTTGGTGATCGATGCTGTTAAAGAGATAGCTGAGGTGGTAAGCCTGGAGGATGGGCGGACCATTTCCGCATCCCGCTTCCTGGAGTACTTTATGTTTTCGCCCGATGCACAGTATAAGCGTATCGAGAAATTAAGCGGTGGTGAGTTGCGGCGCCTGCACTTGCTCACAGTATTGATCAAAAACCCAAACTTTTTGATCCTGGATGAACCCACAAACGACCTTGATTTGTTTGCACTGAATAAGCTGGAAGAGTTTCTGCTGGCTTTCAAGGGTTGCCTGATGATCGTATCGCACGACCGTTATTTGCTGAATAAGCTTACCGATCATCTCTTTGTATTTGAAGGGAAGGGAAAGATCAAGGATCACTATGGATCCTATTCAGAGTACCGTTTCCAGCAGGAGACAAAAAAGAAAGCGCTTAGCAGGAGTGCTGAAACAGTGGCAAAACCCAAAAAAACCGCTCCGGCAGCTAAAACCAAACGTTCTTACAAAGAGCAGAAGGAGCATGCCGGACTGGAAGAGGAAATTGAAAAACTGGAGGCCGAAAAGACAGCTCTCGAAGAGGAGGTGAATAGCGGAAACCTCGAATATGAAATACTGAATAGTAAATCGATCCGCATTTCTGAATTGATGGCACTTATCGATTTAAAAATGGAGCGCTGGATGGACCTGGACCAGCTCTCCTGATTTTCCCTCCTTTATTTTCCTTTATAGGGGATTCCGGAAAGAATCCAGTCAGCTGCCGGTTCTCCCTTGAGATAGTGATCGAGGTACTCCTTATATTTCAGAGTGCAGTCCAGTTTGTTGGCATATTTCTTCGGGTGATGCGGTTCCTTGCGGTACTGGAGGAAAATACAATCTTTTTCCAGTCTACGCATGGCCAGGTAGAGCTCAATACCCTGGTACCAGGGCACGGCATCATCTTCATCGCCGAACATGATCAGCAGGGGTGTTTCGATGCGGTCGGCAAAGAAAACGGGTGAATTTTCAATGTATTTATCCCTTGCTTCCCAGAGATTTCCCCCGATCCGACTCTGTGATTTTTCATATTGGAACTGTCGGGCCATTCCGCTTCCCCAGCGAATGCCACTATAGGCAGAGGTCATATTGGAGACCGGCGCCCCTGCTATGGCACATTTGAAAATATTGGTCTGTGTTATCGCAAAGGCAGTCTGGTACCCACTCCATGAATGCCCGTGCAGGCAGATGGCTTCCGGGTCGGCAACACCCATCTCAATGATCTTCTGTACACCCGGCACCAGGCATTTGGTGGCTGAATATCCCGGAGTGCCGATATCGAAGCGGATATCAGGAAGGAAGATGGCATACTGGTTGCTGGCGTAGTAGGGGAAAACGGGCCTGTGGCTCAGTTCTACCCGGTTAAAGTCATAGAGGCGGTTGGAGAAAAAACGATAGTAATAGACCAGAACCGGGTATTTCTTTCCAGCTTCGTAATTCCCTGGTTTTATCAGGATTCCCTGCAAGGGAGTTCCATCCACCGAAAACCAATGTACCAGTTCAGCTTCTCCCCAGGCAATTTCCTCGGTTTGCTTACCCAGATCTGATAATTTCCTTGGATTTTTAAATTTTAATCCGCCTACCCACAGATCGGGAAACTCTGTATAGGATTGCCGGGTAAAGAGCAGTTTATCTGCCTCTTTTGCTTTAGCGACAACAGTATATTTTTTAGCTTCTTCCACCAGTTTTGTTACACCCGGTTTGCCCGCTTTCATTGAATAGACTGCGGTATATTTTTCAAGATCGTGATAGGCAGAGAGTATGACCTGCTCCCCCTTCTCCAGGAAGCGCTTCTCCTGGTCCAGACGCCTGATTCTGAATTGTAATTTTTCAGATCTTCCTTTTCCTTCTGTAAGACAGACAGGGTCTCCGCCTTCTGTCGGGAAGAGCCAGATATCATACTTATCATAGATCAACAGGGCCTCCGATTGCCCTAACCAGTCAGCCACTCCATAGCCCGGGGTATCTTCCGGATAATCCCAATCCTCGTCGGCAAAGCTCACATTCAGCTTTTCGGTCAACTTTCTGGTTTCCTGGTTTGAGGTATTCATCAGGAACCAGTTTCCCTCCTTATACCAGCTCAGGAATTTTCCATCAGGCGAAAGCGAGGGCCTGCCCTGATGCGCTGTAAGGACCAGTTCTTTTTTTCCTGTTTCCAGGTCCACCAGGTAATAATCGCTGTAACGGCCATCCCAGGTGACTAACTTTGCGTAGGGCACTGATGAAGATCCAAGCAGGATATGACAGTTTTTCTGAATTCTGATATCGGGCATTCTGGTATCTGCCAGCTGGATAAAGCTGTCTTCTGCTGGATCGTATACGCCGGTATAGGTTCTGTTCTTCTCGTTTTCCCACCTTTTTTTCTGTTGGGGATTGATATAGGGATCGTCCCAGTGCCATATATCCACAGTCCGGTCGGCCAGGATATCCTTACTGCTATAGAGCTTCTTCAGTGAATCGGCTTTCTCCTCCTCCGGCACAATGATCTGCGTGTCAGGTTTGGTTCCCAGAAACAAGCTTTTTCCATCCCTGCTCCATTCAAGTTTATTGGTATGCCAGATTTCCCAACCCTCCTGCAAGTCCTGGTCCGAGAGTGCGATTGCCGCTGATGTCTGTCCGGGCGACCAGAGATAGAGATCGCTCTTCTCTTTTTTTGCTTTCTGCCCGGTAAGGCCAGCCAGGAAAGCAAGTTGACCGGTTTGCTTGTTCCATTTCAGCTCGTTGGCCCAGGCGCTGCTGTCGGCATAGAGTGTAAGCGGAGCAAGGGACGGATCTGAAAGTTCAATGTAATAGGCCCCGTTTCCAAGGGTGCTGGTATCAGAAAGCACGTAGGCCAGGTTTTGAGAGATGCTGTCTATTGCATAGCTGGAGACAAAGGGCAGTGTATCATTACTTCCCTTCTCCAGGTTCATGAGTGACAGGGTAGTCCCGGGCTGCAGTGTACCGTTTTCCTTTTTCGGCTCTTTTTTCTCTGCCTTCTGGCCATGGTGCTGAAAGACCAACCACTTGCTGTTGTTGCTGAAGGTGAACGATTTGATATTCTCAAATTCCTGGGTCACCCCACTGGAGGTATTCAAAAGGAGCATCCCGGTTTTTGAGCCCTTGTTCTTCTCCTTGTCCGAAATCAGCAACTCACTGGCAGGGACGGCCTTTACGGCAGCTACCCATTGGCCGTCATTTGAAATAACAGGGGTATCTCCTCCGGCTAGTTCGTACTGAATCTTGCCATCGCTTGAGTAGATCAGTACGCTGGGATCACCCCGGTCGGGCACCGCTGCAAGAGCTACCCAAAGACCATCCTGGGAGATGGAAGGGGACTTCAGCTGTTGGAATTTCATGATATCGCTGAGCTCCATGGCTCGCTTCTCCTGTGCATAGAGATTGAGAGTCACCAGGCAGAGTGTAAGGGCAAGGAGACTTCGTCCAGACAAAACTTTCATCTATATTCTTTTAATGCTTGGTTGTGATCACGAGTACCCCGTTGCCCCCTCTTGTACCATATATGGCAGCATCGCTGCCTTTCAGGATATCGATGGACTTGACAGTACAGGGCATTATCCAATCAATAGTCTGGTTGGGCTGGCCATCCACTATAATGAGCGCCTGGTCTGAACCGGAAAAAGAAGTGTTTCCACCCAGAATAGTGATTCGGCCATTATCACTAATTGTAATGCTCGACCCCTCGGACCTGAGTAATGCGTATATGTCCGTATACTTGCAGTAATCATTGTTTTCCGCTTCAAGGTTGCTTATGGCATAATTGAGATTGGTCTCGGTGATAAATCCAGAGTTAACAGCCAGGTCTCTGTTCTTTTTACTATCGATGAAAACCAGGTTGATTTTCAAAGAGTCGGTCTCCTTATTTACTTTCCGGCTGATCGCTCTGAAGACTTTTGGTTTAATCAGGACAACATCTTTCTCCATGCATACGAGGGAGAAGTTGCCCGCGGAGTCAGATATGGTGGTGGCTTTGGCCTTTTTGGAGCTTATTTCAACATTCATGACAGGGAAGGAATTATATGCTGTCAACTTACCGTTTACTACCGTGGTCTGAGCTTGTGATGCAGTGGAGATCAGAATCGCGGTTGTAAGTATCAATAAATACTTCATAGTGCGGGAATTTGGTTAGGATAAAGGTATAATAAATTGATTTTCATCTTATTTTTAGACTGCAAAACTGACCGAAAGTTTAAGAGCTTCCATATGATTAGGATGGGAGTGGTACTCAAGTTCTTAAATATTTGAAAATAAACACTAACTTTGAGCATTCATAACCAAAACTGAAACAAATTTATGGGCAGATCACAGGAATCATTCAACAAAAAGGAAGTAAGAAAGAAAAAAGAGAAAAAGAGGCTCGACAAAGAGAAAAAACGACTCTCCAGGAAAGATAGTGACAAGAAAGGCGGACTTGATAGTATGATCGCCTATGTGGATGAGAATGGAATGCTTACTGATACGCCCCCCGATCCAGCGACCAAAACCAAAACCAAGATTGAAGATATTGAGGTCAGTGTGCCTAAGATGGACGAATCCATGAAGCCGGATCCCATCCGGAGAGGAAGGCTCACTTTCTACAACGATTCCAAGGGTTACGGATTTATTCGTGATGCAGTGACCCAGGAGAGTATTTTTTGTCACGTAAACGAATTCAGGGACGAGATCGTTGAGGGAAACATGGTTTCCTTCGAAGTTGAGAAAGGTCCAAAAGGTCCTGCTGCTGTCAGGGTCAAACTGTCATAAAAAGCGCCTGTGATTAAAACCGGATTGCAAAAAACGGTTATTACAATTATTCGTGTCGCCATTGGGTGGCACTTTCTCTATGAAGGGTTCTCCAAGCTCTTGATGGAGAGCTGGTCGGCCCAGAGTTACCTGTCCAACGCCACAGGTTTTCTCTCTGGACTCTATCATTGGATGGCCTCCGGGGAGAGCCTGGTGAAGGTGATCGATATTCTGAATGTCTATGGCCTGATCCTGATCGGACTGGCCCTATTTCTGGGATTATTTATCAGATTTGCTTCAGCTGGTGGAATCCTGCTCCTCTTGCTCTACTACTTTGCCTACCCTCCTTTTGGAGCTTCACTATTTGGGAGCATGGAAGGGCATTTTTATATAGTTAACCGCAACTTTATTGAAGTATTTCTGCTGCTCTGGTTTATCCTGAGCAAGCAGACAGGATACGGGATTTCGAATCTGCTCAGAAAAAGAACTCCTGAGGAGTCCGGCGACAGTGTAGAACCGGAGGGGATCAATTCGCGCCGCGAAGCGCTGAAAAATCTAGCCACCTTACCCATCCTGGGAGCCATGGGCTGGGGAGCCTTCCGTCACACAGGAAAAGAGGTGGATGTCATGTCAGGTGCCACCATCCAGCTTAACTTTACATCTCTGGACGAGCTGAAAGGTGAACTGCCCAAGGGAAAGATCGGTCCCCACGAGATCAGTAGACTGATAGCCGGTGGAAATCTGGTAGGGGGATGGGCCCATTCGCGCGACCTGCGCTATGTTCCCTCGCTGTTCAAGGCCTACAATACCGAGAAGAAAGTATACGAAACCCTGATGCTTGCAGAAAAAGCGGGGATCAATACCATCAATATCGGCTTCCCCACCAATGCCCTGCTGGCCAAATACAAGAAGTCCACCGGGAGCAAGATCAAAGTGATCAGCCAGGTGGCGCCCGATATGAAGAACAAGGACTATTTCGTGAATATTGATAAGGCCATCGACTACGGAGTCGATATTGTACAGATCCAGGGGAATCACGTGGACTGGCTGGTCAGGGACAATCAGATCGATGTGATAGAGAAGATGCTGGATCATATCAGGAAGCAGGGTTATACAGCAGGTCTGGCTGCCCATACGGTTGATGCGCTGATCGCCTGCGATGCCTATGGCCTTGTTCCGGACTACTACATGAAGGCGATGCACCACGATAACTACTGGTCGGCGCATCCCAGGGAGAACCGGGTACCCTTCGAAGTAGACGGGGAGAAATATCTGGATCATAATAAGTTTCACGACAACTGTTTCTGTCTCTTTCCCGACCGCACTGCCGAATTTGTTGAGCGGGCCACCGTTCCGGTGATGGGTTTCAAGGTACTTGCTGCAGGTGCCATCGAACCATCCGACGGATTTAACTGGGCCTTTAAAAATGGTGCCGACTTTATCTGTGTGGGCATGTTCGATTTCCAGGTAGTGGAAGATGTAAACACCACTATTGATGTCCTCCATAAGCTCCAGGACCGCACCCGACCGTGGTACGGCTAGGAATTGTATTGTATAAGAAAATTGAGAAGTTTGATGATGAGAAGTTTTTTATTAATGATAAGCCTAACGCTGACGATGACCGTCGCTGGCCAAAACTGGCAACTGCAGTGGTCAGACGAGTTTAACGGGGATGCCCTCGACACTACAAAATGGTCCTACCAGACTGGTACGGGTGATGAATATGGGCTGGATCGCTGGGGAAACAATGAACTGCAGTACTACCAGGAAGAGAACGTTACTGTTGGTGACGGGGTGATGACCATCACAGCCATCAGGGAAAATGTGGGGTCAGGACAGTTTACCTCAGGCAGGATCCGAACCATCAACATGGGCGACTGGACCTATGGCCGTTTTGAGTTCCGGGCGAAAATGCCTGTGGGAAAAGGGCTATGGGCAGCCATCTGGATGCTTTCAACAGACGAGTACTTTGGAGGCTGGGCCTCCAGTGGTGAGATTGATATTATGGAGTATCTGGGCGATGACACTACCCGGGTGCACGGGACGATCCACTATGGCGGACAATGGCCGGAAAACCAATACAGGGGAACGGATTTTGTGACTGATGACACAGCCTTCCACAGTGTTTTTCACGTATTTGCCCTGGAGTGGGAGGAAGGAGAGCTAAGATGGTATGTGGATGGTGAACGCTACCAGACACTGGGTCAGGGCATGTGGTATAGCAGTAGAGCCCCTTTTCCCGCACCCTTTAACCAGAGGTTTCATTTACTGATTAATCTCGCGGTTGGAGGAAACTGGCCCGGATCACCGGATTTAAACACCGTATTTCCTCAGGAAATGCAAGTCGATTATGTAAGAGTCTACCAGGATGCTTCAAGCGGTATCCTTGATAACAGCTCCGCACTTGAACTTGGGCAGAACCAACCCAATCCTTTTGAAGACCATTCCACCATTGCATTTTCTCTTCTCGCAGAGAAGCATGTGCTCCTGGAGGTCTATGATGTGATGGGCCGAAAGGTTCAGACCCTTACAGACAGGCTTTACGGGCCCGGATCACACCATGTGGGCATAGATGCTGACCAGCTTGAGCCCGGACACTACACATACAGGATGCAGGCAGGAAGTGCCAGGGCCATTCGGAAGATGCTCATTCTTTAGTTAGGCTTTAATAGCGTCCGACACCAGGTACATGATCGACTTATAATCGATACCACTGTTTCGGGAGAGCCCAATCTCACAGGTTCGGCTGTTGGAATAGCCTGCCGACAGGCTGTTCACCTGCAGTTTCAGGTTTCGCAGGGCCCAGGCATTGATCTCCGGATGAGAAAATCCTTTGTCCCCCGCAAATCCGCAGCAACCCACTTCTTCGGGGAAGACCGGGTGTTCGGTGCAGGCTTTGGCTACAGTCATAAACTTATCCTGTAGCCCCATCTTGGTACTGGTGCAGGTTATATGGAAGGCCAGTGCTTCTTCTGTTTTTACCAGCTCCAGTTTGTCCAGCAGGTGATCGTGGATAAACTCCACAGGTTCGTACAGTTTCAGTTTGTCAGTCATCACCCTGAGCATGCGGTGGGTACAGGGACTGGTATCACATAGTACTGGGTACCTTCCATCCTTACTGGCTACAAGCAGGGCCTTCTCCAGTTCACTTGATTTAGCATCAGCAATATCAAAAAAGCCCTTACTCTCCCAGGGAGTGCCACAGCAGAGCGTATTCATTTTTTCCGGGAAGATTACAGTATAACCCGCTTTTTCGAGAACTTCTATGGTGACTTCGATAAGAGATCTTTTCTCGCTTTCTTTCACAGCTGTCCCCATGCTTTGGTTAATGCAGCTGGGGAAATAGACCACTTTCAAGTCTTCTTCCGTCCGGCCTGCATCCTCAATTTTTTTAGATATTGAAAGTGCTTTCTTCTTCACCGGCCGGGGTAAATGGCGGTCCCAGATCCAGATCTTTTTAAAGGGAGTGATTTTATCCACCACTGTCATAAATCCCAGTCCGAATCTGATAAAGAAATGAATCACCGGGAAGTGCTTTCCGATCCAGGTGGCAATGGGATTGCCAGGTC
>RCND010002518.1_pt1 | contig 10087 bp, 6 predicted proteins | sample 2041351 | NCBI WGS metagenome assembly RCND01 (sample SAMN09708230, study PRJNA481090) | Marine sediment metagenome, whole genome shotgun sequencing project. | biome: marine sediment; feature: ocean; material: sediment; isolation source: Sewage treatment plant 12B marine sediment (STP12B) ...
AGTCAATTACAATTAAAGGATCAGAAAGAGAAAGCGTGGGCAAAAAGGCAACGAAGGCCCTACGTAATGCTGGAAAGGTTCCTTGCGTGATATACGGAGGGGAAAAACCATTACACTTTTCAGCGAATGAACTATCATTCAGACGTTTGGTTTACACTTCTAACGCACACACAGTTGTGATTGAGTTGGAAAATGGAGATAAAATCGATGCTGTAATGCAGGATATTCAGTTTCATCCTGTTACTGATAAAATCATTCACATTGATTTTTATCAATTATTCAAGGACAAAGAGGTAACCATGAATATTCCTGTGAAATTACAAGGAAACTCCCCTGGGGTCAAAAATGGTGGTCGATTATTGTTTAGAAAAAGAAAACTTATCATTAAGGCCTTGCCAGCTGATCTTCCAGATTTCTTTGATGTGGATATTTCTAAATTGAAAATTGGTGATAACATATCAGTAGAATCCTTGTTGAACGATGATTTCTCTATTTTACACCCAGAAAGTACCGTTGTAGTGCAGGTTAAAACTGCTCGTGAGGTCATTGAGGTTGAAGAGGAAGAAGAAGAAGAAGGAGTTGAAGGAGCTGAAGGAGTTGAAGGAGCTGCTGAAGGCGAAGAAACCCCAGCTACAGAAGCCGCTGCAGAAAGCAAAGAATAAATCAGATTCAATGTTTGATAAAAAGCATCCCGTGTATTCGGGATGCTTTTGTATTTTTATGAAAATGCCTAAGTTATCATGTGTCAATTTTTAAAATTCCTTTTTGGCAATAATAAATCCTTTTTAGAAGAAACAGACCACATGAAAAAGTTTTTAATTGTAGGACTCGGAAATATCGGTAGTGAGTATGCCGAGACGAGGCATAATGTCGGTTTTAAAATTTTGGACCAATTGGCAAATGAAAAGGAATTTTCTTTTGAAACTGTTAAGCTCGGGGATGTGGGTACTTTTAAAATAAAAGGAAGAAGCGTTCTTTGTCTTAAACCATCAACATTCATGAATAGAAGTGGAAAAGCTTTGAAATATTGGATGGAAAAAGAGAAAATACCCCTAGAAAATCTCTTGGTGGTGGCCGATGATATAAATCTTGATTTCGGCACCATAAGGCTTAAGACCAAAGGTAGCGATGGCGGCCATAATGGACTCAAGGACATTCAATTGTTCTTGAACGCTACGACCTACAATAGATTCCGTTTTGGAGTGGGAGCTGAATTCGGTAAAGGAAGACAGGTTGATTATGTTCTTGGCAAATGGAATGAAGAGGAAAAAAAAGCATTGCCTGAGCGCCTTGAAAAATCAACACAATTGATTAGTTCGTTTATTCTTTCAGGTGTAAAAATCACCATGAACCAATTTAATGGCATATAAAATCAAAGTACTTTAAAAACGAAAATTCCAGAGTCAGAACTATTGCCTTCACTATCTTTTGTAATAACTTTCCAGTAATAGTTAGTATTTGAAATTACGCTAACCTTTTCAGAATTTACTTCGAATGATGGCGAAGCTATTAAAGTTTCGGGAGGAGTCGTGGTCGAAAAATAAAGTTCGTAACCGTCGATATCATTCTCAATATCCGCACCATCCCATTCCAAGGTTACTTCATTATTTATATCTTTAAATACAGCCGCTCCATTTTTCGGCGCGATAACCTCTGCTGGGAAAGGGGCATATGTGGTCTGGAATCCCGCATTATAAAAACGCCAGGTTTCACTAAAGGCAGATTCAGTAACCTTAGAATTCAGAGATCGTACAAACCAAGAAAAGGGCTCTCCTTTGGCAATTGGCAATTTAGCTGAAATTGCAGCTGTACTGATAGTTTGGGTTATGTTAGTAATTAAATTGGTGACTCTGAGTTCATAGGTTTCAGTATGGTTTGAAGCCATCCACTGAAATTCTACTTCACTTGTAGACTGGTTTAAATCGCGCCCAGTGGTACATTCAGAATTTTTGTTTGGAAAAACCAACGTAACGATTTCTGGTGGCTTTGGACTGCTTTTCTTTTTACACCCTATTAAAAGAACTCCAAATAACAATAGTATTATCGTTCTCATTGCTTAATTACTTTAGATGTTCCCTTAATATTTTCACCATTGAATTTGATAATATATATTCCCGAAGGATATATTGAGAAATCCAACGGCAATTCCAACCCATTGACTTGATGCGATTGGGCTGACACCAATCTTCCGTCCACAGTGAAAATCTCAACAACCACTTCTTCAACGTTCACCCCAAGAAACACAGTGGTAGTGCTAACAAAAGGATTGGGATATACAATAGCCTTCTCACTCAAAAATATATTCTCTTCATATAATCCTTGACAAGGTAAATTAGTAAATACCTTTAATGAATTATTGCCATCTTTCAAGTTGACAGTAATCTCTGATTCAGTGGTCTGGATTACTACCCCGTTCAACTCAATATTAAATAAATCAGAGCCCTGAAGTGTTAATACCGTTAGCTTGCCATTAAATGATGTTCTGGATGTAATGTTTAAAACATCAGGTTGGGTAATGACAACTTCAAAACAATGCTCTTCATAAACCAATGCCCCATCGGTACCCCCGATACAAATATTATATGTGCCAGACATTAAATTACCCAATGCATAGGTGTCTGTAAAAGTATCAGAAATATTTACTCCATTGCCACTTACGGATATTTCATAATCAAGGGATTCCAAAGCTGTAATATTTATTGAACCATCATCACTATTTCTACAAGCTTCACTATTCAATGATACAGAAAAGTTATTATTCGCGAATCTATAAATAGGGCAACCCACTAAATCAACTTCGACTCCTTCTGGTGTTCCAAGACAAAGATCATCACCATCGTCAAAAACACCGTCATTATCATCATCTGGCCTAAATATACCTTCAACACAAATATCCAATGAAAAGGATTTTAACGCCCCACCATCAGAAGCAGCATTATCATTTATTTCCAAGGTCCACTCCCCCAAAATCGACTCACCATTAAATGAACCTAATGAACCCAATGGCTTTACCATTCCACTAATTGCAGGGTCACCATTGCAATTGAAATTTGGGGCATCATCATCAAAAGTTGCATTAATATTCTGTAAATCACCACAAGAACTTGATAATAACACTACCGTAGTACCTGCCGGGGAAATAAGTTTAACCACCAAATCGGCCAAATATTCGTGATCCAGTTCAAGATTAACGTTTATATCTGCTAGAGTAATGTCATCATAAAATGGAATTTTTGATGAAATTGTTGGTGTACCAGTAGCTGAAATATCAATTGGTAATCCTTCAGCAACGTTATTATCACAATTAAACTCTATCGTATTGAAACTAAATGGGGTTGATAAAACTCCTTCCCCACAACTGTTAATCGGTTTAACCCTCCAAAAATATTCGGTTTCATAGTTTAAATTGGAAGGGGTATACGAATTAGTGAAAACTGTATTTGCTTCAATAATATTAGTAAACGCTGCATCAGTAGCAACTTGAACATCATACGAAGAATAAGAGGCAGAATCTTCCCATTCCAAAAAGGTGTTTGCCGAAATATCTGTTCCTTCATCTGCGGGAGCTACAAGCACAGCATCAGGAAAAACGGCATCATAAACACTCAAATCCAATACGACTTGTTTTGTAATACTAGCAGAAGAAGCTTCTACTTCAATAGCATATAAGGCCTCTGGCACACCTCCTGTATTCGAAAAAGTGACGGTAACAGGAACGTTAGTGGTTGCTGTCTCCGGGGAAAAAGTAATATTCAAACCCAAAGGGGGATTTGGAACACTAAAAGTCACCACTTCACTGAATCCCAAATACGTCTCATATTCGAAGGTTGTCATTAAATCATTTGGCTGACAAACCTGATATTCGAGCTGGGAAAAGTTCAAAATGAATTCCGTCTCTTCAATGGTAAACTCAGCGGCGTTTACAGCAAAAAATATATTGTCTCTTGCTTTAACCATTATACGCGCAGTGGTTGTGGGATTTCCTGGCAAGACTATCTTATGGTCCCCATCATTAGGAGTATTTTCTGCCAAGGAGATTGGAAATGTCATTCCCCCATCTATTGACAATAAAATATCCACTGATTGCGCATCAACAGGCGCTTTATCTGTATTTGCTACATCCCATGTAATATTTTGAACCGTACCTGCAGTATACGTTTGACTTGTTGCTTGTGAAATAACATGGAATGGTCCCGCGCTGCTAACCACGGAAATGTTCATTAAATCTGACACTACTTGACCACCTCCAATCGCGTTGTCCCTTACTGTTAAGGCAAAATTCATTTCCCTTTCCACATCAGAGACCGTCTCCCAAGCAGAATCGACAGGAGGGTTTGTTTGGGTAAGATTACCAATTAAAATACTTGGCAACTTTGGAAAATACCGGGTTGAATCAGTTGATGGCTGTTGTGACCTAAAGTTCGCACCACTTGGATTTGTAGGTCCAAATGTGGCTTGAGTTACTACTCCATCATCTATTTGTTCCCATGCATAGGTGAGAATATCGGTTGTATCAACATCTGTGGCACTTCCTGTCAAGACGAATGGGGTGGATTTAGGAATAACAAAATCCCCTATTGGAGCAATCACCGGAGGGGTATTTACAAGGCTAGTAATCTCTGCGCAATTCACAGTCTCTAAATACTCGGAAATTTGAAATATACTGTGATAATGAAAATAATCATCGCCATTTAATGCAACATTGTTTACGCCGGTAATTCCGGCATACCCCATTATTGTGGTTCCGCTTCCCGGTTCTGCTTGTACCTGAGTCCCCTCCGATTCAAACGACCAAGTGTGATTAGCCCCGAACTGATGTCCCATTTCATGGGTAACATAATCCAAGTCGTAAGCATCACCTACAGGATTTTGACTTGCTGCGTATCCACTTCCTTTTCTATTATCCATGCATACCGAACCAATAAAACCTGCATTTCCATTGGCCTCATCCTTGTGAAACAAGTGTCCTATATCATAATTTTCTTCACCAATAATAGTTGTTAATGTGTTTTGTACTTGTGTATTCAAGTTTCCGTCGTATGGGTCGGTTTCAGAATCAATGAAAATAACGGTATCGGTATTGGGCACCAATTCCAAGGTAATAGCCAAATCAGTCTCAAACACCTCATTTACTCGGGTTACTGTTGCATTTATTGCAGCCAAGGCATCAACAACCGAACCGCCATGATAAGCGGTATACTCCCCAGAAGCCGATATGGCCAGTCTGAACTTCCTGAGCTGCTGATCATCTACCTGTTTTGAAGCTAGACCAGACTTATTTTGCGCTATTGAGCTTTTGGTCATGCAAATGAACTCTTCATTCACTAACGTTTGGCCATCACGATTATATATCACATAATTTTCGTCAGAAGTCTTCTGCAAGTATGTGTTGCCCTTTTTATTAGCATGAACAATCATTGCCTGCACTCCTTTGTGCGAAACGCTAAAACGTATCTTGTCTTTTCTATTCTTTGAACTATACCCTGAATATGATTTTATATTAGGGTATTTTGCCGCTAATTCTTTGGATAAAACAGGTGTTTCCGTAACAGTAAAACTTATCAACTCTCCGCTCTCGTTTGGAAACTGAACTATGGAATATTTGTTTTTGGAAAACCCAGCATTTCTCAGCTTGTTTTTAAAAACATTCTCTTCAAAAGAAAAAACCGTTCCCTTTTGTACTTCAAAACGATTTGAAATTGAATTTTTTAAATTGCCTTGTACAACTTCTTGCTTCCAATAATCGCGTTGTGCGAATCCGTAATAGGAAAGAAATAATATGGATATTGATAAAACAAGACGTAGTTTTGAAACCATTAAGGAGTTTTTAGCTCAATTTCAAATATAAGTATTTTTATTTCTTATTTTACGTGGTAACAGTCCAAAGCATCGCCAAATACGACAAAGAACACCCTACGGTCATTACCATTGGCACATTTGACGGAGTTCATATTGGGCACAGGAAAATCCTAAAAAAACTTATTAAGAATTCCAGGTCTAAGCATTTAAAATCAACAGTCCTTACTTTCTTCCCCCACCCTAGAATGGTTTTACAAAAAGACAACGATATTAAGTTGCTGAATACCATAGCTGAAAAGGTTAAGATATTCGATGAATTGGGCCTTGATTATCTCATCATTCACCCTTTTACCAAAGAATTTTCACGTTTATCGGCAACTGAATTTGTTCGCGATATTTTAGTGAATTCATTAAAGACCAAAAAGATCATTATTGGTTATGACCATAGATTTGGCAGAAACAGAGATGCCAATATCACAGATTTAATAGCCTTTGGCAATACGCTGGATTTTGAAGTGGAAGAAATACCTGCGCAGGAAATTGACGACGTATCAGTAAGCTCTACAAAGATTCGAAAAGCATTGAAAGAGGGCCAAATTGAAGTTGCCAACAAATATTTAGGCTATTATTACATGTTGACAGGTACCGTAAAAAAGGGAAAGGGTTTGGGTCGTCAAATATATTTCCCCACGGCGAATCTTCACATAGAAGAATCCTATAAACTAATACCGAAAAACGGAGTCTACGTCGTTCAGTCCGAAATAGACGGAAAAATAGTCTTCGGAATGATGAATATTGGTTATAATCCAACGGTTTCTGGTACTGAAAACCTGCCTGCTGGCAGGCGGGAAAGTATAGAAATCCATTTTTTTGATTTTGACAAGGATTTGTATGACCTAGAATTACAGATTGATATATTGGCTCGTATTCGTGATGAACATAAGTTCGAATCAGTAGAAGCCTTAAAAAATCAATTGACAAAAGACAAAGAGACATCGCTTGCAATACTGAACCAATAGATGCTTAACCGTTTACTTTTTACTAAAGTTGACAACTCCCAATTATTGATTTTTAGGGTATTCTTAGGAATTTTAATTGCTTTGGAAAGCTATGGGGCGATTGCCACGGGATGGGTCAAAGAAACCTTAATAAATCCGAAATTCACTTTTAGCTTCATAGGTTTTGATTGGTTACATCCTCTGCCAGGCAATGGTATGTATTTTTACTTTTTCATTATGGGAACCTTAGGACTATTTATTGCCTTCGGCTTCAAATACCGTTTCAGCATCATCACTTTCACTGTCATGTGGTTTGCTGTTTATTTAATGCAAAAAGCGTCATACAACAACCATTATTATTTGTTGGCGCTGATCTCATTTTTTATGTGTTTCTTTCCTGCAAATAGAGACTATTCGATTGATGTCCGACGAAATTCGTCGATACAAAGCAATTCAATGTACTCCTATGTAAAATGGATCATCATTTTACAACTTTTCCTCGTCTACACCTATGCTTCTATAGCAAAACTGTATGGCGATTGGTTGGATTTTGGGATTATCGAAATCCTCATGAAAAACAAGATTACTTATCCTTTAATTGGTTCGGTTTTACAAGAACCTTGGGTGCATAAAACTATTGCCATTACTGGCGTTGTGTTCGATGCCCTGATTATACCCGCCTTATTATGGAAACCTACGCGGAAAGTGGCTTTCATAACATCAATCTTCTTTCATCTCACTAATTCAATAGTTTTTCAGATTGGCATTTTTCCCTATCTAGCATTGGCATTCACGGTGTTCTTTTTTGAAGCAGATACCATTCGAAGCATCTTTTTTAAAAAGAAGGAAACTTTTAAAAATCCTATAATCCAAATTCCCTCCTACAAGAAATTACTCGTTTTCGGCGGAGGTATATATTTTTTAATCCAGCTGCTTTTACCTATCCGTCACCATTTTATCAAGGATAACGTTTTATGGACAGAAGAAGGTCATCGATTAAGTTGGCGAATGATGCTCAGGAGCAGAACCGGTAAAATCCAATTTAAGGTAGTGAATAACAAAAATGACGCATCACATATAGTAAAATTAGATCAGTATTTGACGAAAAAACAAATGAGAAAAATTGCCGCCTATCCTGATTTTATCTGGCAATTTGCTCAGATTTTAAAGCAAGAATATGCTGCCAATGGCGAGAATATATCGGTTTATGCCCTAAATTCAAAAGTAAGCATCAATGGCAGGCCCTATAATGCGTTTATAAACTCTAAAATGGATTTGGCCCATGAAAAATGGGATCATTTTGGGCATCATGAATGGATTTATCCTTCTAACTTCAAAGAATAAAACCAAGGTCAAAATTATTATACCCCCAATTGATACATTGATCAATTAACCTTAAATTTGCCGCTTAAACAAATTTGCATGCTACAGTTACAGCTAATACGAGAGGATAAGGATAAAATCATTGCTGCGTTACAAAAGCGAAATATTGATGCTGCCCCAATGTTGGAAAACATACTTCAATTGGATGAAAAGAGGCGTGCCACCCAAACTAAATTGGACAATACCTTAGCTGAATCAAATAAATTATCGAAAGAAATTGGTATGCTTTTTAAAAGTGGAAAAGCGCAGGAAGCCAATGTATTAAAGGAAAAAACGGGTGGTCTAAAGGAAGATTCCAAACGTTTGGGCGATGCATTGAATGCTGCTGCGGAAGAACTGCAGAAAATGTTATATCAGATACCTAACATTCCTCATGATTTGGTGCCTTCCGGAAATACAGAAGAGGACAATGAAGAGGTTTTTAAAGAAGGTGAGATACCTACCTTGACTACTAATGCCTTGCCACACTGGGAGCTTGCCAAAAAATATGATATCATAGATTTTGAACTTGGGGTGAAAATTACTGGTGCTGGATTTCCTGTTTACAAAGGTAAGGGCGCACGTTTGCAACGCGCCTTAATTGCCTATTTCTTGGATAAAAACACCGAAGCCGGGTATACCGAAATACAAGTTCCCCATTTGGTAAATGAAGCCTCTGGTTACGGCACTGGACAGTTACCTGATAAAGAGGGTCAAATGTACCATGTGGGTGCTGATGATTTATACTTGATTCCCACAGCGGAAGTGCCAATAACTAATATTTTTCGGGATGTCATCTTGAACGAAAGTGATTTTCCGATTTGTTATACGGGCTATACCCCTTGTTTTAGAAGGGAAGCTGGTAGTTATGGCGCCCATGTTCGCGGTTTGAATCGTTTACACCAATTTGATAAGGTCGAGATTGTTCGTGTTGAACATCCCGACAAGTCTTATGAAGCTTTGGACGGAATGGTTGAACATGTAAAGACTATTTTACGTGAGTTGAAACTGCCTTATCGAATTTTACGTCTTTGTGGTGGCGACCTTGGTTTCACCGCTGCCCTAACGTATGATTTTGAAGTATTCTCAACAGCACAAGATCGCTGGCTGGAGATTAGTTCTGTTTCCAATTTTGAAGCCTACCAGGCCAATAGATTGAAGCTCAGGTACAAAGATGAAAATGGAAAGAACCAATTGGCCCATACCTTGAATGGTAGTTCATTGGCATTGCCAAGGGTTTTAGCGGGTATCTTGGAGAATTATCAAACTCCAGAAGGTATAAAAATCCCTGAAGTTCTAATCCCTTATTGCGGATTCGAGATTATCAACTAAGCGGGTTTTGCACAAACATTAACAAAAGCTTTGTGCATTCTGCGTATCTTTGGGAAAAACGTGCTTTTGAGATTATTCCTCTTCATTTTTGTTTTATGCTTCTCGTATTTTGCTGTTGCGCAAGATGATTTTCTGGCAAAACAATATTTTAATGATGGAGATTTTGAAAAGGCCGTTGTATTCTACGAAAAATTAGTAGAAACAAATCCAAGGAGAACCGATTATTCAGAAGGGCTTATAGCGTGTTACCAGCAATTGGAACGTTACGAGGAAGCCGAAGAATACTTGCTTCAAAAAATTAATGAAGGCAACACCTACCCTATATTACTTATAGAATTGGGTCATAATCATGCACTACAAAATGCGCCTGAAAAGGCTGCAGAATACTACAAAAAGGCATTGGCCAAAATTAATGAAAATCCCAATTTTGGATACAGTATCGCATTTAGGTTTCAGAAATTTTCCTTATTGGATTATGCCTTAAAGGCTTATTCAAGGGCAATGGAGTTAAATCCAAAACTGGATTATAATTATCAATTAGCCCGAATTTATGGGGAACAGGGTAATATTGATAAAATGTATAACTCTTATCTGAA
>RCND010002520.1_pt1 | contig 10084 bp, 11 predicted proteins | sample 2041351 | NCBI WGS metagenome assembly RCND01 (sample SAMN09708230, study PRJNA481090) | Marine sediment metagenome, whole genome shotgun sequencing project. | biome: marine sediment; feature: ocean; material: sediment; isolation source: Sewage treatment plant 12B marine sediment (STP12B) ...
TGTAGCCATCGCAACAGTCCTCACGGGCTGCGAAGATTTTCAGGCCAGCCCAAACGGCCCTGACAAGTCAGTTGACAGGGGCTTTGATCAAAAGCACCTGAGCCAACTTGAAGCGGGCATCTGGGTTGACCCCAACGGTTGCGATCACTGGATCATCGATGACGGCGTTGAGGGCTACCTCTCCGCGCGCCTCGACAAACACGGCAAGCCTGTCTGCTCTGGGATAGCGCCGCCAACCTATACTGCTGGTGACTTTAAAAAAGGTGGTACCAGTATCATCGGCGATCCGGTCTAATTTTGACGCGTTTGAAACCAATATCGAGAGGGCCGGAGTGTATCGCACTGCGGTCCTTTTTGCGTGGGCCACTGGCAATGCGCGTGCCTACGCCCTATCTCATGAATTCTGCTGCTTAAAAGGACACCGCTCTTGGCCACATCTGACTTGATCACGCCTGAAACCGGTCCCCCGGGACCAGTGCTTGAATTTTCCGACAACCGTTTGCTGATTGATCTGTGCGGTCCCTATGACCAGTATCTCGCCGCGATTGAAAAGGCGCTGGATGTTCAGATTGTACGTCGTGGTAATTTCTTGACCCTATTGGGCGAAGCGCCCGCGACCGAAGCCGCCGCTGTTGTGCTGCAATCTCTCTACGCACGTCTTGAGGGTGGCCGGGGGGTGGAGCCTGCGGATGTAGATATGATCCTGCGCATGGGCAGTTCTGCGACAGACACAGGCGTGCGCGCGGGTGACCAGATCGAGATGCCGATAAATCACGGCATCGAGATCCAGACCCGCAAGAAACGCGTGGAGCCCCGCACGAAGGCACAAAAAAACTACGTAGAGTCGCTTTTCAATCATGAGCTGGCCTTTGGTATCGGCCCTGCGGGGACGGGCAAAACCTATCTCGCTGTGGCAGTTGGTGTGTCGATGTTCCTTTCTGGTAAGGTGGATAAGATCATTCTAAGCCGCCCCGCGGTTGAGGCGGGCGAGCGTCTCGGCTTCCTACCCGGTACGCAAGACGAAAAGATCGACCCCTATATGCAGCCGCTCTATGACGCCCTAAACGACTTTTTGCCGGGCAAGCAGCTTGCGAAACTGCGCGAAGAGAAGACAATCGAGATTGCGCCGCTGGCCTTTATGCGGGGCCGTACGCTCTCCAACGCGTTTGTCGTGCTGGACGAGGCGCAGAATGCGACAGCCATGCAGATGAAGATGTTTCTCACCCGTCTGGGCGAGGGATCGCGCATGGTGATTACGGGTGACCGGACCCAGATCGACTTGCCGCGCGGGCAGGCGTCAGGACTGGCCGATGCCGAGCGGATGCTCAAGCATATCCCCAAGATCAGCTTTAACTACTTCACCTCCAAGGACGTAGTGCGCCACCCGCTGGTTGCTGCGATCATCGAAGCCTATGAGGCCGAGGCAGAACGCGCGTTGAACCGCGACAGGTGAACACGCTCGACATCCTGATCGAGGCACCCGTCTGGGACGAGGACATGCTAACTGGGCTGGCAGAGCGCGCAGTCGTGGCTACCCTGCACCACATGCAGCTTGAGCCTGATGCCTGCGAGGTCACGCTGCTGGCCTGCGATGACGCGCGCATCGCGGCGCTCAACACGGAATTCAGGGACAAGCCAGTGCCAACAAATGTGCTCAGTTGGCCCACACAACCCTTGGCCCCGACTGCCGAAGGGAAGGCCCCGCCGCCTCCTGAGCGCGGCTTTGATGAGATGTTCGAGCTGGGCGATATCGCATTGAGCCATGACACTTGCTTGCGCGAAGCGACCGAGGCGGGAAAGCCATTTGCCGACCATCTGACGCACCTGATTGTGCATGGCACTCTGCATTTGCTAGGGTATGATCACATCACCGACGGCGACGCCGCGCTTATGGAGCGGATTGAAGTCGAAATTCTTGGTAATTTGGGTCTCGATGACCCATATAATGCTGACATCACGATCACAGGCGCCCCCTAGGGCCGCCGCTTCCAAAGACAGGACCCAATGGGCGACACTGACGGATCTTCTACAGCTGCGCAAAGCGCGCAGGACCAACCCCTCCCCGAAGACGTAAGCCAGCAAAGTGCAGGCGGTGCTGGCAAGACCGGATTTTTCAGCCGTGTCATTGGCGCACTGAGCCCTTCTGACAGTCCCGCAGACGTAGCACCTACGGTACTGAGCCGGGACCGTAGTGCCGCTGGCATGGGCAATCTGCGGCGCATGCGCGTGGATGATGTGATGATCCCGAAGGCGGATATCACCGCCGTGAGTGTGACAACGACCCTTAATGAGTTGGTGAGCGTTTTCAAAGAAAGCGGCCTCACGCGGCTGCCGGTGTATGACGGAACGCTTGATACTCCTGTGGGCCTTGCCCACCTCAAGGACCTTGCACTCAAGTTCGGATTTAACGGTAAGCCGAAGAATTTTAATCTTGCCGAAATGGTCCGCCCCCTGGTTTTTGTGCCGCCGTCCATGACCATCGGAGTGCTGCTCACAAAGATGCAGGCAGAGCGGCGGCATATGGCGCTGGTGATTGATGAATACGGCGGTGTTGACGGTCTGGTCACCATTGAGGACCTGATCGAACAGGTCATCGGCCAGATCGAGGACGAGCATGACATAGACGAAGACGTTGTCTATTGGTCCGAGGAAAAGCCGGGCCAGTATCTCGCACTCGCCAAAACCCCCTTGCTGGAATTCGAGAGCGAAGTGGGCCAGTCGCTGACCGATCATGACGATGTGGACGAGGAAGAGATCGACACGCTGGGCGGTCTGGTGGTGATGTTGTCGGGCCGTGTGCCTGCGCGTGGCGAAGTGATCGTGCATCCTGATGGTCCCGAATTCGAGGTGATGGACGCCGACCCGCGCCGTATCAAGCGCCTGCGCGTGCGGATGAACGGCTCACCTGCAGTATGAACAGACGCCTCAAGGGCGCGCTTTGGTCTCTATCTGCTGGGGCTTTGGCGTCGCTTGGCCAAGCACCTGTTGATGTTCCGGTCCTGATGTTTTTGGGCCTTGTCCTTGTTTTTGATGTGGCAGGGCGGGTGCGCAGCCCGCGTGAGGCGGCGGCAGTCGGATTTGGCGTGGGCTTTGCCTATTTTGCGATATCGCTGCACTGGATCGTTTCGCCCTTTCTGGTTGATGCTGCGCGCCACGGCTGGATGGCGCCCTTTGCTGTGGTCCTTATGGCGGCAGGCGGTGCGCTCTTCTGGTCCTTCGCCTTCTATATGTCGCGCCGTATTTCCCTACGGGTTTGGGCGCTGATCCCCTGCTGGGCAGGGGTTGAGCTGCTGCGCGCCTATATCTTTACCGGCTTTCCATGGGCGACGCCTGCGCAAGCGATGGTTGATGTGATTGCGGGCCAGTCGCTGGCATGGATCGGGCCGCACGGCCTTAACCTTGCGCTGATGACGGTTGCCTATCTGTCGATCACCGTGGAGAAGCGGCCCCTGCTGCTTGGGCTTGCCGTGTGGGTGCCTACCTCGTTTGTGGTGATTCAATCCCCCATTGCGCCGGAGGCACCCTTGTCCCAAACGGTGCTGCGGCTGGTGCAGCCCAATGCGCCGCAAGCCGACAAATGGGACCCCGAGAAAATTGGCATCTTCTACGACCGCCAGCTTACTTCTACGGCTGCTTCACCTGATCCCAAGATTGGTGCGCCCGATGCGGTCATCTGGCCCGAAACCGCCATCCCGTGGAACCTCACCTACGCCGAATCGATCCTGCAAGAGATCAGCGCTGCCGCCCTTGGCAAACCTGTTGTCCTCGGCGTGCAGCGCACCGAAGAGGGGCGCCACTACAACAGCCTCATCGCTCTTGGACCACAAGGCGAGGTGACACAGCTCTATGACAAACACCATCTGGTGCCTTTTGGCGAATACGTCCCGCTGGGTGATTTCGCTGCGCGGTTTGGCATCTACGGCATGGCGCCCCAGGATGGTGCGGGGTTCACTGCAGGAGCGGGGGCGGCGTTGATGGATCTTGGCCCGCTTGGTCGCGCTCTGCCACTCATCTGTTATGAGGCCGTGTTTGCCCACGATGTGAACGCCGCGCCTGAGCGGCCGGATTTCATCATCCACGCCACCAATGATGCGTGGTTCGGCACCTATGCAGGCCCGCAGCAGCACCTCGCGCAGGCCCGAATGCGCGCGATCGAACAAGGGTTGCCCATCGCCCGTGCTGCCAACACTGGCATCTCCGCCATGATCGACCCTTACGGGCGCATCACACAGAGTCTTGGCATGGGGCAGGCGGGGTATATTGACGCGGCCCTGCCAGCGCCACTTCCCCCCACGTTCTATAGCCGGACAGGCGATTGGCCCGTAATTGCTCTGCTGCTGGTGCTGTTGGCGGTGTTGCGGATCAGGGACCGCGAGCGTACGCAGCCCGAATAGCGATTGACCCGTCAGACCGGGCAGATTATTGCGGACCCAAAGCACCACAACGGCTTCCTGACGTGGCGCACGATTTATATTGGAGCACGTTCATGTCCCGCAAATCCTATGTTTTTACTTCGGAATCCGTTTCCGAAGGCCACCCAGATAAAGTCTGTGATCGGATCAGTGATGCCGTGCTCGACGCGTTTATCGCCGAAGAGCCCGAAGCACGCGTCGCCGCAGAGACATTTGCCACCACAAACCGTGTGGTGATCGGGGGCGAAGTCGGCCTGTCGGACCGCGACAAATTGCACAGCTACATGGGCCAAATCGAGGACATCGCGCGCGCCTGTATCAAAGATATCGGCTATGAGCAGGAGAAATTTCATCACGAGACTGTCGAAATCACCAACCTACTGCACGAACAGTCCGCCCATATCGCCAAAGGGGTAGATTCGGATGCGGACAAGGACGAGGGGGCAGGTGACCAAGGTATCATGTTCGGCTATGCAACCGATGAGACCGAGTATCTGATGCCCGCGCCAGTCCACTATGCCCACGCAATTCTACGCCGCTTGGCCGAAGTGCGCAAAGACGGGACCGAGCCTACTCTTCGCCCCGATGCAAAATCACAGCTTTCCGTACGCTATGAGAATGGGAAACCGGTTGGCGTGTCCTCTATCGTGCTGAGCACCCAGCACGCAGATGAGAGCCAGACCAGCGCCGACATCCGCGACATTGTAGAGCCTTATATCCGTGAAGTTCTGCCGACAGGCTGGATTTCTGCGGATACCGAATGGTGGGTAAACCCGACTGGTACATTCGTGATCGGCGGTCCTGACGGGGACGCAGGTCTGACAGGGCGCAAGATTATCGTGGATACCTATGGAGGTGCTGCACCCCACGGTGGCGGCGCATTTTCAGGCAAAGATCCGACCAAAGTGGACCGCTCCGCGGCTTATGCTGCGCGCTATCTGGCGAAAAATGTGGTTGCTGCGGGTATCGCGTCCAAATGTACGATCCAGCTCAGCTATGCCATCGGCGTAAGCAAACCGTTGTCGATCTATTGTGATACCTTTGGGACAGGCGAAGTCGATCCCGAAGCGATTGAGCGTGCGATTGCGCAAGTGATGGATCTCACTCCGCGCGGCATTCGCGAGCATCTTCAGCTCAACAAACCCATCTACCAGCGCACAGCAGCCTATGGCCACTTTGGTCGCGCGCCTGACGCCGATGGCGGCTTCAGCTGGGAGAAAATTGATCTGGCAACCAAGCTCAAGGCAGCCGTCTAGCAGAAACCTTCGAAGCAGCCGTATGCCGGTCTAATCGGGCCTGCGGCTGAAGATTGATGGAGGCTTTACGGGAGGGGCCGTAGGCTTTTTCGGGCGTAAGGAGGGGACGCGAGCATTTATCCCTGAGGCTGGAGGGGAATTGCTGCCGCGCATTGCCGGAACAGTTGGTCCTCGGTCCGGAGCTGTTCCGCCCAGATGATCCAGTTCATCCAAAAAGACCCACAACCTGCGCAGGGAGCCCTCAACCTGCTCTACCCTAGCCACCGCATCTTCCGGCTCGATCTGGTCAATGTCGCGTAGGTCGCGCATCTGGCGCATGATCCGACTGACAATGGGTTTGATATCCTTTGCACAACTGCGCGAATAACTCTGCACCGTCTCGTTTGTGATTGCATGTTGGCCTCTTTGCGCCGCCATGGCCTGCGCCAGCTGGGATTTTTGCAAAGCGGTGATGGCGGCGCGGCTGAGAGTCTGTACTGAAATTTCGTCTTTGGTCAGGTAATCGGTGAACCCCAATTTGAGGGCTTGGATTGCGATGTCGTTCTGCTCGGTTCCGGTGATCATCACGGTTGCTGCCGTACAGTTAACGGCATCGGCGCGAATGATCTCGACCCCCTGCAGGCCAGTCCCGTCACTGAGGTGATAGTCGAGCAGGATCAGATCAAAGTGGTCCTTCTTTAGCTTGTCCTGTAGGCTCTTGAGCGAGTCCGCTTCCACCACATTGGTGGTGAAATCAAAGGCGTGGCACAGCTTTTTTAACCGTGTACGGTCAAAATCATTGTCGTCCACGATCAGGATGCTGGCAAACTCGGGCGCTACCGCTGCTTTTTGCCGGTCACGAGTCTGGATTCGGGTCAGGTGGCTCATCCGGTGTCTCCTGATGATGGCATATGAGGATGGTTTACGCGATTTTACGTTAATGATTTATGCATGGAGCCGTTGCGATTTGCGGGCATTGCAGCGCCGCGCCATCCCCGCTACATCGCGGGCATGAAAACGCCAGTCAGACCCCGCCGCAATTTTTATGGCCGCCTCAAGGGCCACAACCTCAAGCAATCCCAAAAGGACTATCTTGAGGAGGACCTTTCTGCACTCTCGCCCGGAGCGGTGAGTTGGGACGATAATCCCGAGCGCACTGCGCTGGATACAGACGCGATGTTTGGCGGTAAGCCTGTCTGGCTTGAGATCGGGTTTGGTGGCGGTGAGCATATGGTGCATCAGGCTGCCAGTAATCCTGACACCGGCATCATCGGGGCAGAGCCTTATATCAACGGCGTGGCTATGCTGTTGGGAAAAATCCGCAAAGCTGAGGTGGAGAACGTCAAAGTCCACCCCGGCGATGTGCGCGACATGTTCGACGTTCTGCCAGCGCAAAGTATCTCCCGCGCATTCCTTCTTTACCCTGACCCATGGCCCAAAACCCGTCACCACCGCCGCCGGTTTGTTACCGAAGAGCATCTGGTGCCGCTCCACCGTGTGCTCAAGCCAGGTTCAATCTTTCGCGTGGCGACAGATATCGAGGATTACGTGCGCCAGACACTGGAAGAAGTGCCGCGCTTTGGCTTTGAGTGGTTGGCCGAGGGACCTTCTGACTGGCGTGAGCCTTGGGACGACTGGATATCGACGCGCTATGAGCAAAAGGCGCTGCGTGAGGGGCGGGTGCCGCATTATCTGACGTTCCGGCGGATTTAGGGCTTTGGTGCCATGAGGGGCACTGCCCCTCAAACTCCCCGGAGTATTTATAGCCAAAAGAAATAGGGGCGGCATGGACGGCATTTGTTGGCTGATATAGAACGTCCCTAAATGAAAAGTGAGGGCGCTAATATGTCGGGCCATGGTGATCCAATTCCAATGACGTCTACCGCTTGCGGGCCGCTGAGCGGGACTGCGGATGTACCGGGGGACAAGTCGATCTCGCATCGCTCGCTGATCCTTGGGGCGATGTGTGTGGGTGAGACGACGATCACTGGATTGCTCGAGGGTCAGGATGTTCTGGACACGGCCAAAGCGATGCGGGCGTTTGGTGCGCAGGTGACTGACCTTGGCGGCGGCAGTTGGTCCGTGCGTGGTGTGGGTGTTGGCGGATTTGCCGAGCCGGATGGCGTGATCGATTGTGGCAACTCAGGCACCGGCGTGCGTCTGATTATGGGGGCAATGGCGACCCAGCCAATTACCGCGACATTTTCTGGTGACGCGAGTTTGAACGGCCGTCCTATGGCGCGGGTGACCGATCCTCTGGCGCTATTTGGGTGTCAGGCTGTGGGGCGCGCGCAGGGGCGCCTGCCGATGACATTGGTGGGTGCGCGTGAGCCTGTGCCGGTGCGCTATGTCGTGCCTGTGCCTTCTGCGCAGGTGAAATCGGCAGTCTTGCTGGCGGGATTGAACGCCCCCGGCAAAACAGTGGTGATCGAGAAAGAAGCCACCCGTGATCATACCGAGCGTATGTTACGGGGGTTTGGTGCAGAGGTTTCGGTTGTCGAGACGGAAGAGGGCCATGAAATCACCCTGACTGGCCAGCCCGAATTGAATGCTCAGCATATCGAAGTACCGCGTGATCCAAGCTCAGCCGCGTTTCCAGTCTGTGCTGCGCTGATTGTGCCGGGGTCGGACGTGTTGGTGCCGGGGATCGGCCTTAACCCGACGCGGGCAGGTTTGTTTGCCACACTGCGCGAGATGGGTGCCGACCTGACCTATGAGGACGAGCGGGTTGAGGGGGGAGAGCCTGTGGCGGACCTGCGCGCACGTTTTTCGCCCAACATGAAAGGGATCGAAGTGCCACCGGCGCGGGCTGCCAGCATGATCGACGAATACCCTGTGCTCAGCGTTGTTGCAGCCTATGCCGAGGGCCAGACCGTTATGCGCGGCGTACGTGAATTGCGCGTGAAGGAGAGCGACCGGATTGACGCCATGGCCAAGGGCCTGCGCGCCAACGGAATTGAGGTAGACGAGGGCGAGGATTGGTGGGCCGTCACCGGCGCAGGGCATGGCAATGTGGCGGGAGGGGGCCTGTGCGCGAGCCAGCTCGACCACCGCATTGCGATGTCGTTTCTGATCCTCGGGATGGCCTCTAATGCGCCTGTGCGTGTGGATGATGGCGGTCCGATTGCTACGTCTTTCCCGATCTTCGAGCCATTGATGACGGCGCTGGGCGCGCGGGTCAACCGCGATGGGTGACGGGTTCACAGTTGCGATTGATGGTCCTGCTGCTGCGGGCAAAGGGACAATTTCCAAGGCAGTGGCGAAGCACTTTGGATTCGCTCATCTGGATACGGGGCTGCTCTACCGCGCGGTTGGGGCAAAGGTGCTCGACGGCATGACCGCAGGTGCCGCAGCGCGTGCCCTTGTGCCGGAGGACCTTGAGGCCGACAGCCTGCGCACGCCCGATGTGGCGCAAGCAGCGAGTAAGGTCGCGGTAATCGCAGAAGTGCGTGCAGCACTGCTCGACTTCCAGCGGAGCTTTGCCGCGCGGGCAGGCGGGGCTGTTTTGGACGGGCGCGATATTGGGACTGTGATTTGTCCCGAGGCCCAAGTGAAGCTGTTTGTCACGGCCAGTGCCGAGGTTCGTGCGCAGCGCCGCTTTGCCGAGCTGGCGGCGGGCGGGATTATGGACAGTTTTGAGACGGTACTCGCGGATGTGAAAGCCCGCGATGCACGGGATATGGAGCGCGTTGAAGCGCCTCTGAAGGCGGCCGAAGACGCCACGGTGATCGACACCTCGCGTCTGTCGATTGATCAGGCTGTTGTTGCGGCGGTGGCAGCCGTGCAGGGCATACGCGGCGACCCCTAATGGCGCTCACCAAAGGGTGTATCGCTTTTCTGTGCGTCCTTGTTAGGTTTGGGCACACCGAAATAGGAGAGCTTTGCCATGATCCGTGCCCTGACCTTTTCCCTGATGTTGGCGGCAATGCCTGCCTATGCCCAAGAGACGGCTGACCCCTCCGAGGGGCCCATGACCCTAGCGCGGTTGGCCGCAATCGTGGAAGTGATTGATGCCGATGCGGTCGCACAGGGGCCGACACTGCAATTCACGATTGAAGATATACCGGTGATGATCGTGGCTGATGCCGCTGCTGACCGGATGCGGGCCATGGTGCCGATTGCCAGTGCCGATGGGCTGAGCGCGGATGATTTGCTGCGCCTGATGCAGGCGAATTTCGATACCGCTCTCGATGCGCGTTATGCTGTGGCCAACGGGCGGCTTTGGGGTGTGTTTATCCATCCGCTCTCACCTTTGAAAAAGGACCAGCTGATCAGCGCTTTGGTGCAGACGGTGAATGTGGCACGCAGCTACGGCCAAAGCTATTCGGGGGGCGCACAGGTTTTCGGCGGGGGCGATTCCAATGGCATCTACCGCGAGCTGTTCGAGGAGTTGCGTAAAAAGGGCGAAGCGCTTTAGGCCTTGAGTTTGGAGGTGCG